>ERZ857965.3770-NODE-3770-length-11039-cov-4.845867_pt1 | contig 11039 bp, 9 predicted proteins | sample MGYA00519758_ERZ857965 | MGnify/ENA primary metagenome ERZ857965 (study PRJEB31778, sample SAMEA3449381) | human gut metagenome | biome: human gut; feature: human-associated habitat; material: faeces | place: United Kingdom | collected 2010/2012 ...
AAAATATGATAAGCAGATTAACGCATGGTATGAGCTGGCACTACATGATGAGAATAAAGAGATACAGCATCATGCAGCAGATTCCTTATTTGGATTTTATTTACGTAAGAAGGATTACACCAAGGCAGAAAAATATCTGGACTATTTTTCAGAACACGATCCTATGAAAAGTTATTATCAGGGAAGATTACTCCAGGAGCAGGGGAAAATCAAAGAAGCATATGAGAAATATGAAAATGTTATTTTTTCTGGCTTTAGTACATTTAATTTTGTGCTTTCCACAATGGCTGGACTGGCATTGCGGGAAAAAGATATCGGTTATGCGAGATTTCTGTCAGGGAAAGTACAGGCAGTTGCTCATACATTGGAAATGGGAAAATATAATGAGTATTCGCCAATGCTTGATATTGTATGTGCAGGGAAAGATGTAGAGGGAACATATAAGGTGGTAAAACATCTTCTTGATAATGTGGGTACTATGTATGATTTTAGAAAGTCCGGTTTATATAAGCATATGAAGTTCAGAGATATTGATGAAGCTATATTAGATGGTGTAAAAGAAAAACTTCTTGAAGGATTCAGAAATGAGGAAGAATTCGGCTACATGGCAGGATATGAACCGTGGGAGAAATTAATTTTTGACAGATAAGTTTTTTGAAAACTGTCGTTTGGTAAAATCTATTCCATTTTTAAAAGCCTTGCGATAAAATATGTTCTGTGAGACGGTTATTCGTCCCAACTAAAATAAAAGCAGGATGAATGCAGAGGGTATTTTTGAATTCACAGATAAAGAAAAAGTGCGGAGTTGAGGTTGGAAAAATACTTTTTTACAAAGGAGAAAAATTAAATGAATATTACAGTATATCTTGGTGCAAATGAAGGTAACAATCCGTCGTTAAAAAGGGCAGTCAAAGAACTGGGAACCTGGATTGGAAAAAGTGGCAACGCACTTATTTACGGAGGCTCTAAAAGTGGTTTGATGGGAGCATTAGCCGATAGTGTATTGAATGCAGGCGGCAATGTTACGGGTGTTGAGCCACAATTTTTTATTGAAAATGAATTTCAGCACGAAGGAATTACAAAACTGATTGTAACTAAGGATATGTCGGAACGAAAAAACAAAATGATTGAACTTGGCAATGCATTTATTGCATTTCCTGGAGGAACAGGTACTTTGGAAGAAATAACTGAGATTATGTCAAAAGTATCACTGAAGCAGTTAAATGCACCGTGCATTGTATATAATCTTAATGGTTATTATGATAGCTTAAAAGCAATGCTTAAACATATGATTGACATGGGATTGTCATCAGAGGAAAGACAAAAAGGAATATATTTTGCAGAAAGCCTGGAGCAAATAACAGACATTTTATGCTCTTTGAAAGAGGATTAGCAGAAACCAGATTCAAATGTTGAGATAGAAATAAAAGCAACAGCAACGGATTCTTTAAGTCCCTTCCGATCTAAATCATAGAAAGGAAGGGGGAAGTGCATATGTACTTATCGGTATTCAACAATATCTGTGAATGGCTTCCGTGGTCTTTTAGCTGGAGCTTCATTTGCAAATCCAACAGCAACAATTCCGGTTAACTGGTTGTCTGTTTTGATAAAATCTACAAGTTCATTATACGCAAAACACGTATTTGCAATCCATAATGTACCTAATCCATGTTCTGTTGCTGTCAATATCATGTTTTCAATAGCAGCGCCTATAGATAGTGAATCACAAATTTCCACGATGCGTTTTTCATTTTCAATACCTTCAAATGGAGTTTTCTGATTTGTGTTAAGCACTGCTATAAGACATGGCGCCTCTTCCATAATTCTGACAGTATTCTCAGCATCTGGTATGGCAAACGCCCATTCTTTCATAAGTGCATGCGTGATTTTTTCTGAATTTATGCCCTGGCGCATAACATCAACCAATTTCTCTTTTTCTTTGCCTTGATATACAATAAACTTCCAAGGCTGCCTGTTTTTGGCAGACGGAGCAAGAGTCGCACTATATATTATATCTTCAATTAATTCCTTGTTAATTTTATCCGCTTTATATTTTCTTATACTTCTTCTGTTCTCAATTTCCTGAATCATAGATATCCTCCTGCAATTTATCATCTCTACGCCTTTTGGCAATATCTACATTATAGCCTCTGAACTATCTTTTTTCCACCCAGTATCACTTGCTGTTTCCATGAGTTTTGTGTGAAAAGATGCACTATATGACTTATTCCTATGGTATACTTAAATTAAAACTTTTGGTAGATACTATCCAATCTTCCAAATTTATTACAGAGAAAAAATCAAATACAATGACTAAAAAGCTGGAAACATTCATAAAACAATGGAGGATAAATAAATATGGCAGAAATAGAAAACAGCAAGGACTTGATTAGCGTATTATGGAGCGGAGCGGATATTTTGCGTTCAAAAATGGATGCAAATGAATATAAGGATTACTTGTTAGGTATTGTCTTTTATAAATATCTTTCAGATTCCTTTTTGATAAAAGTATATGATCTGCTCTATGATGAAAAACCATCTACATTGAAAGAAGCACTAGAGGCGTATAAAGAAGCTCTGAAGGATGAGAGTGCAGAAGAACTGAAAAATCAGCTTTCAGAAGAATGCCACTATGTTATGGAGCCTGAACTTACTTACACCTATTTTGCTGATGCAGCAAGAAACAATTCTTTTAACCGTGAGCAGCTGCAGAAAGGATTTAACAATATAGAACAGAGTGATCCAATTTTTGCCGATTTGTTTACAGATATCGATTTGTATTCAAATCGGTTAGGAGCAGGAGATCAGAAACAGAGTGATACAGTTGCGAGTCTTATAAAAGAGATTGATAAAGCAGATCTGTTAAATTCAGATGCAGAAATACTTGGAAATGCTTATGAATACTTGATTGGACAATTCGCATCTGAGACAGGAAAGAAAGCGGGAGAATTCTATACTCCGCAGGCAGTATCAAAGATATTAACGAAAATTGCTATTTCAGGGCAGGAGGACAGAAAGGGATTATCTGTATATGATCCATGCATGGGATCAGGATCTTTATTGTTAAATGCTAAAAAATATGCATTTGCACCAGAATATATCAAATACTATGGACAGGAACAGAATACATCAACATATAACCTGGCGAGAATGAACATGTTCTTACACGGAATAGTGGCGGAAAACCAGCATCTTCGAAATGGAGATACATTAGATGGAGACTGGCCAACAGGTGAGGAAACAGATTTTAACATGGTTCTTATGAATCCTCCATATTCAGCTAAATGGAGTGCGGCGGCAGGATTCCTTCAGGATGAACGCTTTAGTGATTATGGTGTATTGGCTCCAAAGTCAAAGGCCGATTATGCATTTTTGTTACATGGATTGTATCATTTGAAAAATAACGGGACAATGGCAATTGTTTTACCACATGGAGTTCTTTTTCGAGGAGCGGCAGAAGGAAAAATCAGGGAAAAATTACTTCGCTCTGGTAATATTTATGCAGTGATTGGACTCCCGGCAAACTTATTTTACAATACGTCTATTCCGACGTGTATCATTGTCTTAAAAAAGCATAGAGACGGACGAGATGTTTTATTTATTGATGCTTCCAAAAAATTTAATAAAGGTAAGAAGCAGAACGAAATGACAGATGAACACATTGATGAAGTCTTGGCGCTGTACAGTGATCGAAAAACTGTAGAAAAAGAATCCTATCTGGCAAGTTTTGAGGATATTGAAAAAAATGATTTTAATCTTAATATTCCTCGTTATGTTGATAATTTCGAAAAAGAAGAAGATGTGGATATCAACGCATTACTGCAGGATATGAAAAAAACAGACGATGAACTGGAACGTGTTAAAAGTGACTTTGTATCTCTTCTTAAGGAGTTGACATCACCGAATCCGGATATTATTTCTTCGTTAAACGATTTGATTGGAAAGCTGGAGGGGTAATAGTTATGGAAAAACCAAAGATTAGATTTAAAGAGTATCAAGAAGATTGGGAACAGCGTAAGTTGGGAGATTACTGTGATATGTACAATGGTGACAGAAGCTCAAAATATCCTAATACACAAGATATGGTAGCAGAAGGAATACCATTTATAAACACAGGTGACTTGGAAAACGGACATGTAAATCTTACAACTTGTAATAAGATATCAAGAGAGAAATATGATGACCTTGGTGGTGCCAAATTACAGATTGGAGATATCGTTTATTGTCTAAGAGGAACATTAGGGAAAAACGCTTATATTGACAATTTTCCAGAAGGAACAGTAGCTTCTTCATTAGTTGCTATTCGTCCAAAGAATATAGATGGAAGATACTTATTCCATGTGCTAAATTCGGACATTGAATACAGTCAGAGAGTAGTACATGATGAAGGAGCTGCACAGCCAAATTTATCAGCTAAAAGTGTTTCTGGATTTATGATACCAATACCACATATAGACGAGCAGAAAAAAGTTTCGAAATACTTTGACAACCTCGATTACCTCATCACTCTTCACCAGCGAAAGTGCGAAGAGATAAAAACTTTGAAGAAATATATGCTTCAAAAGATGTTTCCACAAAATGGGCAGTCAGTTCCCCCAATTAGATTTTCTGGATTTACTGAAGATTGGGAACAGCGTAAGTTGGGAAATGTTGCTCAAGAATTCAAAAGTGGAAACTCTTTGAAGGCAGATGAGATAGATATAACAGGTGATTATCCAGTCTACGGTGGGAACGGTTTAAGAGGGTATACTTCGACGTATAATCATGATGGCGAATACGCGTTGATTGGTCGGCAGGGAGCTTTATGCGGAAATATGAATTATTCTGCTGGAAAGGCTTATTTTACTGAACATGCGGTAGTTGTGAAAGCTGATGAAAACAATGATACCAGTTTTTTATATTACATGTTGGATACAATGAATTTAGGGCAGTATTCAGACCAATCGGCACAACCTGGATTAGCGGTAAATAAGCTGGTAAAGTTAGAAAATTCGTTTCCTAAAAAAGAAGAACAACAGCAAATAGGAACGTATTTTAGAAGCCTCGACGACCTCATCACTCTTCACCAGCAGAAGTGTGATGAATTGCGAAATATAAAGAAATTCATGTTACAAAATATGTTTATATAGAAAAATTTCAGCTTTCATATTATGATTAGAACAAAAACAGATAAGTTTGACAAGCAATGTGTTTTTATAAAAAATAAGAGGACTTACGATACGATTAAACTATAGGCAATGGTTAGGCATGTTTAAATGCAGGAAGGAAGTTGTTTTAATGAGTGAGCAGAAAAGAAAAATTGGTTTTACTGTTGCATGTGTAAATGAATTTGCCAATAGGCATAAGCTAAGTGCTAAAGAAGCATTTCAGTATCTTTTTCAGTTTAAAGGAATAGATTTTATTAAAGAGAATTATGAAGTGGAACACACATTGGACTTTGATACTATATTAGATGATTTGGGAATTTTATGTAAAAAAAATGGAGGTACATTATGAGATTATATCATGGGAGCAATATAGCGATTGGTAATATAAATCTGGCAATGTGCAGACCATATAAGGATTTTGGTCAGGGATTTTATCTGACAGATATTGAAGAACAAGCTGAAAAAATGGCGATGAGAGTAGCAAAAATTTACGGTAAATCACCGATTTTGAATGTTTATGAGATAAATGATAATTTTAAAGATTTGCATACTCTCAGAATTAAGGATTTTGGTATACAGACAACAGAAGAATGGGCAAAATTTGTAATGAATAATAGAAGTAGGACATTTACAGATGTACAGGATGTTTTGTGTAACAAAGATAACAAGTATGATATTGTTATAGGCCCTGTTGCAGATGACAATATGGCTTTGTTGTTTCGACAGTACGAAAATGAAATTATAGATTTTGAAACGTTGTTAAAGGGAATGATTTATAAAAAGACTTCTTCACAATATTCTTTTCATACTGAAAATAGTGTGAAACTTTTGAGAAAGGTGATGAGTAAAAATGTGTAAAAAAGACCAGTTATTGGAATATTCGATACAGGATATTATTGATATGATTAGTAACGATCAGAGTATAGAATACGATGAAGCAATGAATAAATTTTACAATTCAGAAGTTTTTGAAAAACTTATAGATAAAGAGACAGGATTGTATTTGGAAAGCCCAGAATATGTCTATGATTTATTCAAGGATGAAATGAATTTTGGACATATTATTCAGGCAGAAATTTGAAATTTTTAACATAAATGTTACTGTCACATCTTATTAGTGTAGGTATAAGATGTTAATGAAATAAGAGACAAATGTTTGGGAACAGCGTAAGTTGAACGAAGTGGCAGAAAAAATATGCGTAGGCTTTGTCGGAACATGTGAGAAATTCTATACAGATGAATCAGGAGTTCCTATGTATAGAACAGGGAATCTTAACGGATTATCTTTAAATAGAGATGATTTGAAATATGTCACGAACGAATTTCATCAACATAACCAAAAATCACAATTAAAAGCAGGTGACATTCTTATTGCTAGACACGGAGATAGCGGAAAAGCTGTAAATTACGAGAGTTCTGAAGAAGCAAACTGTTTAAACATTGTTATAATCAGACCAGATTTCAAGAAATGTAATTATAAGTTTCTGACAAATTGTATCAATAGTCCAGAGTGCCAGAAACACATCAAATCACTTTCGGCTGGTAGTACACAGGCAGTCATCAATACAAGTGAAATCGAAAAATTGGGAGTTGTAATGCCTACAAATATTGATGAACAGAATAGAATTGCAAGATATTTCTCCAACCTTGATCACCTCATCACTCTTCACCAGCAGAAGCAAATTTATATGTTAAATACCCGAATATATGCAAAAATCACGCTAATCATCACAAAGGAGAAAAAGAAAATGCCAGAATTAGAGAAAGTAATAGAAGATAAATTAATAGAACAGCTAGTTTTTGGAGAGTCCCAATGGACTTACCGTGAAGATTTAAAGACAGAGGAAGATCTTTGGAAAAATTTTAGATATATTCTGGAGCAGAATAATAAAGCGCGTCTGGATGGACAGCCTTTGTCTGATGCAGAGTTTGAACAGGTTAAGAACCAGCTGCAGTTTTCTTCGTTCTATAAGGCTGGTGAATGGTTGGTTGGCGAAAATGGAAAGGCAATGGTTCATGTACAAAGGGATACAGAAAAATTGCATTTAGTTGTGATGAATCATGAGCATATTGCAGGTGGAAGCAGTGTTTACGAGGTTATCAACCAATATAATGCGTTAAAGGACGATGATATCACTACGGTTGCAAGGGACAGAAGATTTGATGTTACACTTATGATTAATGGTCTTCCGATGATACATATTGAATTAAAGAACAGACAGCACTCTTACATGGATGCTTTTTATCAGATAAAAAAATATATCAATGAAGGAAAGTTTACTGGTATTTTTTCGGCTGTCCAGATGTTTGTAATCAGTAATGGAGTAGATACAAAATATTTTGCTGCAGCAAGTGATACAGAGTTGAATCCTAAATTTATGAGCGGTTGGGTAGATACGGAGAATAATCCGGTGGCTGATTATATTGATTTTGCAAAGAATGTTCTTCGTATTCCGGAAGCCCATGAGATGATTGCCAGATATACAGTTTTGGATGAAGATGCAAAGCGATTGATTTTACTTCGACCATATCAGATTCATGCCATTGAGTCTATACGTGAGGCATCAAAGACGGGAAAATCAGGTTTTGTCTGGCATACGACCGGATCTGGAAAGACACTTACTTCTTATAAAGCAACCAGAAATTTACTGATGGATATTCCTGCGATTGATAAAGCAATTTTTTTGATTGACCGTAAAGATTTGGATACCCAGACCACTATGGCATTTCAAGCTTATGCGAATAACGATTTAGTTGATGTAGATGAGACGGACAATGTAAATGATTTGAAAAAGAAATTAAAATCTGATGATCGCCAGGTAATTGTTACAACGATTCAAAAAATGCAGATTCTGATTAGCAAAAGATTGCAGGAAGGAACATCTGAATACAGTAAGATTAAAAATTTGAAAATTGCTTTTGTAGTAGATGAATGTCACAGAGCAGTTACTCCAAAAACAAAGCGTGAACTAGAGCGCTTTTTCGGAAGATCACTTTGGTATGGATTCACAGGAACTCCGAGATTTGCGGAGAATCCATATCCGCAGATGGGTGATCTGCCACGTACAACAGAAGAATTGTATGGAAAAAGACTTCACAAATATACAATTCAAAATGCAATTCATGATAATGCTGTACTTGGCTTTCAGGTAGAGCACAATGGTCCGAAAAATATTACAGATGAGACAGATGCCAGTGCATATGATAATGAAACCCATATGCTTAGGGTATTAGATATCATCTTGAACAAATCTTATCACAAGCTAGGCTTCCAGAATGGAAAAGGGCAAACATATGAGGGACTTTTGACAACGAGTTCCATCCAGATAGCACAGAAATATTATGAACTTCTGACAAAGGTAAAAAATGGAGAAACTTCATTAGAGATTGATGAGAAGATTAAACAGGTTCTTCCCGATTTTCCGAAATTTGCAATTACTTATTCAGTAACGGAAAATGAAGAAGGTTCCCACGTCAACCAGGAAAAGATGCAGAAATCACTAGATGATTACAATCAGATGTTTGGTACAAAATATGAGCTTTCACAGATTCAGGGATACAATGGAAATCTGAATAAACGTCTCGCACGAAAAGACGCAAAATTCAAGAGCAGAAGTGAGCAGCTGGATCTGGTCATTGTGGTAGACCGCCTGTTAACAGGATTTGATGCGCCATGTATGTCCACGATTTTTATTGACAGACAGCCGATGGGACCACATGATCTGATACAGGCATTTTCAAGGACAAACCGTATTTTCGATAAAAACAAAACATACGGACAGATTGTTACTTTCCAGGCACCAAAGTTATTTAAGGAAAGTGTTGATAATGCAGTGAAATTATATTCTGCTGGAAGTGCAGGAGTAGCCATTTTAGCAGAATGGGAAGAAATAGAACCAGCATTTCGCAAATCCTTGGCAGCATTAAGAGTATCAGCAGAAACACCTGAAGAAGTAACACCGATGTCAATCAAAGAGAAAAAAGTATTTGTCAAGATGTTCCAGACCTTTGACCGATTATTCGCTCAGCTCAAATCATTTACCCAGTATGATGACAGTATGCTGGAGGAGTATGGTATCACAGAAGAGGAATACGATAAGTATGCCGGGGTTTATAAAAATGCAGTAGAAGAAATAAAAATAGCAGAAGGTGGTGGAGACGATCCAGGAAAGGAACCACCGGAAGATGAAACGATAGACGTGGATTATGAACTGATGGCATACAGTACTACAAAGATTGATTATGAGTATATTATTAATCTGATTCAGAATATTGTAACACCTGATGAAGATGCAGAAGCTGTATCTCCGGAAGAACGTCAAAAACAGATTGATGAAGTGAAGCAGTATATTGAGGAAATGCGGAAAGACAATCCAAAGGTAGCCGAGATTATGACGAATCTGGTCAGTGAAATTGAGGCAGATGAAAACAAATATAAGGGGCAGTCTATCTTAAGTATTGTGGAAAGCATGAAACGTGATTGTATTGAAAAGGTGATTTCGGATTTCTGTGTGACTTGGTATGCATCGAAAGAAGATGTTATGTATGCGGCTCTTCATTACAGAAACGGGGAAATACCAAACGAAAGCGTGATCAAGGCTACAATTGACTATCAGAGTTATAAATCCGTACAAGAAAAGGCACTTCCAAAATTCAAATATTATGCGAAGTGTATGGCAGAATTAAAGAAAACTTTAGATGAGGAAATAAAACCATTGATTAGTGTTGCATAAGGGAAAAATAGATGGTTAATTGTCTGTATCAGCGTAAGTGATTCGGGAAAGGAAGAGAAGCTTATGCAACAGGATACAAGCAAAATGCAATTATTTTATGAGTACTATAAACAGTGGATTGAGGTGTACAAAAAAGGTGCAATCAGAGATGCTACGATGGCAAAGTATCTGATGACACAGAAATGGGTAGAAAAACTTGCCCCTGAATTGAAGGTATGCGAACTTACCAGGACTGCTTATCAGAAATTGTTGAATGATTATGCCAAAGACCATGAACGACAGACAACGCTTGATTTTCATCATCAGTTGAAAGGAGCAATTCTAGATGCAGTAGATGAAGGGATGATAGAGAGAGATCCTACTAGAAAGGCAATCATCAAGGGAAAATCTCCCAGAACAAAAAAGATAAAGTATTTAAATCAGTTTGAATTACATACATTAATTGCACACCTTGATATTCGAGAAGAGGTAAACTGGGACTGGTTTATTCTATTGATTGCAAAGACCGGTATGCGGTTTTCAGAAGCACTTGCAATTACTCCTTCGGACTTTGATTTTGCCAGACAAACATTGTCAATTAGTAAAACATGGGATTATAAGGGAAATGGAGGATTTCTTCCAACAAAGAATAATTCGTCGGTGAGAAAAATTCAAATTGACTGGCAGATTGTTGTGAAATTTTCAGAACTTACTAAAAATCTGCCAGAAGATAAACCGATTTTTGTGGGAGAAACAAAGATTTATAATTCTACAGTGAATGATGTACTCACTCGGCATTGCAAGGCATGTGGAATTTCAGAGATTTCTATTCATGGACTTAGACACCCGTATGTCAAGCCCACGACAAAAAAATTTATAACTTTTTTTGAGGCTTTCCGGGCAGCCATATAGCCACCCGCAGCTCTTTCATACGGCACTCATGCCTCCTTTCCCGATTCGTCTATTCCCAAGAAATCCTGCGTCACATATTCAATCTCAATCCGATTCCCCGGAAAAATATAAACCTTACTAATAAGCCTGTCAATCAGGGCTTGTGTCAGGGTGTCGGCGCTGCCTACTTCCCGGACAATTTCCCGCTGTTTCAGCTTTGCCTCATAATCACTCTGTATCTGTTTGGTCTGTGCGGTAATAGCAGCATGGACATTTTTTGCCTGCACCA
>ERZ857965.3780-NODE-3780-length-11027-cov-2.671983_pt1 | contig 11027 bp, 10 predicted proteins | sample MGYA00519758_ERZ857965 | MGnify/ENA primary metagenome ERZ857965 (study PRJEB31778, sample SAMEA3449381) | human gut metagenome | biome: human gut; feature: human-associated habitat; material: faeces | place: United Kingdom | collected 2010/2012 ...
GGCGCAGGAGGCCGCGCGGCAGGCGGCACGCACGGTGGCCCCGCGCGGCGAAACGGCACCATCCCGCCCAACGCGGGAAAAGGCACGCCCCGCAGCGCACGCCGGGAACGAGCCTTCCCGCACCACGCACAGTAAGGTGCCGGACGCGCCACGCCAAAAGACACGCGGGGATGCGCATGGCGCCAATGAACCGGTCCGCATGAGCGCTACGCCGCTGGAGCGGCCCACGCACGCCCTGCCATCCCGCGCGGACGTTCCTCAGCCGCCGCAGGAGTCCGCCGCGCCGCGCGTCACATTCCATCAGGACCACCTTGCCTACGAGGAACTCATCCGCCGCCAGCGGCCCCAGCGCCGCCGCATCCTCTCCACCGGCAACGACCGCCGGTGATTTCCCTCCCGCTACGCAAAAGGAGACGCATATCATGCCAAAGCAGATGACCGCCGAACAAAAGTTGACCTACATGACCGAAACGCCTCTCCCCCGGCTGGTGCTCTCGCTTTCCGTTCCTACGATTGTCAGCATGCTCATTACGTCGTTTTATAACATGGCCGACACCTACTTTGTGGGCCTGATCGGCTCGGCCAGCGCGTCGGGCGCCGTGGGCGTGGCCTTCCCGCTGATGGCCATCATGCAGGCGGTGGGCTTCATGTTTGGGCATGGCTCGGGCAACCATATGGCGCGTGTGCTGGGTGCGGGAGACGCGGCAGACGCGCGCAAGATGGCCGCGACAGGATTCTTCAGCGCGTTCTTTGTGGGTCTGGCCATTATGACCATTGGCCTTCTGGCGGCAGAGCCCCTGGCCTATGCCCTGGGATCCACCCCTACCATCGCGCCCTATGCCATGGAGTATCTGGGCTATCTCATGCCCGGCGCGCCGTTTCTGATCGCCAGCCTGGTGCTCAACAATCAGCTGCGCTTCCAGGGCAGCGCCTTTTATGCGATGATCGGCATCACCTCCGGGGCGGTGCTTAATATCATCCTGGACCCGCTGTTCATCTTTACCTTCGGCATGGGGGTGGCAGGAGCCGCGCTGGCCACCAGCCTCAGCCAGGTGGTCAGCTTCTTTCTGCTGCTGAACGGCACTCGCCTGGGCGGCAACATTCGCATCCACTGGCGGGATTACACGCCTACGCTGGCCAATTTCCGCGAAATTCTGCGCGGCGGTGTGCCCTCCCTGGCGCGTCAGAGCCTCAACAGCCTGGCCACCGTGTGCCTCAACCTGGCCTCCGGTGGCTATGGAGACGCGGCCATTGCGGCTATGAGCATCGTTACCCGCGTGATGATGATGACGGTGAGCGCCATCATTGGCTTTGGACAGGGCTTCCAGCCCATCTGCGGATTCAATTATGGGGCAGGCCTGTATGAGCGGGTCCGTCGGGCGTTCTGGTTCTGCGTCAGGCTCTGCTTCTGCGTGCTGGTGCTGGTAAGCGCCGCGGCCATCGCACTGGCGCCGCAGATCATCAGCCTGTTTCTGGCAGCCGACCCGCAGGTACAGGAAATCGGTACGCTGGCGCTGCGTCTGCAATGCGCCCTCATCCCCCTGTTTGCCTTTACCTGCCTGTCCAACATGATGCTGCAGACAATGGGCATCGCGGGGCGCGCCACGGTGCTGGCCATGGCCAGACAAGGCCTGTTCTTTATTCCGGCGGTATGGGTGCTGGAGCATGCCTTTGGCCTCCTGGGCGTGCAGCTGGCACAGCCAGTGGCCGATGTGCTTTCCTTCCTGCTGGCCATTCCGCTGACGCTGCCGGTTTTGCGCAGGCTGCGCGAGAGCGAGGCTGCAAAAAAAGTTTCAAAGACGTGAACGCTTTACCATCTTTCTCCGTCTTATCTGCGGAGGCATTGTCAGCGATGCCGCGCGCATGCGGGGAGGGAGGAGAAATGCCCGTCAAACTGGGAATCGTTTCATATATTACGCAAGTATTACGTTGACAGTTGCTTTCCAAAGATGGTATAATCAGAGACGATTGCGGCACCCTGTGTGCTGCGTGTATGACAGAAATACGCGAGGAGGTCCGACTGTGAAAAGAATCCTTTCCATGCTGCTCATCGCTGTGCTGGCGCTGACCGCCGTACCCGCGCTGGCCGCGAACGACGCCGGCACCAACTATACCCTTTCGACCGAGGGTGTGGTGGTGCTGCAGGATATCGCCGACCGTAACATCACCCCCGCTGCGGGTGCTCTGGATGTGAACCCCGTCATCGAAGGCCAGAGCCCCACCACCGGTATGCCGGTGAGCGGCGATTCGCTCTATATGCCCATGCTGGTGCAGATCAGCAACCCCGAAGGCTCCGAAAAGGTGGACGGCAAAAACGTGACCGCCGCCGGTATCGGACAGCGTGCGCCTTGGGGCGGCCAGTACGCGGATATCGTGTACGAAGGAATCCTTTACCGTTCCGGCCAGACCCGTATCACCTTTCTGTTCAACGACAGCTTTGCCGAGGGTCAGCCCCTGAGCGCCGGCCCCGTGCGTTCGGCCCGTATCGGCCACGTGCTGCTGCGCGAGGAGTGGCAGGGCGGCATCGTGTATGCCGGCGGCCCGCGCCGTGAGGAAAACAACATCGCGGCCATGTTTGCCGAGCTGGGCGCCAGCGACAAGGGCGTCACCTTCAACCTGCTGGACGGCAAGTATCAGGAATACAAGAACCGCGTGAGCGGTGTCAAGTCCCCCGACAACTACAACGTCAACGTGGTGGGCATACGCTCCCTCATCCCCGCTACCACCGTGGCCACGGAGCATCCCTTCCTGTTCTCCGATGCCAGCCCCTATGTGGACGGCTACGAGGTGGCCTACAACATCAATCTGGACTGGGGCCACAAGGTTTATATCTCCCACTTCTACTATGACGAGGCCAACAACCTCTACCTGCGCTATTCCGGCGACGCGCCCTACATGACCTTTGCCGAGGCCGAGGACCGCAGCGAGGAGAACCAGGAGCAGATGTCCTTCAGCAACGTGATCATCCAGCGCGTGGGCTATGAGTACACCAACAACTCCAAGATCATGCCCGTGATGCAGAGCGTTGGCAAGGGCAATGCGGACATCTTCATCGGCGGCCGCTACATCCCCGGCTACTGGGTGCGTGAGTCCATCGAAAGCCCCACCATCTTCCTGGATGACAAGGGCAATGAGATCCAGCTCACCCCCGGCAAGACTTTCATCGCTCATTTCCCGCCGGAGAGCCTGCTGACCTATTCCGCCAGCGCTGCGCAGTAATCGGATTCTCGGACAGGCAGTGTTTCGGGCCGGACGGCTATATGCCGTCCGGCTCTTTTTCGGCTTTTGCCGGCATTGCGCAACAACGCGCGATGGGGTACAATAAGGGTAGAATCGATGCGAAACGCAACAACGTTCCATGCAAGGAGGTATCCATGACTTTGCCCGTTACGCCTGAAATCTCACAGGCCCTGCGCGATATTGCAAAGGATTACGTCATCATGAAATGCCGCTACCAGTCCGCGCTGCGGGAGGTGCGAACCAAGCTGGAAATTTTGGACGACGAGTTCCAAATGCGCCACAGCCGCAACCCGATCCATCATATGGAAAGCCGGATCAAAAGCCCGCAGAGCATTGCCCAGAAGCTCAAACGCAAGGGGCTGCCCATCACCCCTCAGGCGGCAATGGACAATCTGAACGACATTGCGGGCATCCGCGTGGTTTGCGCCTACCTCAACGATACCTACGCCATCGGCGAGCTGCTCACCGGACAGGACGATATCCGGTTGGTACAGACGCGCGACTACATCGCCTCGCCCAAGCCAAACGGCTACCGCAGCCTGCACCTGATTGTGCAGGTGCCGGTGTTTTTGAGCGAAGGCAAGCTCATTTTGCCCGTGGAGGTACAGATCCGCACCATCGCCATGGACTTCTGGGCCAGCCTGGAACACCAGCTGCGCTACAAGGAAACCGCGCACGTTCCCGAAGAGCTCAACCGCCAGCTTCTGGACGCAGCCAACCGTATCGCCGCGCTGGACGGAGACATGCAGCATATTCATGACCAGATGGCCGCGCTGGCCAATCGCATCGGCGATCTGAAATAGTACGTATGATAGAAACCGCCTTCCCTGCGCATACTGGCATGGGGAGGCGGTTTTGTTGATCGGGTTTCTTTTCAGCGTGATTGCAGGAGCGGCCATGAGCGTACAAGGTGTCATGAACACCCGCCTGCAGGAGCATGTGGGGCTGTGGGAGGCCAATGCATACGTACAGGGCACGGCCTTTGCACTTTCGCTGGTCGTGATGTGGCTGTTTGGCACGGGCAACCTGGGCGCCCTGGCGAGCGCTCCTCGCGGATACCTGCTGGGCGGTGCGCTGGGCCTGGTGATTACCGTAACGGTGATGCTGGCCATCAAGGGGCTGAACGTAACGGTAGCGGTGTCGGTCATCCTGATCGCACAGCTGCTGGTGGCGGCGGTCATCGACGCCTTTGGCTGGATGGGACAGGAAAAGGTGCCCATGGGACTTTGGCAGTACGTAGCGCTGCTGCTGGGCGGCGTGGCGCTGTTCAAGTTTCGCTGACCAGCGCTTCTTCGCCGTCGAGCAGGACGGTGGTCATGTCGCTGAGCTGGTTGATCGCTTCGCTCAGCGAGGTGAGGGTATCGCTTACCTGCTGACCGCTGGCCAGCTTGGCATCGTAGGCCTCAATGATGGTATAGATGTTGTCAAACACGCTCTGGTCATACAGACGGCCGATTTCTCCATACATGCCCACGTTCAGGTCGTTGAGCACCTCCATGCCGTGGACATACTGACGGATGCGGCCCAGCATGGCTGAAGTGGAACTGGCGCCCAGACGGCTGAGGGAATTGACGCTGCTGACGGCGTGCTGTACTTCGCTGCGAAGGCGGGTGTTGCGTTGCGCCTCGTAATTGCTTTCATTGATGCCGCCTACGCCCGCGACCTTGAAAATGAGGAACGCGGCCAGCAACACCAGCAGAATGATGAGAATGGGCCGGTAGCGATGAGAGCGCATCACACTGTGATAGCCACGGGAGCGCATATATCTCGTCATACCGTCGGCCTCCTTTCAAAACAATGTGGGAATTGTAGCCATTATACCACAGTTTGTCCAAGTGGTAAAGAGCATGCAAATCGGAGCACTTTTTGATCTGGCTGTGGTGGAAGATGCCGTTCTTTCGGTCAAAATGAGGCGCTTTTTGGCATAAGGGGGCGAAAGAAGTGGCGGGGGTGCTGCTGGGACTGTGGAGCGGCGAGTACGGCGCGGGCTGGTCGTTCAATATGGCCAACATCAATTTGGAGATGATCTACTGGGAGGCCGTGGGCGGCCGCATCCATGGCTATGCAGATCATGCTTTTGTGGCTGGATGGACAGCTTACGCTGCAAACCGGACTTCCGCTTCATCTGTGCGGGCTGTTTGGGGTGCTGTCCATCCCGATGCTCCTGTGGCGCGCGCCGCAGCCTCTCTACGAACTGTCCGCGTTTCTGGCAGGCCCGGCGGCGGCTGTTACCCTGCTGTTTCCGGCGGTGATCGAATCCTCGCGTCCCGTGCTGATGCGGCTGGCTTTTTTACAGCTGCATGTGCTGGTGGCGCTCACGCCCGTGATGCTGTGGCGCGCAGGAAAGCCGCTTCCCACGGACCCGCGGCGTGCGCTGGTCCTGGCAAGCGGCTATCTGCTGGCAGTGGCGGCGCTTAACCGCGCACTGCATACGAATTATCTTTTTTTAAGCGCAGCGCCCGCAGGTACGCCGTTGCAATGGCTCTATGCCCGGGACGGCAGGTACTATGTGTGCGCATTGTCCATGCTGTGCATGACGTTGTTTCGACTGCTGGCAGATGCATACCGGCGCGCGGCTATTTCAGGAAATAGGTGAGCATATAGCCCGTCGTGCCGCCATAGGAAACCTTGGTCCATTCCGAGCCGGGAATGAGCACCTGCACCGACGCGCCGCTGGGCATGCGCGAAAGCACGTTGTTGATGGACATGTTGGCTGAAGAGCGCAGGTTTACATAGCTCCCGCTGGGATGGCTGACCGTGCGCCAGGGCGTGGAGGGCAGATTGTGCAGCTGAATGTAGGCGGTCATCACATAGCCCGTCATGCCGTTGGTCTGGTTGGTGACCTGACACCATTCGCTGCCTTGCGCGTTGACCCAGAGGCGGGTGCCGTTGTAGAGCTTTGCGAGCACCTTGGAACCGGTGGAGGCATACTGACGCAAATTGAGCGCCTGGGTGCTCTTGGGATTGGCTACGACGGCATAGGCTGTGTTCGCCGTGCCGCTGCCGCCCTGCGCGGCCTGATCGCGCGCCGCGCACAGGCCCTCCTGCAAAAAGTCGCTGCTCATGAAGCCCCAGTATCCGCCGATGCTGACGCACCACCAGCCGTTGCCCTTGGCAATGACGCTCACATAGCTGTCGCCGGGGAACTGGCGGGTGACGGGATAATTCATGCCGGGGCCGGAGCGCATGTTCATGGCGGTGTTGTTGGGCGTTTTGATGGTGGCCACGGTGCTGCTGCCGGGGTTTTTACGGCCCCAATCGGCAACATATTCCCCGCGCACATAGCCTGTCTGGCCGTTGATCTGGACGCAGTACCAGCCGTTGGAGGCGCTGAGCACGTGCAGCGGCACGCCATTGTAGAAAATGCCCAGCACCTGCGCATTGTAGTTTGGTTGCGCGCGGAAGTTGAGGAACGCTCCGCCGTTGTTGTTGGTTACCAGTGCCGTCCAGACAAAGTCGCTGTCATCGATCACCTGGTCGATGTAGTTTTTGCTCATGTATCCGGTTTTGCCGTCGGGCGTGCGCACGTAATAGAAGTTGTTCTGACTGCCGTTGATCTCCACCCACGTGCCGCGCGTACAGCTGCCCAGCCACTGGCTGGAGGAGCTTCCCTGCGCGCGCAGGTTCAGGGTGTCGGTGCCGTAGATTACGCCAAAGGTACCGGAGGATGCCATGGCGCTGCCGGCCATGAGCAGGAGCAGAAGCAATGCGGCCAGGGCACAGAGGCATAGCTTGTGGTTTTTCATGGGTCAAACCCTCCTTGGGTACGGAATTCCTTGCCTACCATGTAAACGGGAGGAGAAAAGCAAATCTTCCCGCATGGAGAGACATTATTTTCGGTATTTCGGCAGGGCAAGGGCGCGCGACACCGCCGCCGCAATGGCCTCGTCCTTCACGGGCGGAAAGGAGCCCCCACCGAAGCGGACGTGCAGGAAGAATTCATGCGTGCCATGATTGCCGGTGACAGGACTGTGGGTCACATCCACGGCATGGGTGTCCGGCTGCGCATCCAGCGCAGTGCACAGGGTGCGCAGAAGCGGCGCATAGCGGTCCGGCGAAAGCTCGCCCGTGCGGCGCGAGGCAGGATCGTCGGTCTCAAAGAGCGGCTTGACCAAGCACATCAATTCACCCTGGCCATGCATCACGGCACGGAACTGCGGCACCGCCTTCACCAGGGACAGATAGCTCAAATCCACGCTGCCCAGCGTGGGAACAGGATTAAGCGAAAGCAGCTTTTCATCGCCCAGGTTGGTGCGCTCCAGATTGACCACCCGCGCGTCCTGGGAAAGAGACCCGGCCAGCTGACCAAAGCCTGCCTCCACCGCGTAAACCAGCGCCGCGCCGTGCTTGACCAGGCAATCGGTGAATCCGCCGGTGCAGGCTCCTGCGTCGATGCATACGCGGCCCTCCACCGCGATGCCGAAATCGCGGATGGCGCCTTCCAGCTTATATCCGCCCTTGCCCACGTAGCGGTCGTACAGGCCGCGCACCGTCATGGGTTTGTCGAGGGGCACCAGCTGTCCGCCGTTGGATACGGGCTGCGCGCCGCAGTAGACCGCTCCGCTCATCAGATAGGGCAGGGCGGCTTCCCGGCTGTCAAAAAAACCCTCCTCCAGAAGGCGGTCCATGGCGGAGCTTTTTTTCATACGCCCTCCGCCTGCTCCAGGGGCAGCCAGGCCAGAATGCGTTCAATATAGCGGTCCCAGAAATCCCAGGTGTGATTGCCAGGCTCGGTGTGATATTCGATGGGCAGCTCCTTGCCGAAGCGGGCAAAGAAATGCTCGTTGGCGTCAAAAAGAAAATCCTCCGTGCCGCAGGCCATATACATGCGGGGCGCGCGTTGCGGTTCCTTGAGGAAACGGTCTGCCAGGCCGAACAGGCTGCCCGGCCCGCGCAGCAGTTCCCGCTCGCCGCCATAGACGTTGTCCAGTTCCTCCAAAACGGAGGGATTCTGACGGCGGAAGGTCTCATAGCCCCGTTCCATTTCCACACAGCCGGAAATGCTGGCGGCCGCCGCATAGCGTCCCGGATAGCGCAACGCCAGCCGCAGCGCGCCGTAGCCGCCCATCGAAAGGCCGGCAATGAAGCGCCCGCTGCGCTTGCGGCAGACGGGAAAGTAGCGCTCGATCACGGAAGGAAGTTCGCGGCTGACAAAGGTTTCGTACTTTGCTCCATGCGCCATATCCATATAGAAGGAACGGTTGGCCGCAGGCATGACCACAGCCAGACGATAGCGCTGGGCATACTGCTCCACGCGCGTCTGACGCAGCCACATGGTATGGTCGTCGCTGAGCCCGTGAAGCAGATAAAGGACCGGTATGGGCGAGCCGGACTGTGCCGCCACCTGCGGCTGGGGCAAAAGGATGTAGGCCGCCGTTTGAATGCCGAGAACCTCGCTGTAAAAATGGAAATCAGAAAAGACCATAAAACACCCTCCTGCAAGATGAAAACTGTGGAATGCTTTTTGTATCATATCACAAAACACGCTGATTTCCAATATCCTATCAGCGTTTGACGGCTGTTGTCCGCCCTATCCGCCAGGAGAGGGAGGCTTTGACCTGACGCCATCAACGGCCATTTCCGCAAGGCTTGACTTCCGTACGTTTTCGGGGCATAATACAATCTGCCCAATTATGGCTAAAGAAGGGGGGAGAGCGCGTGCGGCATGTGATTGAATCGGTGGAGCGCGGATCGGCGGCATACCGCCATGGCCTGCGCGCGGGCGACGCGCTGATCTCCCTCAATGGCGAAGCGATTGTGGACGAGATCGATTATCAGGCGCTGATTGCGGGCAGCCGCGTGCATGCCGTGGTGGAGCGGGACGGCCGGGAGGTCGCCGTGGACATCCGCAAGCAGGAGGGAGAGCCGCTGGGTTTGCACTTCGGGCCGGAGATGGCGCTTTCGCCCCGCACCTGCCGCAACAACTGCGTCTTTTGCTTCATCCGCCAGATGCCACCGGGCCTGCGCAAAACCCTCTATGTGCGCGACGACGACTGGCGCTTTTCCCTGATGATGGGCAACTTTGTGACCCTGACCAACGTGGATGACGCCGAGTTTGACCGCATCATCCGCCGCCATGCCTCGCCGCTGTATGTGAGCGTGCATGCCACCGATCCCGCGCTTCGCTGCCGGATGATGAACAACCGCTTCGCGGGCGACATCCTCCAGCGCCTGACGCGCCTCAAGGATGCAGGCATCCGATTCCACTGCCAGATTGTGGTGTGCCCCGGCTGGAACGACGGCGAGCAGTTGCTCAGAACGCTGAGCGACCTGCGTGCCCTTGCGCCCGCGGCGCAGACCGCGGCCATGGTGCCCGTGGGCCTCACGCGCTTTCGTGAGGGGCTGGAGCAGCTTCGCCCCTTCACCAAAGCGGAGGCGGAGGCGCTGCTTAACGCCATCGCGCCCTTTCAGGAGCAGTGCCGCCGCGAGCTGGGCACCACCTTCGCCTTTCCCAGTGACGAATTTTTCTGCATCGCCGGGCGGCCCATCCCTCCGGAAAGCTGGTATGAGGACTTTCCGCAGATCGAAAACGGCGTGGGGCTGCTGCGCCGCTTTGAATGCGAGCTGGAGGAGGCGGAGCGCTTTGAGGTGCCCGACGGGCCCGCGCCTGCGCGCCGCTATCTGATTCCTACAGGGGTGAGTGCCGCGCCGCACCTCATGCGCATGGCGGAGCGCTTCGCGCCGCCGGGGGTCAGCGTGCGGGTACTGCCGGTGGCAAACCACTTTTTTGGCGAGACGGTCACGGTGACGGGCCTGCTCACCGGAGGCGACGTACTTGCCGCGCTTACGCCCGACAAGGTGGCGGACGCGGACGAGCTGCTCCTGTGCTCGGTGATGCTTCGCCATGAGGGCGATCTGTTTCTGGACGACATGCACATCGACGATTTCCGCAGGCGCGCCCCGCTGCCCCTGCACGTGACCGGCTGTGACGGGCAGGCGTTTTACGACGCGCTGCGCGGCCGCTTCGACGATTGAAGGAGGGAACCCCATGGCCAAGCCGCTGGTGGCCATCGTAGGCCGCCCGAACGTGGGCAAATCGACATTTTTCAACAAGATCGCGGGACGGCGCATCTCCATCGTGGAGGATGTACCGGGCGTGACGCGCGACCGCGTCTATGCCGACGTGGAATGGATGGGCCGCCGCTTCAGCATGGTGGATACCGGGGGCCTGGACATGCGCAGCGAGGACGTGCTCCTCTCCCAGATGCGACGCCAGGCGGAAATCGCCATGGACACCGCCGATGTGATCTGCTTTTTCTGCGACGGGCGCACGGGCCTGACCTCCGAGGACGAGGACGTGGCCAACTACCTGCGCCGCCGGGGCTACACCGCCGCCTCCATCCGCAATTTCTGCGAGATGATCGGCGTGGGCAAGACCCCCAGCGTCATCGAGTACGGCACGCTGGAGCACTGCCTGCGGGAGGATCTGAACGCCACCGCCGAGCGTACCATGGCGGTGCTGCACCCCGTGAAGCTGACGGTCACCAACTATCCCGAGGGCAAGAGCGAGACCTTCTCCGTGGAGAACAATCCCACCGATCCCACCCAGGGCACCCATGAGATCACCTTCTCCCGCCATCTGTGGATCGAGGCGGATGACTTCATGGAAGTCCCCGTGCCCAAGTATAAGCGCCTGACCCCCAACGGTCTGGAGTGCCGCCTGAAGGGCGCGTATTTGGTGAAGTGCACCGGCTGCGTGAAGGATGAGAACGGAAACGTCACCGAGGTGCTGTGTGAGTACGATCCCGACTCCCGTGGCGGCGATCCCGCCGACGGCCGCAAGGTGA
>ERZ857965.3782-NODE-3782-length-11020-cov-5.098586_pt1 | contig 11020 bp, 8 predicted proteins | sample MGYA00519758_ERZ857965 | MGnify/ENA primary metagenome ERZ857965 (study PRJEB31778, sample SAMEA3449381) | human gut metagenome | biome: human gut; feature: human-associated habitat; material: faeces | place: United Kingdom | collected 2010/2012 ...
TTCCACCAGATGCTGGGTGAAGTCCGGGTCGATGTAGTCATCGCTGTCCACGAACTGGACATACTCGCCCCCGGCCAGCTTCAGGCCCAGGTTGCGGGTGTCGGACACGCCGGAGTTCTCCTTGTCCACCAGCACGATGCGGCTGTCCCTGGCGCGGAATTCCTCACACACGGGCAGGCTGTGATCCTTGGAGCCATCGTTCAGGATGATGAGTTCAATGTTTTTATAGGTCTGGTTCAGGATGCTGCCGATGCAGCGAGCCAGATGATTCTGAGCGTTGTATACGGGCAGGATGATGCTGACGAGCGGCTGATCCATGGCGGTGTCCCCCATTTCTTTTTTCGTCCATAATACTCCCTCACGGCGCAAAAATCAAGCGCTGTGCAGAGAGAAAGGAGGAGCGGATATGATCTTTCACATTGCGGTGTGCAGCCCGGACCCTGTGCTGCGGGGCCGGGTGCAGCGCCACTGCATGGAATATTATGCCCGCCGGGCCGATGCCTGCATCGTAGAGCAGCTGGAAAGCACGGCGGCCCTGCTGCGGCAGGAGGAAGCAGGCTCCCGGTACGAGCTCTACCTCATCGAGCTGCCTGCCGCCAACCCGTGCAGCGGCCTGCAGGCGGCTGCAGAGCTGCGCCGCCGGGGTGTGCGGGCCCCGCTGGCCTTTCTGGCCCACACCACGGCCTATGCCTACGAAGCGTTCCGGGTGGACGCGATGCAGTACCTGCATATCCCGTTCCGTCCGGAGCAGCTGACAGCCCTGCTGGACCGGGCCACCGAGCCGGAATACGGCCCGTCTGTCACGGTGAACACCGCCGAGGGCCTGCGGGCGCTGCCCTATGCGGGCATCGAATATCTGGAGTGCACCCACCACATCGTGCACTTCCACCTCACCAGCGGGGAGGACGTGCCCACCCTGTCGCTGCGGGTGCCGTTTTCTGCGGTGGCACAGCCTCTGCTGGCGGATGGGCGCTTTTTGCAGCCCCACCGCTCCTATGTGGTCAATCTGGCCGAGGCGGACCTGCTTTCTGCCGGGGAGCTGCGCATGCGCAGCGGGGCCCGCATCTCCATCCCCCGCGGGCGGGAGGGTGCCGTGCGGGACGCCTTCCAGCAATGGGTGCAGCAGCAGAAATACAGCCTGAAATAACAGCACGCCGGTGCTCCCACAGCGGGAACACCGGCGTGTTTTTGCGGAAAAATTTCTCAGATCTTTGTCCAGTCCAGTGCGGTCCAGTCCGGCAGGAACTGGTCGCACACCTGCGCCATGGCAGGGGCATCGTCGGCACTGGCGGCGTCCTGCACGCCCAGCACGGTGAACCCGGCCTTGTGGGCAGTGGAAGCGGCGTAAATGGCGTCCTCGCACACGGCGCAGGCGGCGGGGTCGGCCCCGCCCAGCCGGTGCATGCACTCGAAGAACACCTCCGGGCGGCTCTTGTGCAGCACGCCCTGCGCCTCCACGATGAAGGAAAAATAGTCTGCGATGCCCAGCCGGGTGAGCACGGTGCGGCACTGGTCGGACCAGGTGTTGGAGCACAGGCACAGCCGGGCCCCCTCGGCCTGCAGCTTTGCCAGCAGGGTGCGCACACCGGGCTTCAGGTCCACCGTTTCGTACAGCTGGGCGATCACGTCCCGCATCACGTCGTAATATTCCGCCTCGGTCAGGGGCAGGTGGTATTCTCGGATGAGGTAGCGGGCACCGTCGGCCATGCCCATGGTCAGCAGCACGTCGTTCAGGTCTGCTTTGGGCGTGCGGCCATAGCGCTGCAGCAGCGCCAGCGGGGCACCCCGCCACACCACGGTCATGCTGTCGGTGAGGGTGCCGTCCATATCAAAGATCCATTGCTTGCAGCGCATGGGGCAAAGTTCCTCCTTCAAGATGATTCCTGCCCAGTATACCACGGATCTTAGCCGTATAAAAGCCGTGAGGAGCTAAAAAACGGGGAGAAATTTTCCGGAAAATATGGTATAATTTCAGCAAAGACAGACAGGGAGGCAGGCAGTATGGAAAACCAAACCACTCCGTGCAAAGCGCTGGTGCTGGCCGGCGGCGGAGCACGCGGCAGCTATCAGGTGGGCGTGTGGAAGGCTCTGATGGAGCTGGACTGGCACCCGCAGATCATCACCGGCACCAGTGTGGGCAGCCTGAACGGTGCCATGTTCGTGCTGGACCTGTACGAGGTGGCGCGGGATATGTGGCTGACCATCCGCAGCAAGGATGTGATGGAGCTGCCCGAAGAAAACGCCGACCTGTCGGCCCTGCACAGTTTTCTGCGCAGTGTGGTGAAGGCCGGCGGTATGGACGTCTCGCCGCTGGAAGAGATCGTGGAACGGGTGCTGGACGAGGACGCGCTGCGCCGCGCCAACATCCGCTTTGGCCTTGTCACGGTGGAGCAGCGGGGCCTGAAGCCCCGGGAGCTGACGCTGGACGAGATCCCGCAGGGCCGCGTGAAGGATTACCTCATGGCCTCGGCGGCCTGCTTCCCTGCCCTGCGGGCGCGGGAGATCGACGGGGTCAAGTTCCTGGACGGCGGCTACAGCGACAACATGCCCACCGGCCTTGCTAAAAAGATGGGTGCCGACGAGCTGGTGTGCGTGGATCTGGAGGGGGTGGGCATCACCCGCCCCAACCTCACCGGACTGCCCACCACTATGGTGCGCAGCTACTGGGAGCTGGGCGACATCCTGCACTTTGACCCCGATACCGCCCGCCGCAATGTGGAGCTGGGTTATTACGACACCCTGCGGGCCTTTGGCCGGGTGCGGGGCTGCGCCTATGCCGTGGACAACGGCCCGGACAGCAGCGCCGATGCTGCCGCGTTCCGGGCGCGGTTCGACGCGGTGCAGAAGGCCGTGCGGGAGAAATACCCCGTGACCCTTACCGCAGACGCGGCCCTGCTGCTGGCCCGGATGAAGGACGCCGAGCTTGCCCCGCTGGAAACCGTGGCCGAGGACGTGGGGGTAGACCCCACGGTGTACTACACCACCCGGACGCTGGGGCAGGCGTTCCTGGAGCATTGCGACCCGGCGCGCATGGCCAGCTTTGCCCCGTTGTTTGCAGGCAGCGCGGACGCGGGCCGGGCGGCGCTGGCAGCCCTGCTGCCCAATACATTCTTGCAGGCGCTGGTCTGGCAGGCCCTGACCGCGCCGGAACTGCCGGAGGTGACCGAACATGAAGATCTGTAAAGGTGTTTCTGCGTCCCCGGGCCTTGTGCTGGGGCAGGTGAGCCGGTTGGAACGCCATGTGGAAACGTTCAGCACCGGGCCCTTTGACCCGGAACGGGAGCTGCGCCAGCTGGAAGATGCGGTGCGCACCGCCCAGAGCGAGCTGGACTGTATGGCCGAGCGGGCCGCTTCCACCGAGCAGGCCATCCTGCAGTTCCAGAGCATGATGCTGGACGACGAAGGCATGATGAACGAGGTGCGGTTCTGCATCAAGGCAGGCATCAGCGCCGCTGCCGCCATGGACAAGGTGGGCCAGCGTTACGCCGACCAGCTGGCCAACATGAAGGACAACCCCTACATGCAGCTGCGCAGCGTGGACATTCTGGACGCCACCAGCCGGGTGATCAACATTCTGGGCAACCGGCCCCGCATGTGGCTGGCACTGGACCACCCGGTGATCCTGGCCGCCGACCGCTTGATGCCCACCGACCTGTTCAGTGTGCCCTCCGGCATGATCCTGGGCGTCGTCACCACCGAGGGCAGCGGCCAGAGCCATGCCGCCATCATCGCGCGGGCCATGAACATCCCCGGCATCGTGCAGGTGGGGCCGGAGTTCCTGGACGACTGCGACGGCCGCACGGTCATTCTGGATGCCACCAAGGGCGAGTGCATCCTGGACCCGGACGCGGTGGCCCGCCAGCAGGCAGAAGCCCGCATCTGTGAGCTGCAGCGCGAGAACGAAGAAATGCGGGTGCTGGGCCGCCAGCCCGGCTACACCCGGGACGGCGCAGCCTTTGAGCTGCTGGCCAACTGCTTTGGCCCGGAGGACATCGACACCGCCATGCAGTCCGGTGCCCGGGGCGTGGGCCTGCTGCGCAGCAGCTACATGATGCTGCCCGGCCGCATTCTGGACGAGCAGGAGCAGTTCTACTTCTATTCTTCCTGCCTTGCAGCGGCACAGGGCTGCCCTGTGACCGTGCGCACCTTCGATTTTGGCGCCGACCGCACCATGGCGGACGCCTATCAGGGGGTGCAGTCCTCCAAGCTGGGCCTGCGGGGCATCCGCAACAGCCTGCGCCAGCCCCGCCAGTTTGAGACGCAGATCTGTGCCCTGCTGCGGGCCGCCCACCGCGGCCCGCTGCGGGTGATGTTCCCCATGGTGACCGACGTGGAGGACTGGGACGCCGCCATGCACATCGTGGAGCACTGCCGCCAGAGCCTGCGGGAGCGGGGCGTGCCCTTCAACGAAAAGACCCCCTTCGGCGTCATGCTCAGCGTGCCGTCGGCCTGCCTGACCGCGGAGGAATTCGTGGCCCACGGGTGCGATTTTCTGGTCATCGGCACCAACGACCTGACCCAGTACACCCACGCCGCCGACCGGGAGCTGGCCAGCGCGGAGCGGTATTACCGCCCCGCCAGCCCGGCCATGAAAAAACTCATCGCCATGGTCATGGAGACGGCAAAGGCCGGCAACGTGCCGGTGACCATCTGCGGCCTGGCCGTGGGCAACCCGGTGAACACGGTGCAGTACCTGCAGATGGGCCTGCGCAGCTTCTCGGTGAGCCCGCAGAACCTGCTGAGTACCAAAAAGACCCTGCTGGAAGCCGACGCCCACCCGGACGACACCGAGCTGGAATAAAGCGATAAAAGAAAGGGGCTGCTGCACGCTGTGCAGCAGCCCCCTTTGTTTGGGGAACCTGCCGTGCATCTTGCGGTATGCACAGCAGGGGGAGATGGCTTTTATAAAAATGGTTTCTCAGTTCATGCGGCGGTTCTTGCGGTCCAGCACAAAGCCTGCGGCCAGCAGGAACAGGCCGCTGAGGGCAGTGCCCACCACTGCCAGCCAGTTTGCACCGGTCTGGGGCAGAGCGGCAGGAGCAGCAGCAGCTTTCGGCTCTGCATTCTGCGCCACGTTCTGTGCGGTTGCGGTGGTGTCTGCGGCAGGAGTGTCAGCCGGTGCAGTGCCGTACTGTGCAGGGGCATCCGGGGTCACGGCGGGGTCTGCCGGGGTCACCTCCGGGGTGGACGGGACGTCCGGGGTGCTGGGCGTATCCGGCTTGTTGGGGGTGTCCGGGGTATTGTCGCCCGGCACGTCCGGTTCACTGGGTTCCGGGGTCAGCTTGGGCAGCACCACATGCTTGGTCTGGCCGCACTTGTCAATGCTGCAGATGTAGTCTGCATAGCCGTCCTTTTCCAGCGTAGGCTCCACGACCTTGCCCACCAGCTGCCAGTCGTGCAGGTCCTCGTCCTTCAGCTTGTTGATGTCAACAATTTCTTCGGGGTGCTCTTCCATGTACTTGCGGTTGTGGACGACCTTGGTGAGGGTGCCGCCGGTGATGGTGTGGCGATACGGATGATAATAAGAAGCGTCACGATCCAATGTGCGCGGCATTTCAAATTTTTCTTTGGAAACAGTACCATTATTATAGCAATTGACGATGGCGGAGTTGCGTTCGCCAAAGTGGGAGGAACCGTCTGCCTTGTAGCTGGCGCTGTCGGCAGGGACATACTGATTCTCATAGTTGTGCGTGATATTGTTGTAAGAAGGAGTTGTGGAACCGACCGCAGGGCCGGAGCCTTTTCCATAAATGTATGCGTTGACAACGGTATCACCGGTGCTGCTGTTGATGTTGACGTTGCAGGTACCGCTATCGACAGAATCTATCTTAGCGCCAATTGCAGGCCTGGTGTCACCGGTTCCATCAAAAGAAGGATCATAGTTGGAGCCAAAGGAGTTGATCGCATTTACGGTGCCGCCGGTAATGTTGATGGTTGTTGTACCGCCCTTACAGGAACGATTTCCGATCGCGGGACTATCAAAGGTACCAATGGCGGTAACTTTGGCATTCTTCTCGATGTTGATTGTGAGGTCAGTAGAAGCGCCGTGCTGACCGGCACCGATGGCGCTGCTCATTTCAGAAGTCTCGGCCTTTACAGTGGCATTCCCCGAGATCGTAATGGTTGTAGCAGGGCGATTCCAGCCCTCGCTCAGACCGCCATCACCAATGGCGGAACCCCAAGCACCGTAAGCATCAACAACGGCATCGTCCGTAATGGTGATGCTATTTCCACCAGTGGAAGCGCCGCCGATCGCAGCGCCCTCTGCACCAAAAGCAGTAACGTGTGCATTGCCCCCAATGCGGATGTTCTTGCCGGTACCGCCGGGTCTGCCGCCGCCGCCAATACCGCAGCCGCCATCGTTTCCGCCGATTGCCGTAATCTCACCGCCGGTGATGGTAATGTTGGATGTATCACAAAGATCTTCCCCGGCACCGCCGCCGATCGCGGCAGCTTCATGGTAGCCGCCTGCCAGCAGCGTGCCGGTAGTGTCCGCATCCGTACCTTTTGCAGTACCATCATCGTTCACATCGTCTTTGATGGTCAGGGTGCCCTCCTTGCCGTATTTGTCCGCTTTTTCGATGGCGGCGTGTTCTTCCTCCCACCCGTTCTTAACCATAACGGTATTATCGCCGTTCAGCTCAAGGTTGGTGTCGCCATCGCCCTTTATTTCGATTGCACCGGACTTGGCTTCAGAAGTGTCAACTCTAATGTCCACATCCTTCAAGGTCACATTGGCGGTGTTGTCCTCTTTGGCGTCAATGGTGACGGTGTTGGAGGTGGTCTTGGTCTCGCCGGTGGTTTCGTCTTTGGTGGTCAGGGTGATGTCATCATCCTGACGTTTTTTGATTTCGCCCTTGTCGTCCGTCGCATAGGTGCCCTTGGACTCATTCTCCCACTGGGTGATATACTGCTTGCCGCCCTCGGCAAGGATGTCCACACTGCCCTTGGTCAGATCGTAAGTGTCCGCAAACGCCGCTGTGGCGATGGACGAGACCATGGCCATCAGAGCCGCTGTGGACAGCACCCGCAAGGCAAACTGTTGTTTCACATTTTCCGCATTGCAAAACCCTCCAAACAAAAAACTTACAGAGACGTGAACGTTACCGGGAACGATGCCAAAAACCGGCAAAACCCGGAACTTCAGGGCATAAAATCACATAGCTGTGCATTTTCATGCCCGGCGTCTCTTTGCGGCACAAGTATAGTTCTGCGCCGTGGAGAATGTCAAGACAAAATGCTGAATTTTCGGGGGGGTAGGCAATTTTGTGGAACGAGCACAAAATAAGCCGAAAATTTGCGACAGAATAACAGGGCAAACCTGCACAAAAATCCGGGAGATTTTTATACGGGGTAAGAAATAAAAAATGGGCCCGGGAAAGCCGCAGACTTTCCCGGACCCGTGGGTCGGAATTTTTCTTGGATGGAAGGTGCGCCGCCCGCCGGAGCCCCGGTTATTCCAGATTGCCGGTCAGGGTCATCACGGCGGCGAGCACGGCCAGCGGGGCGGTCTCGCACCGCAGGATGCGGGGGCCAAGGCCAACCGTTTTGGCTCCGGCTTTGGCGGCCATTTCGGCCTCCTCGGCGGCAAAGCCGCCCTCGGCTCCGGTCACGATGGCGATCTTCCGCTTTTTGCCGTCGGCGGGTGCTGCCTCGGCCAGCAGCTGGCGCACCGGCGCACCGCCGCACTCGTAGCAGAACAGCACCAGGTCGTACTGGTCAAAGGTGCGGCACACGGCCCCGAAGTTGGGCAGCGGCAGGGCCACGTCCGGCAGCACCCCCCGGCCGCACTGCTTGGCGGCTTCCAGCGCGATGCGGTTGTAGCGCTCGTTCTTCTGCTCCTCTTTTTTGGGGGCGGCCACGCAGTACCGGCTGAAGAAGGGCACCACATGGGCGGCCCCCAGCTCTACCCCGTGCTTGATGATCTGCTCCAGCTTATCCTGCTTGGGGTAGCCTACCAGCAGGGTGACTTCCACGGTGGGTTCGGCGGCACTGGGGTACCCCGGCTCCACCGAAAACTCCACCTGATCCGGGCCAAAGCCGGTAATGGTGGCGGTGTACTCCAGGGCGTTGCCGTCGCATAGAATGACAGTATCGCCCATGCGGGCACGCATCACGCGGGCCAGATGATGGGCATCGGTGCCGCGCAGCACAGCCGTGCCGTCGGCGATCTCAGTGGTAAAATAACGGTGCGGCATAGTTCCTCCTTATGCCTTCTTGCAGACGATGCACTCCCAGCCGCGCTTCTCCTTTACTTCCACGACGGCAAGGCCGGCCTGCTCCAGCCCGGCGATCACCTCGTCCTTGCGGCTGTCAATGATGCCGCTGGCAATGAAGGTGGCACCGTCGGCCATCAGGCCGGGTACGGCGGGGGCCAGGCTGAGGATGGCGTTGGCCACGATGTTGGCGGTGATGATGTCGTATTTGCCGCTGGCCTTGTCGGACAGGTCGCCCACCAGCACGGTCAGCTTATCCTGCACGCCGTTCAGGGCGGCGTTCTCCCCGGCGGTGCGCACGGCTACGGGGTCGATGTCCACGCCCTCGGCCACGGCGGCACCCAGCTTCAGGGCTGCAATGGCCAGGATGCCGCTGCCGGTGCCGATGTCCAACACCCGTTCACCGCCCTGGACCCGCTCGTCCAGCGCTTCCATGCACAGGCTGGTGGTCTCGTGGCCGCCGGTGCCGAAGGCAAGGCCGGGGTCCAGCACCAGCTTGACGCGGTCGGTGTCGTACTCCTGCCAGGAGGGCACCACGGCCAGCCGCTTGCCGATCTCCAACGGGTGGTAATACTTGCGCCAGCCGTTCTGCCAGTCCTCCTGCTCCACACCCTCGGTCTCCACGGTGTAGGCGATGCCGGCAGCCTCCATGCGGGCAGAGATCAGGGCCAGGGTCTCCACGGGGGAAGCGCCCGGCTCCAGATACATGTGGATGATGACCCGGTCGCGGGGCTTGTCCAGCAGCTCCTGCTCGATCAGGTCCACATGGGCGATCTCGGCCACCTGCTGCTCGATGTCGCTGTAATCTTCGATATAGATGCCGCCCTCGGCGATCATGGTGGCAACGGCTTCGGCGTTGTCGGCGTCGGACTTGGCCACGGTCAGGCGGATATCGGTCCATTCCATGGGGAAAACCTCCTTCAAAATTCTGTAGTTCCTTATAATAGTATAGTACCCGATTCCCGTCTGGGATGCAAGCCTTTGGGCAAAATGTCGGAGAAAAGAAAAGATCTTTCAACATAAAGCCGAGGGTTGTGCACGAAAACCAAAAAATGTTCACGCAAAATACGAAAATAAGGACTTTTGACGCAATTTGATAGATTTATCGCGGAAGGGACTTTCTTTTTTTGCAAAAGTATGTTAATATTCTATTACGGAATTATGGACGGCTTACAACCAGAGACTGTCTGTAAACACAAACATTTCTTAAGGAGGAATGTGCTTTATGATGAAGTATCTCCAGAAACTGGGCAAAGCACTGATGCTTCCCGTCGCTGTGCTGCCGATCTGCGGCATCCTGATGGGTCTTGGCTATGCCCTCGCTCCGGGCGTTATGGGCGTTCCCGGTGCACCGACTTCCGGTGCAGCATACACCGTTGGCTTCCTGCTGGTCAAGGCAGGCGGCGCTCTGATCGACAACATGGCATGGCTGTTCGCCATTGGTGCCGCTGTGGGCCTGGCCGACAACGACGGTACCGCAGGTCTGGCCGGTCTGGTCAGCTACCTGATGATGCAGCAGCTGCTGAGCCCCGGCGTGGTGGGCATGGTGCGTACCCTGGAAGAGGGCACCGCTACCTACATCGCCTTCCAGAAGGTGGCCGGCAACTCCTTCATCGGCATCCTGGCCGCTATTGTGGGTGCTGCCTGCTACAACAAGTTCAAGAATACCCAGCTGCCTGACTGGCTGGCATTCTTCTCCGGCAAGCGTTTCGTTGCCATCGCTACCGGCCTGATCTCCATCCTGGTGTCCGTTGTTCTGCTGTTCGTCTGGCCCGTCATCTTCGACGCTCTGATCGCAATCGGCAACGGCATCGCCGGCATGGACGGCATCGGCGCCGGCATCTACGCCTTCCTGAACCGTCTGCTCATCCCCACCGGTCTGCACCACGCTCTGAACAACGTGTTCTGGTTCGATACCATCGGCCTGGGCGACCTGACCCACTTCTGGGCAGGTGAGACCAGCGCTGATGTGGACTGGAGCCTTGGTATGTATATGTCCGGCTTCTTCCCCTGCATGATGTTCGGTGTTGCCGGTGCTGCTCTGGCTATGGTCAAGACCGCTAAGAACAAGAAGGCCGCCATCGGTCTGGTTCTGTCCGCTGCAATCTGCGCATTCGTCTGCGGCGTTACCGAGCCCTTCGAGTTCGGCTTCATGTTCCTGTGCTTCCCGCTGTACGTTGTGTACGCTGCTCTGTACGGCATCTTCACCGTCATCACCTACTACGTCGGCTTCCGCGCAGGCTTCTGCTTCTCCGCAGGCGCGACCGACCTCGTATTCTCGTCCTTCCTGCCGGCGGCGAACAACACCCTGATGATCATCCCGCTCGGCATCGCGGCATTCGTCGTATTCTATCTGGTATTCTACTTTGCCATCACCAAGTTCAACCTCAAGACTCCGGGCCGTGAGGACGAGGAGGCTGATTTCGCAGAGGCAGACAAGAACGCGACTCTCGCGAACAACGACTTCACCGCGATCGCTGCGGCCGTTCTCGAAGGCCTCGGCGGCAAGGAGAATGTCGCATCTCTCGACAACTGCATCACCCGTCTGCGCATCGAAGTCAAGGACGGCACGCAGGTCAACGAGAAGAAGATCAAGGCAGCAGGCGTTGCAGGCGTAATGCGTCCGTCTCAGACTGCGATTCAGGTCATCATTGGCACCAAGGTTCAGTTCGTAGCCGACGAAATGGCAAAGATGCTCTAAAATCCATTTGACCATATCTGTTTGCATATCACCAGATTGCGCTCCGCGCAATGGAAGGGGCGGGCGAAAGCCTGCCCCTTCTGTTTTCTTACAAAACGAAAAA
>ERZ857965.3790-NODE-3790-length-10998-cov-3.817143_pt1 | contig 10998 bp, 12 predicted proteins | sample MGYA00519758_ERZ857965 | MGnify/ENA primary metagenome ERZ857965 (study PRJEB31778, sample SAMEA3449381) | human gut metagenome | biome: human gut; feature: human-associated habitat; material: faeces | place: United Kingdom | collected 2010/2012 ...
AAACAGGAGGATTGCTTTGCCTGATCGACTGTGACAAATTTAAATCCATCAATGATACTTATGGGCATTCTGTAGGAGATAAGGTGATCATAGCTGTTGCGGAGAAGCTACAGAAAACATGTCGTGACAGTGATGTGGTTTTGCGCCTCGGTGGTGATGAGTTTGCCATGTTTGTACCGGGAATGCTGGAACAGAGTGTAGCAGAGAAATTTTTTGAGAGGTTTTTTGAAAACATCCGACAGATTGATATCGTAGAGATGCAGGGGAAGAACGTAGAAATAAGCCTGGGTGCGTGTTTTTATGATGGATATGAAGAGGTTTCTTTTGATCAGCTATACAAAAAGGCTGACAGGGCAATGTATCAGAGCAAAAAACAGAAGGGCTGCAGTGCTGTAATTTACGGGGAGGAGAGGTAAAAATTCTGGAAGATTCCCGGTTATGAGCTGCGTAGCGAAACATAACAAAAGGAGGGGTCTATGAAAGAAAAGAAAGTAATTGATTATACCAGAACCTATCGAAGAATTGAGGCAGATAAAAAGAAATGTATTCTGTATATTGTTATACTGCTCCTGCTTGGTTTTCTGCTTATGTGGACTCAGATCGATGATCTGACAGGATGATCTGTAAGATGTGTGTCGGTGTTTAAAGAAATATGAACCGCGTATGTATGTAGGAATCCGTTCAGAAACTTATCCTCTGTTTGGAAAAATCAGCTATCTCAGTGCAGGAACCGTATATCCGGGAATACAGATAAGCCTTATAAATACAGGGATTTCGCTTGCAGCAATCATTCTGCTGGCGGGACTTCCATGGAAGGGTCGGCCTCTTGCCATTTATCTGATATTGTGCAGTGCGATTCATCTGATAAACAGTCTGTGGTTTGTGTTTGGGGAAAAATATTTTCCATATACTTTAACTGTTTATTCAAACCTATATATGCTTCAGGAAATTGGCATATGGGTGATGTTTTTTGTTATGACAGTTATGGTTACTGGAATTATAGGAGACAGGGGAGTGATCTATAAGCTTTTGACCCTTCTTGCGGTAATGTTGTATTCCATTGTATTTGGAACTGTTCGCTATGTGATCTTTATCTGGCTGCTGTACAGATTCTCTGTGATCTATATGGCGTTCTTCTACTTTATAATAGGTCCTATGTTTGACTTTTTATATCTGGTTATGATTTATGCAGTGTTTGTCAACCGCATGATCGGTGTTTACGATTCAAGGAAGGGAAGGGAGGTATGGAAATGGTCGTAGCTATTATGAAAGGTTATACTATTTTTGTTATCATCCTGATGCTTCTGTACACGGCCAGACATTTTTATTTTACAATTGTAAGACTTCTGGGCAGGCAGCGTCTCTATTACAATGATATTCTTACAGACAGGATGAAAAGTATTTCCGTACTGATCCCTATGCATAATGAGGAGCAGGTGCTTTCCAATGTTTTGGATTCTCTGCTGAAATGTGAGTATGACAGGGACAGACTTGAAATTATTCCGATCAATGATAATTCTACAGACCGTACAAGGGAAATGTTGGATGAGTATCACAGAAAGTATGAGTTTATACGTCCCCTTCACAGAGACTGTCCGGACAGAGGAAAACCGGTAGGTCTGAATGATGCAATGAAGCTGGCAAAAGGGGAGATCATCATTGTATTTGATGCAGATTACAGACCTGCCAGAAACATGCTGAAACAGATTGCGCTGGGATTTGAGGATCCGCAGGTAGGTGCAGTTATGGGGCGGGTGATACCGTACAATACCAACACAAATATGCTGACCAGACTTATTAATCTGGAACGGTCCGGAGGATATCAGGTAGATCAGCAGGCACGATATAACTTGAAAACAATTCCGCAGTATGGCGGGACAGTAGGGGGATTTCGCAAAGATTTTCTGTTAGAAACAGGTGGCTTTAATCCAAAGGTTCTGGCAGAAGATACGGAACTTACATATCGACTTTTTACCAATGGCTGGAAGGTTGTATACGCTAATTCAGCGGAATGTTATGAAGAGTCCCCGGAAAGCTGGAATGTGAGAGGCAGACAGATCAGACGCTGGTCAAGAGGGCATAATGAAGTATTGTTCCGCTATCTAATCCCTACGATTACAACTCCTTATATGGGGCTGTTTCAGAAGATAGATGGCTTGTTTCTGCTTTTTATCTATTCAGTACCGGTATTTCTGCTAGTGGGCTGGGTAGTTTCCCTTGGATTATTTTTCCTGGGTGAAATGCAGATATTCAGTGGCTGGTGGGTTATATTATTTTTGGGAATTTATAATTCCCTTGGAAATTTTGCACCATTTTTTGAGATAGGTACCTCGCTGATCATAGACGGACTTCCCGGAGAGGCATTGCTTCTGCCCCTTATGATGTTTAACTTTTTCTTCTATATGTGGAATATCTCTCTGGGATTCTGGGATGCAGTGGTAGATACTGTTACCGGAAGAGGTGTGAAATGGGATAAAACAGTGCGGTTTACCGTGCAGAAAACGGAAAAGGAGGCTGAAAAATGAAAGTATGGATCTTGATTTTTGTCTGTATGTTCGCTATGCCTCTGCTGGTCGCAATATTGTATTTCAGGATGAGAAAAGGGCAGATCCTGAAAATAAGGCAGGATTATGTGAAAAATGCCAGATATTTTGGCCAAAGCTTTTCTTCTCTGGTGGAAAAAGCCCTTCCGGAAATGAAGAATGGTATGATTATGCTTTCAAGACAGGAAAAGGTGTTGGAAACAGATGGAAACCAGGAGTTTGTGCAGCCTGACATTGAAGATCTGGTCATTGCCAGAAATACCATCTTTTGTCCGCAGCAAGAGGATTTACATTTCCAAAAAGAAATATACAGTGAAAAAGATGCGTTGTTTGTAAAAGAAAATATACGACTCCGGGCTGTATACAGCAAAAAAAGACTGCTTTTCGGAAATAAGATCCGGCTGCTCAGATGGGCAGATGCGGAATGTGCGGTTGCAGTTTATGATGAATGTGATCTGGGTGAAAGGATATCAAGTGGAGAACAGCTTGTGATAGGCTTTGATAATATTTTTCGTAGTCTGTATGCACCTGTGATCCGTCTGGGACAGCGCCCGGAGGAACCTGACCGGTTTATGGAGGAACGTGATCCCAGGATATTTCGTATGCCGGTAATGAACAGTCATGAATATAACAGGCATTACATAGATGATGATATGGTTACGGAAAGTGGGACAGTTCCTTATACGATTATTTCCCGTGGGGATATAAAGGTGATAGAGGACATTATCCTGCAGGGAGATATCCACAGTGATGAGTCTGTAAGAATCATGGAAAATGCATCGGTGCTTGGAAATATTTTCGCAGAGAAGGATATACTTCTGGAAAAAAATGCAACAGTGCTTGGAAACATTTTTACACAGGGCAACATTATATTTGAAGAAGGCGCCAGTGCAGGCCAGCCGAATAAGATTACTTCAGTTGTTGCTCGCGGAACAATAACATTTTATGGCAGTAATTATGTTTATGGATATGTGGTTTCAGAAGGCGGTGGAAAAATCCTGAAATCAGACAGAGAAATATCTGGAGAGTATTGTTTTCCAAGAGAACCTGTTCATGAAGAAAAGATTACTTTCCATGATCTGTCAGAATATGAAAATGTTGATCTTCAGGGATTTCGAGGAGATATATATGTAAAAGAAGCAGTTATTCCTGAAGGTGCATCAGTTATTCCGAAGAGTCAGTTTTTTGGATGCAGAAGTCTTGAGAAGGTGTATCTGCCGGAGAGCGTTTCTGTTATTGAGGACTATGCATTTGCTGACTGTCATGTATTGAAAGTTTGGGAGAGCATGGAAAAGCTTTCGCTGAAATCGGTAGGGATATCAGCTTTTGAAAACTGTTATGCACTGGAATTTATAAGTCTTCCGGATTCCCTGACTGTGATTGAAGGAGCTGCATTTGCGGAATGTGTGTCTGTTAATAAACTGATATTTTCAGATACCTCTCTGTTAAAGAAAATAGGTGATCATGCTTTTCGGGGATGTAAAAATCTGAAAGAGGTATACCTGCCGGACAGTGTGGAATATGTGGGAATCAGTGCATTCAGAGATTGTGTTTCCCTTGAACAGATTTCCGTGTCAGAGAAAATAAAAAATCAGCCGGGTATTGCAGAATTGGAGAAAAACTGTCCAAATGCCAGAATCAGGTTCAGGGAGGTGAATTCAGTTGAAAAAGAATAAAACCGCAGAACTGTTTCTTGTTTTGCTTGTTTTGATCGTAATGTCTGCAGGAATTCTGATCCTCCAGAATGGAATGGAAAAATTGCAGAGTGTTGAGCAGCAAAGCGTATATGTTCCGGAAACAAGAGATTTATATAATAATTATGGCTTAAAAAATAACCAGTCTCTTTCAAAAACCAAAATCCTGGAAACTCAGGATCAGGTAATCTATACAGACCGTATCTTTAATATAAATCAGATTTCCGAGGATCATATTTCATATGCGGCAGATATTATGAAAGCATTACAGAAAAAGAGTGGAAAAGATACTTATATTATGCCGATACCGGAAAGAGCGGTATTTGAAAGCGGATATGAAAATGAAAAGGAAAAATACAGTGATTTTACAGAAAAACTGGAAGCCTCTTTTTCAGAGCCTTCTGTAGTTTTAAATCCTCTGTCTGAACTGGAGAAACATCAGTATGAATATATTTATTTCAGAACTAGAAATAGCTGGACAATGCGTGGGGCATTTTATGGGACGCAGGTGATTTTGGAAGAACTTGGATATGATAAGGAGAACCTGGATGCTTACCGTGAATATGTTTTTGGAACTTTTGATGGAAACCTTCTTTTGGAAGCGTTAGAAAAGTATACGACAGACGAAATAAAGAAAGATATAGAAAATATGGAGCAGGAACCATTCTATATTTATATCAATGGTTCAAATCCCAATTGCGAAGAATTAACCTTTGAAAACAAAGAAGGGCAACTGCAGACACTAAAAAGACAAATGATACAGTTTAATAGCAGCGGAAGTCGTGCAGTCATTGGTTCAGATTATGCTCATAGTATAGTGGAAGGAAGAGGAAAAGGACAGAGGAAAGGAAATCTTCTTCTTATTGCAGATACAAGAGGGAAGATGATGATCTCTTATCTTTCAGAAATCTTTGAAAAGGTTTACGTATCTAATATATATGAAGATACAGATCTTATACAGAATCTGGATGAAGTACTGGAAAAATATAATATAGAATATGTTATATGGGCACAGGATGTTGCTGAAACAGGAAATAAATCCTATATGAAAGCATTGAATCCACTTTTAATGGAAGGAGGAGTGTCTGATGTCGGAACTGATCCTTAAGGGAACTGACCTGTTTATGAAAAAAACAGGAAGTGCAGACAATCTTCATATAAGCGGAAATACAGAAAGAATGCTGTTTCTGATCCTTGGGATTCTGCTAGTTTTTGCAGGAGCTAAGGTGTATCGTCTGATCGTTTCCTTCATAATGTTCTGGGGAGTGACGATTGTATTATGTACTGTTATGAACGGAAAAACCGGATGGGGGACGATCGTAACTGCATTTACGATACTTGGATGTCTGATGGGATACATGGCATTTAAATGGAAAACAGCAGATTCCATGATCCTGTCTGCAATGACTGCTGCGGCAGTTGTATGGATGTGTTATCCGTTCTGGTGGGCTGCAGCTATTTTCGCTGCAGGAGCTGCAGCTGCAGCAGCCTTTTTTCCGATGGAGGGAGCAATCCTTTCTTCTGTTGCAGCGGGAATGTTTCTTCTTCATGAAACGGGAGTCAGATACGTGGTTTTGCTGACAGTATGCGGACTCCTGCTCCAGATAGTTCTGTTTGAACGAAAATCAGAGAGGGGGCGTAGGATTTGGAAACGGTTTTTCGTAAAGAAATCAAATATCTGATCAGCCGCAGAGAGGCCATGATTCTTCAACAGAAGCTGGATGGCATTATGGAAAGAGATATCCATGGGGAAAATGGAAGATATTTTATCAGATCTCAGTACTATGATTCCATAGACGATCAGGATTTATGGGATAATCTGGATGGAATGTATGAAAAAAGGAAGATTCGTCTGAGAATTTATTCACTGAGTGATTTATCTGCAAAGCTGGAGTTTAAATGCAAAAACGGATCTGACGGAGTGAAATATTCCATACCTGTCAGCCGCGAACAGGCGCTTCAGATGGAACAGGGAGATGCTTCATTTCTTCTGGAATATGAAACCGAGCTGGCTATGAGATTGTATTTGCGGATCACACAGGGCTGTTATCGCCCAAAGACGATCATAGATTATCAGAGACTGGCATTTGCTTATCCTGCAGGTGATGTAAGGATTACTTTTGATACGGATATCCGAGGGACTTTATATCCATATGGTCTGTTCGAGGATGTTGGAACAGATGCGCTGGGCAGTACAGAACAGGTGCTGATGGAAGTAAAATATACAGGATTCCTGCCGGATATGATCGCTGAGACATTGAAAGAAGCAGATGAACTGTCAACCAGCCACAGCAAATATTCCAGAGCCAGAATGATGTGACTGTAAGTTTTACATACGGCAGACCGGTGAATGTTTGTAAACCGGATGCCGGGATTGGAGAGAGAGATGAGAGAATTTATCGTAGAAAATCTGACAAACACAGAAGCACTGAGTGTGACTGTAATTTTAATGAATAATGTGATCGCACTGATCGTTGCCTTTTTTATTATGTTTACTTATAAAATTTCTTATGCAGGAAGTTTAATATTTCAATCGGATCGATCACGATCATCACAGCTATGATCATGAGCATTATCAGTAATAATATTGCATTGTCCCTTGGTATGGTCGGTGCGCTTTCTATCATAAGATTTCGTACTGCTGTAAAGGATGTAAGAGATGCTACTTATATTTTCTGGGCAATAGCGGCAGGCATTGGCTGCGGTGTGTCTCAGTATGCGCTTATTGTCATTGGTTCTGCTTTTTTACTCCTTTTTCTTATTATTACGAGAAAAGGCTTTACGTCCTGTAATAAATTGCTGGTTGTTCAGGGAAAACCTGAATGCTTACATAAAACAGAGGCAGCAGTGGATACCTTTTTTTCAGGAAAAGTACATGTTTCCATGAGAAATGTTACAGAAAGCAGCTTTGAACTGGTTTATTCTATCGGAGAGGGAATCCTGGATAAAGCTGCAAAAGAAAATCAGATGGATATTTCAGAGAAACTGATCAAGATCGACGGCGTGAAAAGGGTAAATGTAGTTGACCAGAAGGATGAACTTTCGCAGTAAAAAGGCTGCCTGACTGAGAGGTGTTGCTATGAAAAGGATAAGACGTATCCTTTTATGTATTCTGATGATAACAGTTCTCTGTGGAATATCCATTGTGGGAAATTCTGTTGTAAAGTCAGAAAATAAGTCAAAGGAAAAAAAGAGAACCGCTATCACGAAAGAAGAAATGAAGGAGTGGGCTGCACCTGACGAGGATATACTGGAATACTATGATCTGGGAAAGTTCTCTACTACACTTCCAGTAGTCTATATGAATACGAAGGGGCAGCAGATCCTGAAGAAGAATGTGATCTGGGGAAATATTGCTCTGCTGGACGGAAACGGAGAGGAGCAATCTGTTTTCTCAGTTCCCAATTCTATATACCGCGCTACGATCAAATACAGAGGTGCATCTTCTTATAGTAAATTTGATAAAAAGCAGTATCGCATTAAATTTAATAAAAATAAAAAAAACAGTGCAAAAAAAGTGTCTCTTGCAGGAATGGGAGCAAACAGTGAATGGATACTGAATGGACCTTATCTTGATAAGACGTTGCTCAGGAATAAACTGGTGTATGATCTGGCAAGGGAATTAAATGGATGGGCTCCAGATACACGGTTTGTGGAATTGTTTGTTGATGGAAAGTATCAGGGAGTATATCTGGCAGTGGAACCTGTAACAAACGGAGAAAGCAGACTGCGTCTCTCGGAATTTGGTTTGTTGTCCGGAGAAACTGCATATGTTGTAAACAGAGACAGAATCGATACTGGAGATGAAGAGATAGAAACCTGGGGAAAGACGGAAGGTTATACATATAACGCTCTGTATATAAGATATCCATCAGAAAATAAAATAACGGAGAAACAAAAAGAATATATAAAAAATGATATCTCTGAATTTGAACAGGTTTTATATGGAAAGAATTTCAGTGACAAAAGAATCGGCTATCAGGCATATATAGACATGGATAATTGGGTGGATTATTTTATTATCAATGAATTTGCCATGAATTATGATGCTGGTAATCTTTCTACTTATGTGTATAAAGAACTGGGAGGAAAGCTACAGCTTGCTGTATGGGACTTTAACAATGGATTTGATAATTATCAGTGGTTTCGTACAGAAACAGATGCCCTTTATACTGTGGAAAATTCATGGTTTGAAAGGCTGTGGCAGGATAAAACTTTCAGAAAATGTGTCTGTGAAAGATATAGACAATTACGAAAAACTACACTCTCTGATGAATATATCTATGACAAAATAGCATCTTATCAGGAGGAACTGGGAGATGCTGTGGACAGAAACTTTAAAGTGTGGGGATATTCTTTTGATGAGACTCTGTTAGCCGGAACCACTAAAGAGGGCACATCGAGGGATATCGGAAGTTACGAAGAAGCTGTGAAACAACTGACAGATACTATCCGCGAAAGACTTGCGTATCTGGATAAAGAACTTGGAGGAAATTGAGAATGAAAAAAGTACTGGTGATTTTTGGAACAAGACCGGAAGCAATCAAAATGTGCCCTCTTGTTCTTGAACTGAAAAAAAGTGAAAAACTGAAAACTCTGGTGTGTGTCACAGGACAGCACAGGGAAATGTTGAAGCAGGTTCTCGATATTTTTAAAGTGGTTCCGGATTATGATATGGCGATCATGAAAAAAGGGCAGGATCTTACAGATGTGACAACGGCTATCCTTACAGGAATGAGGGAAATCCTGAGAAAGGAAAAACCGGATATTGTGCTGGTCCATGGAGATACGTCTACTGCATTTGCCGCATCTCTGGCTGCATTTTACCAGCAGATCCCGGTAGGACATGTAGAAGCGGGACTTCGCACTTATAATATGAAATCTCCCTATCCGGAAGAATTTAACAGGCAGGCCATTGGACTTACTGCCAGCCTGCATTTTGCACCGACTCAGAAAGCAGCGGATGCACTGCTGAAAGAGGGTAAGGATCCAGAGCAGATTTTTGTCACAGGAAATACAGGAATTGATGCTCTGCACTATACGGTGCGAAATGATTTTTATCACCCGGAGATAGAATGGGCAAAGGACAGCAGGCTGATTGCTGTGACGGCACACAGAAGAGAAAATCTGGGAGAACCTATGCGTGATATGTTCCGGGCTATACGTAGGATTGTGGAGGAATTCAGGAAGAAGCGCCTGCGTTGGGAAAACCGGTACTGGTCATGCGGGATACAACAGAACGTCCGGAAGGTGTGGAAGCAGGAACCTTAAATCTTGCAGGCGCGAGGATGGAGGATATTTACAGAGAATGCAGGCGGCTTCTTACAGAACCGGAGAAAACAAATATCTGCCCGGCAGAAATGGCTGGAAACAGTCCTGGCCGGAGAAAAAAAGTGGATTCTTGAGAACCAGGGTCCTGAGGGTGAAATTTACATGAATGGAAGCAAAGCAGGAGATGTTAATCCATATTTTGCGTGTATAGCTGCACTGGGGCTTCTGGCAGAAACCAGGAACTGCCCTATTACTGAAACAGAGAAAAAAGCTGTTGGCAGATATCTGGACTGGCATACCGGGATTTTGCTGGAAACAGATGGGAAAATGGGAATCTACAGGAAAGAGAGTGGGAAACTTATTTATAAAGAAAAGGCTGATTCCGAAGACGGATATCTTGGTATGTATCTTTTTCTTATGGGAAAATATCTGGAAAAGACAGAAAGTAGAGACCTGCCGGAATACTGGAAAAAGGGAATCAGCCTTGCATTAAAAAAGATTCAAAGTCTGATGCTGGATGGAATTACACAGGTCTCAGAAGAAAATACAACAGCTTATCTGATGGATAATCTGGAAGTATGGAAAGGTCTGTACGAACTGGAACTTGCAGGACTGGAAGATACGCAGGCAATCAGTGAAATGCGTAAAAAGATACAGGAACAGATAGAAAAGATATTCTGGGATGATGCGAATCAAAGATGGAGAATTATTGGAAACAGCGATCTGTATCATCAGACAGAATTTTATCCGGATGGTGTTGCTCAGATTTATCCGCTGATTTATGAATTTCCGGTAAAAGAGAAGAAAAAGCAAAAGGTATTATATGATCAGTTTACGGAAAGATTTCAGTGGCAGAAACTGAATAAAAAAAGAACTGACTTTTTGTGGGCAATAACAGGAATGGCTGCCGCGCAGATGGGGGATATCAATAACCTTTTGGAAATGATAAGAAATTATGAAGCAGAATACTGTGAGAACCGAAAATATCCGCTATACACAGGCGAAGCAGGATGGATTTGTATGGAATGTGAGAAATTGTATAGTTTATATGAAAGAAAAATAAAAACAGGATTTTTGGTTTGACCGGGCTTCCGGCTTTTTGTAAATTGCTGCAGAATATTAAATATGTACTCTTTAGACAATGACTTCAATTGTCCAGAAAAAAATCAAAGCATTGTTGAAAAAATTCTATTGTTACATGATTACGTAAATGATATACTTAAGTACAAGAAAACCGTGTGAAATTACAGCTTGCTTTTTGCACGGTTTCCTTTAAATTAGATAGTTAGTTTTGCCTAACACGATAAAAATATGACAAATTATAGAATAATAGATATTAGGGAATATAATCAACAAGCTATAGAATAAATACTATATCGCTGAAGATAATTACTTTTGCCAATAAATTTTTTCGAGCATATATGAAAGGAAATTTTATGCTAATAAATATTTTTGAAGGTATACTGATTCCATTTGTTGGAACAACGCTA
>ERZ857965.3792-NODE-3792-length-10995-cov-2.591499_pt1 | contig 10995 bp, 9 predicted proteins | sample MGYA00519758_ERZ857965 | MGnify/ENA primary metagenome ERZ857965 (study PRJEB31778, sample SAMEA3449381) | human gut metagenome | biome: human gut; feature: human-associated habitat; material: faeces | place: United Kingdom | collected 2010/2012 ...
TGGAAGTTCTGCTCGCGGTTCCTTCGGCGCAAAGCGCCTGCGGAATGGAGGTTAAAATGGCAAATCTGACCATTGAAAAAGTAATCGGGAGAGAAATTATTGATTCCAGAGGAAATCCGACTGTTGAGGCAGAAGTTGTTTTAACGGACGGAACCGTAGGAAGAGGCATGGCACCCAGCGGAGCTTCTACCGGCGAGTTCGAAGCGCTGGAGCTGCGTGATCAGGATAAATCCCGATTTGGCGGCAAGGGTGTTTTAAAAGCCGTCAACAATATCAATACTGTAATCAACGATGTACTCTGTGGAGTAGATGCATTTGACACTTATAAAGTAGATGCTGCGATGATCGAAGCAGACGGAACAGAGGATAAATCCAAACTTGGCGCAAATGCGATTCTGGCAGTATCCATCGCAGCTGCAAGAGCGGCAGCACAGTCCTTAAATATTCCGCTGTACCGTTTCCTGGGCGGCGCAAACGGAAATCGGCTTCCGGTTCCGATGATGAACATCTTAAACGGCGGCGCACATGCAGCAAACACCGTAGATGTACAGGAGTTCATGATTATGCCGGTTGGCGCAAAGAGCTTTTCCGAAGGACTTCGCTGGTGTACAGAAGTATTCCATGCACTGCAGGCTCTGTTAAAGTCCAGAGGCCTTGCAACCTCCGTTGGCGATGAGGGCGGTTTCGCACCGAACCTTAGCAGCGACGAAGAAGCAATCGAAGTTATTCTGGAAGCGATCAAGAAGGCAGGTTACGAGCCGGGAACCGATTTCGTTCTGGCAATGGATGCAGCTTCCAGCGAATGGAAAGGCAGCAGGAAGGGGGAATATGTGCTTCCGAAGGCTGGCACGAAGTTCACCTCCGAAGAACTGGTTGCACACTGGAAAAAGCTGTGTGAGAAATATCCGATCGCTTCGATTGAAGATGGTCTGGACGAAGAGGACTGGGAAGGCTGGAAGCATATGACAGCAGAACTTGGTGACAAAGTACAGTTAGTCGGTGACGACCTGTTTGTTACCAATACAAAGCGTCTGCAGAAGGGGATTGACCTTAGCTGTGGCAATGCGATTCTGATCAAGTTAAATCAGATCGGCAGCGTATCCGAAACCCTGGAAGCGATCAAGCTGGCACACGAGGCAGGTTATTGTGCAATCACCTCCCACCGTTCCGGTGAGACAGAGGACACCACAATTGCAGACCTGGCGGTTGCATTGAATACCTGCCAAATCAAGACCGGCGCACCCAGCAGAAGTGAGCGTGTTGCAAAATATAACCAGCTGCTGCGAATCGAAGAAGAGCTTGGCAAGGCTGCCTGCTATCCTGGGAAGGCGGCTTTCGGCAGATAAAAAGCTGACATCAGAGAGGTACTACGATGAGTCAACAGGCATTTTGGCTGTTTCTGAAAATGGATAAGCGGAATCTGTTCGTACAGATGGCGCTTCAGTGCGCACCGGTGCTGGCGGGAATCAAGGTTTCCAATCTTCTGATCATCGAGGAAAGATACTGGAAGGAACTGTGTTTTCTGTTGCGTAATTCCGAAATGTGTGCCAGAAAGCTGTATCGCTGCAGAGATAAAATTACTCTGTTGCTGTACCGCAGAGAAGAACTGGAGCAATGGGTAAAAACGCTACAGGTCGAAGCCCTTTTAAAAGAGATCGGCTACGACAGCGTGGAGCTGCACCGGATTTTCAGAAAACTGGAACAGCGGATCGGCGGACACGGAAACGGTGAAATGCCTTTTCCTCATGAGCTGGGGCTGCTGCTGGGATATCCGGCAGAGGACGTCCGGGGCTTTATGGGGATCGGATATAAAAAGTGTCTTTATACAGGCTATTGGAAGGTCTACGAGAAGGCGGAGGAAAAGATCGCACTGTTTTCAGAATACGACAGAGCGATGGATCTAGCCCTTTCTATGGCGTATGAAAGACAGAATATTTTAAAATTAAAAGAAGTTTTTGAAGTCGACAGTCGGGAGAAAAAGCTGGCTGTCTGAATACGAGAGGAGTAGGAAAATGAGCAAGGTATCCGTAGTATACTGGTCCCAGTCCGGCAACACACAGGCGATGGCAGAGGCTGTTGCAGCCGGCATCACAGAAGCAGGAAAAGAGGCAGAGGTTGTTTATGTTTCAGACGTAAACGTTGCAGATTTAACCGCAGAAAAAGCATTTGCATTGGGCTGCCCCGCAATGGGCGCAGAAGTTCTGGAAGAGGGCGAGTTCGAGCCTTTCATGGAGAGCATTGACGGCTCCATCTCCGGCAAGACCATCGCACTGTTTGGTTCCTATGGCTGGGGCGACGGGCAGTGGATGCGCGAGTGGGCAGAGCGCGTGACCGGTGAAGGCGCAACCGTAGTAAACGGCGAGGGCTTAATCTGCCAGGAGACACCGGACGATGCAATGATTGAGGAGTGCAAAAATCTCGGCAAGGCGCTGGCAGCAAACGCCTGAGAACTTTAAAACAAAAAGATTCTCCATAATTTCCTGTTTGATATAATTTTTGACACAGCAAAAGGACAGTTACCATGAAGGATAGCTGTCCTTTTGTTGCACTATGACAGATAAAGAAGGTGCTTTGGCAGATTCTCGCGCCGAGGCGCGGTTGCTTTGGCAACCATCTACCTATGCGCCGAGTACACATCCTATTGTCAGGAATAAAAAAAGACATCACCCTGCGGGAATGCCTTTTTCGATGGATGTTCGCTGCTTCGAACAACAGAATATGCACTTTGGAAAAAGATTATTGTTTATCGCGGTTTTCCAGAACGTGTTTTTTGATTGCGGCGAAGCTTTCCGGGCTGATGACATGCTCCATGCGGCAGGCATCACTGACGGCTGTCCCGGGATCGACGCCGAGCTGAATCAGCCAGCCGGAAATCAGTTCATGACGTTCATAAATCATTTCAGCAATCTGGCGGCCGGTATCGGTCAGATAGATAAACCCTTCTTTGGTTACGGTAATATGGTTCTTTTCGCGTAGGTTCTTCATAGCGACACTGACGCTGGATTTTTTGAAGCCGAGTTCTTCTGCGATATCTACAGAGCGGACAACTGGATGGGTCTTGCTCAGGACAAGGATCGTTTCCAGATAGTTTTCCGCGGATTCATTTACTGCCATGGGATCACATTCCTTTCTGATGCTGTGCGCCTGCAACAGCATTTATAATAGTATAGCATGGATTTGTACGGTATTCAATTGAAAAAAAAGAAAACAGGACGAAAAAAATCTGTGAGGAAAGAATAAAATTTTGCAAAAGTACAAAAATAGACTGGGAAAAAATGGCCTCTTATGGTAATATTGAATATATTACAAGAATAAATACAGGGGGAAGACTTCATGGCAAAAGAAATGATTGCAATGCTGCTTGCAGGCGGACAGGGCTCGCGTCTGTATGCATTGACCCAGAGACTTGCAAAGCCTGCCGTTCCGTTTGGTGGAAAGTACCGGATTATCGATTTCCCGCTTTCCAATTGTGTCAATTCCGGGATTGATACAGTAGGCATTCTGACACAGTATCAGCCTATGGTGCTGAACGAATATATTGGAAACGGACAGCCTTGGGATTTGGACCGCTTAATTGGAGGCGTGCATGTTCTGCCGCCTTATCAGAAGGCATCCGGATCCGACTGGTATAAGGGAACAGCGAACGCAATCTATCAGAACATCCCGTTTATCGAGCGCTATAATCCCAAATACGTCATCATCCTGTCCGGCGACCAGATTTGCAAACAGGACTACAGCGATTTTTTACGCTTCCATAAAGAAAAGGGTGCAGAATTCTCCGTTGCTGTTATGGAAGTACCGTGGGAAGAGGCATCTCGTTTTGGTTTGATGGTAACGGACGAAAACGACAAGATCACCGCATTCCAGGAAAAACCCAAGGAACCTAAGTCAAATCTTGCGTCGATGGGAATCTACATTTTCAACTGGGATGTTTTAAAGAAATATCTGATCGAGGATGAGGCGGATCCGGAATCTGAAAACGATTTCGGTAAAAACGTCATTCCGAGCCTGCTGCGTGACGGCAGAGATATGTACGCTTATCATTTCAGCGGCTACTGGAAAGACGTCGGAACCATCAGCTCTCTCTGGGAAGCAAACATGGAGGTCCTCGATCCGGAGCACAGCGGCATTGACTTATTTGAGGATGACTGGAAAATCTACAGTCGAAACAGTGGGAAAACCGGTCACAGAATTTTGGATACCGGCGTTGTGGAAAACTCCATGGTGACGGACGGCTGCAGGATCGCAGGACATGTCAAGCATTCGATCCTGTTCTCCGGCGTATCGGTAGAAGAGGGCGCTGAGATCGAAGATGCAGTTGTAATGGGAGGCACCGTCATCAAAAAGGGCGCATCCGTCAAACACTGTATTGTTGCAGAAAATGTCGTGATCGGCGAAAACGCGGTTGTAGGTGAGATGCCGAAAGACGGCGCAGGCAGCGTTGCAACCATAGGTTCCGGTGTTTATATCGGAGACGGCGCAAAGGTCGGCCCTGCAGCGATGATTGATCAAAATGTAAAGGATGGTGAAGAACAATGGTAAACTCCAATGCGAACGCGCTGGGAATTATTTTCCCCAACAGCTATGATGGTCTGATTCCGGAGCTTGTTACGGAGCGTCTGATGGCTTCCATTCCCTTTGCAGGTCGTTACCGTATGGTAGACTTTATTTTATCAAGCATGGTGAACTGTGGAATCGACAATGTTTCTCTGATCGTCCGTAAAAATTATCACTCTCTGATGGATCATCTCGGCTCCGGCAGAGAATGGGATTTAACCCGTAAATACGGCGGACTCAATATCGTGCCTCCGTTTGCTTCCAATACCGTGAAAGTATACAACGGAAGAATCGAAGCATTGGCGAGCATTCTGGATATGTTAAAGGATGCGAGAGAAAAATATGTCGTGATGTCTGACGCTAACCTTGCGGTAAACTTCGATTTTACAGCGATGCTGGAGCAGCATATCGAAAGCGGTGCGGATGTGACGATCGCATATAAGAAGCAGGAAATTCCCGTCGGAATGAAAAAGCCGTTTGATATTACAAAGGATCTGTACTACACGTTTGAACTGGACGATGACGGCAGAATCCGTCAGCTGCGGATCAATCCGGAGGACGAGGGAGTTCAGAACCTTTCCATGAACATTTACATCATTGAAAGGGAATTTCTGGTACATATGATCAGCGAAGCCTATAGTAAGGGCATGGTTTATTTTGACCGTGATCTGCTGGCACCGAACCTGGAGCGTCTGAATGTCAGAGGCTTTGAATTTAATGGCTATCTGGCGCGCATCAGTGATATCAAGAGCTATTTCGATGAGAATATGAAACTGTTAAAGGATGAAAATCTGGACGGTCTGTTTGGCGGCAACCCGATCTACACCAAGATTCGTGACGACAACCCGACCCGTTACATTCAGGGCTCCAAAGCGAAGAACATCATGTCCGCAGACGGTTGCATCATCGAAGGCGAAGTGGAGAACAGTATTCTGTTCCGTGGCGTCAGAATTGCGAAAGGTGCTAAGGTGAAAAACTGCGTCCTGATGCAGGATACAATCGTTGGCGAGGGTGCTAATGTAGAATATGTCATTACGGACAAAAACGTAACGATTTCAGCAGGAAAGGAAATCAAGGGAGCGGACAGCTTCCCTGTATATGTAGCAAAGTATCGCAGTGTATAAATGGAGGATTCCTATGGAAGCTTTCCGGATATGGCTGCAGGAGGAGCCGGCGCTGTTTTTAGGAGCAGCGGCGGCTCTGATGCTTATGAGCGGCAGCCTTTATGAGAGGCAGAGAGAACATAAAACAACACAGACATTGATGTTAAAAGGCGGGACGACGCTGATTGCAGCGCTTGTCGCGGGCGCAGCGGTATGGCAGCAGAACAGCCTGGCAGCACGCTTTGTGCTGGCAGCAACGCTTTGCTGTGCGGTCGCGGACGTCTTGCTGGAACAGATTTTTAATTTCGGCGCGTGCGTGTTTGCATTGGGGCATATCTGCTATCTGGTGGCGTATTTTTCCGAAGCGCATTTTAGCATCGCTACAGCGGTCAGCCTTGTCGTTTTGCTGGCGGGGATGTACCTGATACACCGAAAACAGACCGTCGGAAAAAGCGACAGGGAGATTTTGTCTGTTGTGGCCTATGGGCTGGTTCTGAGTGCGATGACGGCGGGCGCGATTACCTATTGCCTACAGGAGCAAAGTTTTGGCAGCATGCTCACGGCTTTTGGCGCGGTTGGATTTTTCATTTCAGACAATATTCTGATCTGGCGGCTGCTAAGCGGCTGTGAAAGCCGCCTGCAGGGCGCGGTGCTGCTGCTGTTTTATTACGGCGGTGTCTTTTTGATTGCGGCAGGGCAGGTAGTTGGATAAAAAATAACGTTTACTTTGCGTGTATTTTTTTGTATGATAGGTTACAGCGTGAAAGCAGAAATTCCTCTGTGCAGGAGGCATCTATGGTGGAAAGGGCGCTGGCAAAAACAGAGGCAGCAGATAGGATCGAAAATGGAGTTTGAACATTATATCCAGCAGGGACAGCAGAAGCTGCGCTGCGGCTACACCACAGGAACGTGTGCGGCGCTGGCGGGAAAGGCTGCCGTCCGGATGCTGCTTGGCGGACAAAAAACAGAAGAAATTTCCGTCCTGACGCCGAAGGGGCTTTGGGTCACGACGGCGGTGGAAGAAATTCAAAGCGGCGACGGCTGGGTCAGCTGTGGCGTGCGCAAGGACGCAGGAGACGATATCGATGTCACCGCGCAGTCTCTGATCTGTGTCAAAGCAAAAAAAACGGCGGGAACCAAGATCGTTATCGACGGAGGCATCGGCGTCGGCAGGGTGACAAAGCCAGGGCTGGAACAGCCGGTCGGCGCAGCGGCGATCAATTCTGTCCCGCGGCGGATGATTTTGCAGGAGGCGGAGGCAGAGTGCCTGGACGCAGGCTATGAGGGCGGACTTTTGCTGACGGTATTTGTGCCGGACGGGGAAGCACTTGCCAAAAAGACCTTCAATCCGCAGCTTGGCATCCAGGGCGGAATATCGATTCTCGGAACGACCGGGATTGTTGAGCCGAAAAGCGTGCAGGCGCTTGTGGATACCATCGGTCTGGAAATACGTCAGCGAAGGGCATTGGGAGAAGAGGCACTTTTACTGACACCGGGCAATTACGGCATGGAATTTTTAAAGGATCGACCGGAATTTGCCTCCATGACGCCGGTACAGTGTTCCAATTATATCGGGGAAGCCTTCGATTTTGCAGTCAGCAGCGGATTTTCAAAGGTCATATTGGTGGGGCACATCGGCAAGCTTGTCAAGCTGGCGGGTGGTATTATGAATACGCATTCCAGGGTTGCAGACTGCCGGTGTGAGCTGTTCGCTGCCCATGCCGCACTGGCGGGCGTAAGCCGGGATGCGATCGGCAGACTGATGGAGGCTGCGACGACGGACGCCTGTCTGGAAATTCTGGATGAGGAAGGGAAAAAAGAAGCGGTCATGCAGAGTCTGATGAAAAAGATCGGACAGCATGCAGCGCACCGGCTGGGCGGTACGGTGGAAGTTACGGTTCTGGTGTTCAGCAATCGGTTTGGAGTGTTAGGAGAAACTCAGTGTCAAGAAATATAAAGGGGATTTTTTACGGAGTGAGCATGGGTCCGGGAGATCCGGAGCTGATGACAGTCAAGGCGGTACGCATTTTGAAGGAAGCAGACGTCATCGCAGCGGCACGTGTGATGGGAAAACAGGAAACCGCGCTGGAAATTGCAAAGCAGGCGGTCTGCCGGGAGAAGTCGTCAAGGACGGTCTTTTGGAAAACGAGGCTTATGGATATTTCACAACTGTGATTGTAAAGGAGTAAAGAAGTGGTTCATTTTGTTGGGGCAGGCTGCGGCGCGCCGGATCTGATCACATTGCGGGGACGCAGACTTCTGGAAGAAGCGGATGTCATTATTTATGCGGGCAGCCTGGTCAATCCGGCACTGCTCGGGTTTGCAAAAAAAGATTGCAGAATTTACAACAGCGCGCAGATGACGCTGGAAGAAGTGATTGCCGTCATGGAAGAGGCGGAAAGCAGACAGCAGATGACAGTGCGGCTGCATACGGGTGACCCGAGCCTGTACGGGGCAATTCGAGAGCAGATCGACTGCCTGAAAGAGCAGGAGATTTCTTACGATGTGACGCCTGGCGTTTCGAGCTTCTGTGGTGCTGCAGCAGCTCTGGATGCAGAATACACGCTGCCGGGCATTACGCAAAGCGTCATCATTACGCGGATGGCGGGGCGGACGCCGGTGCCGGAAGCAGAGTCGATCGCCTCCCTTGCGGCGCACGGCTGCGCGATGGTCATTTTCCTGAGCGCCGGGATGCTGGAGGGACTACAGCGCGAGCTGTTAAAGGGCGCTTACACGGAGCAGACACCGGCAGCGATTGTATACAAGGCAAGCTGGCCGGAAGAGCGTACGCTGCGCTGTCCGTTGGGAAACCTTGCCCGGTGTGGGAAAGAAGCTGGCATATCCAAAACGGCGCTTGTAATGGTCGGAAATTTCCTCGGGGATGTTTATGACAGATCGTGTCTGTATGACCCGGCGTTTACGACAAAGTACCGGCAGGGCACGGATACGGAAGGAAACGCAAATGAGTAATCATATCATTTGTTTCAGCCCAAGCGGCGCAACGCTCGGGCAGAGGATTCTGGCGGTGGAGGATGTCTTTGCTGCAGACTGGGAGCTTACACAGTGCTTCGGAGCAGATCACGAAAGTCTGTCGGACTGGACAAAGCGGGTTTTTCAGCCGGGCAACAATCTGCTTTTTATCGGTGCGGCAGGAATCGCCGTACGTGCGATCGCGCCGTATGTCAGTGCAAAGCAGAGTGACCCGGCTGTGGTCGTGATGGATGAAAAGGCAAACTGGTGCATCCCGATTTTGTCCGGGCATCTCGGCGGAGCAAATCTTCTTGCCAATAAACTTGCTAAAATGACAGGCGCGCAGGCGGCGATTACGACGGCAACAGATGTGCGGGGCGTCTGGGCGGTGGACAGCTGGGCGAAACAGGAAAGGCTGACGGTTGTAAATCCTTCCGGAATTAAAGAAATTTCTGCAGGGCTTTTGCAGGGACAGACCAAAAAGCTGTTCAGCGAATTTCCCATTTCCGGGAAGCTGCCGGAGGGGCTTGTTTTTTCCGATGCAGCGTCCTGCGATATTTATATCGGAATCCACAGGCTGACAGACCGGGAGCGTCAGCCGCTTTATCTTGTGCCACAAGCGCTGTGTCTCGGAATCGGGTGCCGGAAGGGAGCTTCCGGAGAACAGATGGATGCGCTGTTCGAAAAAGTGATGGAGCAAAACGGTATCTGGCATGAGGCAATTGAAATTGTATGCAGCATCGATTTAAAAAAGGAAGAACCGGGACTGCTTGATTTTTGTGCAGAACATTTTTGGGGGCTCAAAACCTATGATGCAGAAACACTCCGAAATCTGAAGGGAGCGTTTACTGCATCAACGTTTGTAAAACAGGTGGCGGGAGTGGACAATGTCTGCGAACGAAGCGCCAAAAAGGGAAGCGGGAATGGGAAAATACTGATTCCCAAAACCGCGCAGAACGGAGTAACGATTGCAGCTGCGATGAAAACGGTTGAAATTTCCTTTTAAAGCAGATCGTTGACGGAGAGAAAAACAATGAAACGTCTTTTTGTAGTAGGGCTTGGGCCTGGCGGCAGGGATGGTATGACGCTGGAGGCAAAAAAAGCGCTGGAACAGTCAGAAGTAATCTGTGGCTATACCGCCTATGCGGATTTAATCCGGGAAGATTATCCGGAGAAGGAATATCTGGTCAGCGGTATGACAAAAGAAGTCGAACGCTGTCATATGGCGCTTTTGGCAGCGCAGGACGGAAAAACGACGGCGATGATCTGCAGCGGGGATGCAGGCGTGTACGGAATGGCAGGGCTTGTACTGTCGTTGGCAGAAAAGTATCCGGAGACGGAGGTTGTGATCGTTGCGGGCGTGACAGCGGCGCTTTCCGGGGCAGCTCGGCTGGGCGCACCGCTGATGAACGATTTTGCCGTGATTTCCCTGTCCGACCTTCTGACGCCAAAGGACGTGATCGAGAAGCGGCTCCGTGCGGCGGCAGCGGGAGATTTTTCCATTTGTCTGTACAATCCGTCGAGCAAAAAACGCACCGACCATCTGCGCCGTGCCTGCGATATTCTGCTGGAGATTGTACCGCCGGAAACCGTCTGCGGTCTGGTGCGCAGCATTGGCCGAGAAGGCGAAAGCTGCACGCTTACAACGCTCGGTGAGCTGCGTGATACACAGGTCGATATGCTGACCACCGTGTTTGTCGGAAACAGCCGTACGCGCGTGATGGACGGCCGCATGGTCACGCCGAGGGGGTATCGCGGCGTATGAAGCTGATGATTTTCTCCGGTACGACAGAAGGACACGATTTGTGCCGGTTTTTGTCGAAAAAGAGCGTGAAGGCAGATGTTTTCGTTGCCACAGAGTATGGTGCGGCGGTGATGGAGCCGATGGCGGGAATCACGGTACACGAGGGCCGTTTGGATGAGCAGGAGATGGAAAAGCGATTGACCTCGGACACGCTGCTCATCGACGCAACGCATCCGTACGCGGCGGCTGTGACCGACAATCTGCGGGCGGCCTGCGCGAAATCGGGCGCACGCTACGAGCGTCTGCTGCGGCCTGCCCTGCCTTATCAGAACTGCGAAATCGTGCTGGACACAGCTGCTGCAGTGGACTGGCTGAACGCGCACGAGGGCGCGGTCCTGCTCACCACAGGAAGTAAAGAACTGGAAGCGTACACGGCGGTGCAGGACTTCCAAACGCGCCTGTTCCCGCGCGTGCTGCCGACCGCCTCGGTGCTCGAAAAGTGCGCCGCACTCGGCTTCCCGGGCGCACACATCATCGCCATGCAAGGTCCGTTTTCGCAGGCCATGAACGCGGCGCTGCTGCGCGAGACCGGCGCAAAAATCCTCGTGACCAAGGATACCG
>ERZ857965.3794-NODE-3794-length-10989-cov-3.148710_pt1 | contig 10989 bp, 9 predicted proteins | sample MGYA00519758_ERZ857965 | MGnify/ENA primary metagenome ERZ857965 (study PRJEB31778, sample SAMEA3449381) | human gut metagenome | biome: human gut; feature: human-associated habitat; material: faeces | place: United Kingdom | collected 2010/2012 ...
CTATACGATCGGCAAACGAAAATAACCGCCCCAGTCTACCAAACTAAGCGGTTATAATCTTTATTATAATTCAATTATTTTGGGCTAACCGCTTGCTATACGGGTAGCACTTTTTCTAAATACAATCATATCACATACCGATATTAAAATCAATACCGATTTATATTAAGTTTCTTTCCGTTAAACGCATCACCGATTGCGGCAGCAAAGGCTTTTTGCTGACTTGGGGTTTTAATCGTATCTGTAAAATCAACAGTATTTTGAACATTTGGAAGTTCAAACGTAATATGATCAATTGAAACATTTTTGGTTACATTTTTATCTAATGGTTTAACATTTTGCAGATTAGAAAAACTAGCAACAAGTTTGGTTAAATCTGGCGTAACATCCATTAAATCACGAATGTCTTGTACATTTTCTGGTCTAACAAATCCTTCACCATTACGAAACCATCCAATCCCATCTTCGCCTTGTGGTTTTACTAATTTTGCAATACCACCAGTTCTAAAACAAGCAAGATCTTTTAGTTCTTTATAAACATAACCGTTAGAACTCCAATCTTTATCATTTTTTGTTATATTTAGAAACTTTTGAATTTCCTTCAAACCATTATTTTTGTCAGATAATATATAGCCAAACTTCTTAGATAACTCATTATTCAAATCGCTTTTATATGTTTTACCCTTCTCAGCTTTTTTTACTTTTGCTTTCTTTTTTCCTGTGGCATTTGCTTCTAACCAATGTTTAAGAGAGTTTTTCCAACCACCAGCAAATGTACTTTTTTCATTTCCCCATGTTGTTTTACCATTCGTATATTGAATAACATTACCTGTATTTGTGGTTATAGTACCACCAGTGTAATTGCCACCATCTCCACCATTAGGTTTAGGTTTATCACCACCAGTTGAAGGAGTTCCACCACCAGTTCCACTTTTTGCATCACCATAAGCTTTTACAATTTTCTCAACTTCTGTTTTAATTACGGAGGTAACACTATCATCTTTTGCTGAATTAATAATGTCAGCAGTGATACGACCAGTAGTTAGTGCGGTCTGCAACTCCGTTAAATTTGTAGAGGTAGGATAACCATACTCTTCAGCAGTCTTGTTAAAGATTTGTTGCATAACGCCCTTTTGATCGTTGATTGCTTTAATTCCTTGTTGAAGTAATGCATCTTCATCTTTCTGAAGTTTTTCCATTAAATCCTGAAATTGATTCATCATATTGTCTAACATTTCTTGCTGATCACTAATGTATCTATCGTACTCAGTGTCCTGCAAATCCTGTTGTGCTTCATCTAATGATTTTCTCAATTGTGCAGCTTTAAGTCTTCCTTCCTCAGAAGTGTCTCCACTAACAGCCATAAACTGTTTCTGTAAAGACGATACATTTTTAGTTTTTTCCAAAATGGAACGTTCATAATCACGAAGGTCTTTTTCTTCATTAAGCGCTTCTTTCCTAGCATCAATAATTTCTTGCAAATGGTCTGCCACTGAACTAATCGCATCTTTGATGATTTCAATAATCTTATCACCATAGCTTTTAACCGAAGTTACTTGGTCTTGTGCGTCTTTAGCAAGTTGAGCTTCTGCGTCCTTTTGTGCCTGCAAAGAGGTGTAACCTTCAAGAACTTTTCCGCTCTTATTAGCATTAATAATTTCTGCTAGTCTGGCATTCGCTTCCGCAGCAGTGCCTTTCGTAGCACTATAAGATAAACCAGCAGCATAAAGTTGTAAAAAACCAGTATCGGTCAATGTACCAGTGTCGGAATCAGATACCTCTCCACGTTTTAATGAACTAATTGTATCAAGCTCTGCATTTAAGTTACTAGAAACAGCATAAATAGCTTCATACATTTTATCATTAAGTTCACCAATTGCTTTTGTGTTTTCGTATACAGATTTCTTATGGTCATTGATTTCATTCTCTACGGATTGAATATCATTCTGCAATTCATACCAATTATCAGTTCCTTGGTCTGTAGTGGAAAGCTGTGATTTTAAGTCTTTTAACTCTGCTTCACGTTTAGCAATGATTGCGTTATCTTCACTAGTAAGATTTTTGTAATATCCCTTACTAACTATGTCGCCCCTTGCTTCAATAAGGTCAATTTGGTTTTGAATATCCTGTTTGTCATTATCTAATAATCCAACTTGATTATCATAGAATGTTTTGATGTTTTCGACCTTTTGACGTTGCAATTCAAGAATTGCTTTTTCTTTTTCTTGTTCTAACTGCTTTTTCTTATTATAATCGCCTTGTGCTTTTGCAATTTTAATCTGATAATCATATGATTGTTTAGTTGCTTTTATCTGTTCTTGAACATAATTGTTTTTAGATAGCCCCTTAGCTGTAGACTCATATGCCTGATTCATTGCATTCAACGTATCATAATAATTCTGTGCATTAGTAAGTTTTTCAACCTTAGCGTCAGTGATTGATTTCTTTGCATCCTGTGAGTTTTTCTTTGAAGATTGAGCTTTATCATAATAATCTTGATACTTCTGAATTTTATTAGCAGTCTTTTCTCCATATGCTTTTACAAGTTTTTTATAACTACCTTTAATCCGTCCATTACGAACTTTCTTTTTCAAAGAAGAAGATAGACCAACACTATTTGCCTTTTTCATATACTTTGAATAAGACTTATTATTAACAGATTGAACCTTTTTGAGAATCTTAATTTGATCGTCTAAGTTTTTATTCTCTGCTTTTAAAAGAGCAGCGCTTGATTTAGAAGAAGATGGAAGATTGTCATACTTTGCTTTTACAAGATCAAGTTTGGTGTTTAATCTATCAAGCTTGCGTTCAATCCAGTCAATTACAGTTGAGTTAGATGATTTAGATTTAGATTTAGAACCACCGCCAGAAGAACCACTGCCAGAAGCAGAAGTTATATTTTTCAGTGAGCTTTTTAATTCTTTTAGTCTCTTCTTATATTCTTTTAACTTCTTCTTATTTTTCTTGAGATTCCCTTCTGCTTTTTTGAGCTGTGAATATTCTATACCAGATCCAAACATAGCTCTTGATGTTTCATCTGGATCTAATCCGTATGAATCTTTTTTTGTTCCATTATTTGTTAAAGAATTGTATTCACTTTGTCTTGCTTCCATTACAGAGGTTAATGCATCAATTTCATCATAATATGCTTTTATTCTTTTTTTTGTACTATCAATAACTTTGTTCGTTTCTAGTATTTCATTTGATACAACAACGTTATATTTTTCTTTACTAGAATTCATAACTGAGATTAAAGCATCTTTTTCAATTTTATAACCATCTTTAGTTTTTTTGATAGAACCAGCGAGAGAACTATTTTTAGATATTAATTTTGCCGTTTCCGTGGCAGATAGAGATTGTCCGTTTTTCATTTTGTTTAACGCTTCAGAACAATCGTTGATGTCAGTTTCAATATTATCAATATTTAATTCACGTATTGCTGTTGCAAAATCCTCTGCTGACATTTTAGTTGAATCAAATGCTTCTTTTAAAGTTTCATTATCTTTTGCCAAATCAAGCAGTTTATCACCAGTTAACTCTGCCGAATTTGCAGCATCAAATAAACTTTTTTGCGTAGAGTCATCAATACCATCCCATGCTTTATCAAATGCTACAGGTTTTGCTTTTGAAGCTGATTTAATACTAGATTCATATCTTCGTATCGCATCATCTGCGTTTTCTGCACCTTGTGTTGCATTTAACCATGCTTCTGCTTGCTCTTGATTAAATTCTTTTGTGTATCTCGTAAGCTGTTGAACTTCATCTGCATTTTTTGCAATACCTTTAATATTACCATCTTTATCTTTTTTCCCTGTACCAATATTATTAGTTAGCCTATTTTGAGAGTCTTTATAGTCATCAAGTCCAAATGATTTACGATACTCATCTATCTTTTTCTGTAGCTCATTTCCTTCTAGTTTTGGAAATACTGCTTTTACTATAGTATTTAATAAGCTATCAATTTGTTCATTAGCATCTGTTAAAGATAGCTTAGAAAAATCAGTAGAAAGTAAAGAAGAAAAAGCCCCAAAAACTTGTGCTTTCAAATTTGGATTTTTACATGCAGTTGAAAGAGGTGTTAAAATATTCTTTTGAATAAATGATTGCACACCAGCATAGTCATCCAAGCCAAGACTTCCCCAATCAATATTTGATACTAAATTATTTAATGGTTCTTGTAAAGTTTTATTATCTTTATAAAGACTAGTATCGCCAACCCAAATCATCATCTGCTGAGATAACTCTTTATTTTTACTATCTAATTCATCTTGCGCAGTCTGATTCTCTCCAACTAAATCGTCAAGTAAGGTTTTATATCCTTCTTCAATTTTTTCTTTTTCATCTTTAGATAATTTGATTGTATTACCATAGTTTATTGTATAATTTCCATTTTTGTCATGTGTTACAACACTTGCGTTCCAATCTCTACCAATATCAGTGTTTTCTTTTATTGACCTAAATGCTTCATTTAAAGTTTCGCCATTTTCTTTTGGATTAACAATATCTTTCCCATTTACAATAGAATCGTAAACTTTTTTATATGCGTTTATTTCTTCGTTTAATTCATCAACTTTTTTCTTTTGACCTTCAATGGATTTTAACTGACCTTCTGATTCATCATCTCCATTTACATATTTTTCAAGATTGTCCTTTAAATCTTGTTTTGCTAATCTTTGCTGTTGTTCTACAAGTTTTCGAATAGACTCTGTAACTGTATCTACACCACCAGAAAGACCAAGAATTGCATTTCCATTCTCATCGTATCCCTTTGTGAGAGTTGGGAAAAGATCTGCTAATTGTTTGTTGAGGTCTAAAAACTCTTTATAATCATCGTTTGATAACGATTCATTTTTATTGGTATTAGCATCTACACCTTGAACTAATTCTGCATATCTTAAAGATATTTCGTTGGCAGAATTCACAGTTTTTTCATTTTCTTCTCTTACTGATTTGATTTCATCTGCATATTTTTGTGCGGTTTCTGTTGCATTTTCAAAAGCTTGTTCTTGATATTTTTCATAATTGACAAGATGATCAATTCCACTTATTGCAAGAGATATCGCTTCCCCAATAGCCCAACTAACAGCCATACTACCAAGAGTAGCACCGAGAGTTCTCATTGCTGTTCCTGCTGCTTTACCTGCACGTTGGAAGATAGTAAGACCTTCTGTGCTTTCTTTCATATGAGCAGTAAATGCTTCTTGGATATCTCCAGAGCCGTCCCAATCTTTTAAGAATTTTTTTAATGATTCATCTGATAAATCTAACTGTTTAATCCACTGTTCAATTTCATCTTTGTTATGTGAATTATAAAAATATTCAAAATTCCATCCTTTTGAATTTGCATTCTCTTTAAATTTTTTAAATTCATCGCCTAAATCAACGATTCCCTTTTTAGCCTTATAGATATCAACTATAATTCCTGACCAACCATTTTCAGAATCATATTTTACTGCACCATGACCTGTAAAACTTTGGACTAGTCCACCTACAGTTCCTAATATTCCACCAAGAGACGAAATGTTACCACCTAATGAACTAATATTTTGTAAGCCGTTAAATAATCCGTTGATTATATCTAGTGCAGTTCCACCTGAGTCGATAAGACTCTTAAGAAAGTTAGATGAAAGAATGTCATTTGCTAATTCTTCCAACTTTGCTTGAGCTAAATCAATTGAAGCCTGAATGGACTTAGCGTATTCTTCATTTTCCTCACGAGCTGAACCCTCAGCATTAGTTGCTTCTTTGTAGGATTTCTTAAGAACATCAACTTGCGAAATGGCTGCTGCTAGAGCGTTACTTTGGTTTTTACCAGCTAATTTTTCAAGAAGACTTGCACGATTAATATCGCTTAAATCATTCCATTTTTCTCCAATACCTATAATGATATCGTAGATATCTTTAAATGTTTTTCCGTCTGATTCCATAATATCGAAACCAGTCATACCTTTGATTAAAGCTTGTAATTTTGAACTGGACGTAACCATTCCATCGGTATCTTCGCCCATTTCTTTTAATTCAGTGTCAGCTCCACGAATCCTGGCACTTACAGTTTTCCACATATTCATTCTGTTACTTTCCCACATGTGAAGTGGTACTGACCATAAATACTATGGCGGTTAGTCACACGGGCTAACTCCCACGTTTCATTTTGTTATAGCGTGGCAACTATGAATATAATTCATAGAGGTGTTATTCAACAGTTCAGACTGGATCTTCATCCTATATAATAGGAGAGTAGCGAAACTCAACATGTTACCATGCAAAGTATTACAGTCGTTACGCATTCTTATATGTTGCATTATGTTAATTTAAAAATAAGGGAGAATAATTGATGAATTTAAAACAATAGAATCATTTTCTAAATGATAATTAAAAGAGTGATAATTTTCTAATATACCATTTGTAGATATATATTTTTGGATTAATCGTTTACATAGTAATAAATTATTGTAAATATCGTCTTCCCATAGATATAGAATTTCATGATTAAAATATTTTTTAATATATTTATGTTTTGCTTTATCTTTAACGATACGATTCGATTGAATATTCGAGGTAGGATAAGTGCTATATTTTATAGGATTCGTATGCCAAAAATCGCCCATTACTTCTATTGACAATTGGTAATCATCTAAATAATTATCCATAGAATAATACTTAAAATTTTTTTCATTCGTATATCTGATATTCATCTCGTCTAATGTCTGATTAATAATAACTTGTGGCTTGGTATTTGTATCTATCTTTCTATTTTCAAGTATCTTTGTTGCACGAATTCTTGATTCTTCTTTCCATTCCTCTGATTGTGAATAAATATTGCTATACCACTGTTTCCTACAAGCATCAGAACAAAAATGATAATGAAACCGTTTGACATTAGATTTACCAACAGTTATTTTTGTATGACACCAATCACATGTACATATCTTACTTTCAAATCGAACATTTTTTTCACCTATATTGGTTTTTTGCCATTTATTTTGACATTGTACAGAACAAAATTTTTGTTTGCTTTTTTTACTAGCTTCAAATATATTATTACAAATCGGACAAGTTCTATTTTCAAAAATAAATTGACGTTCATAATTTTTATGACAGACATTACTACAAAAATGATGTTTTGCACGATTGTATTGTGTTTTTGTTTGATATATCTCTTTTCCACAATATTCGCAATTAATGGTATATCCTGTTCTTTGCCCTTTTATTGGTATATTAATCACTCCTTTATATTCATATTTTCCCTTTATATATTCTCTTTTTATATTACAACATATAAGTCTTTGCTCGGTCTTGTCCACTTCTGGATATTAACCGATATAGCTACTTTTATTTTCATTACATTACTGTAAAGGTCGGCAATATATGTACAACCGACTTTTTCTGGGTCTTGCAATACACTGTTAGTTGCAGTTACCAGTGCTACGGATTTTTCAAGAGATGTATTTGCTGCATTAAATGAAGCCGCACTTCGCTGAAGGGCATCACCTATGCCTCCGCTTGATATGGCTTCGTTATTACTGACCTCATTAAATACATCTACTATATGTTCAGCTTCTTTAGCTTCTAATTTGAAACCTTTTAAGGTTGAGATAAGCGACTCGTTGGCTGTATCAATGTCAATTCCATCGCCAACATTTTTATATAACTGAGAAACTTCAGCTAATTGTTTAGCGTCTGGAATACTATATCCATTTTTTGACCAATCTGCGGTGGCTGCAATAGTATCAGAAATTGTACCTCTGACTTCCTTTGCAATATCTGCATAACTGTCAAAGTCAGCGTAAATCTGTTTTGATGACTGTTCAGATACTTTCGCAAGTTCTGTAATTTGCGTATTCAACTCAGTCACAGTAGACGCAGCTTGCTTGATTACATTAATAACATCATACACACCAACCATTCCTGCCATCTGAGCAGCAATCTGATGGAATCCGCTATTCTTTAAAGTGTTAAAGAAACTCTTACCACCACGTCCAGCTTCGACCTCAGCATTTACGATTTTCATGATTTCAGTATGAATTTTATCAAGACTCATACTAGGATTTCCGCTTTCAATTTCTTTATAAAATGCTTTGATTTGAGCTTTAGCCCTAGAAGACATTTTACTATTTTCATTAAGAAGTTTATGAATTTTATCTAATTCTTTCTGACCTGAAACAGCATTATATCCTTTTTCAGCAGCAGACATATTAGTAACTGTAGCAATGGCTTTCTTAATGGCACTTTCATACTCATTCAGTTTTTCAATATCTTTATTTGTTACCAAACTTGCATCTTTATTTTTTAATTCATTGAGTAAGGTTTCATATTTACCAACAGCTTTTTCTACAGCATTAACACTTTTTTCATAAGTGTCACTTGCCCAACCACCGTCTTTAAGTCTGTCAATAGTTGTTTTGTATTTAGTAACCTTACCATTATAAGAATCTAACCGCTTATCATATTTGTTAAGATTTACATTAGCATTTTCTTTTTTTGCTTGTGTGTTCTCTTTAACTTTCTGAGTATTCTGCTCTAATACATTATTCTCTTCTTTGATGGAATTAGTAGCAGACTCTACAGATGCAGAATCATCTTTATCAGGAAATGCGTCTTTCTTTTGATTAGAAGCCGATGAATTATTCGTTTTCTGTCCAATCTTACTCTGTGCATCAGCCAGCTTCTCAGCTTCTTTTGCAGCGTTTTGATATGCATTACTAATATTCTCCACTTGTTTGACAGCACCACTCGTATTGCCACCCATATTGCTCATGTTTTTATTAACATTGAGAATATTCTGACTCAGTTCAGAAAGTGACTTGTCAATATTCTGAATAGAAGAGAGTAATGTTTTAGTACCAGAATCATCTACTTTACCAAAAGCTTTACTTAAACTCTGTACTTCTGATACAACACTTGATAACTCTTTTGATAAATTCTCAAACTGTTTAAAATCACCTGTTCCTTTACCAAGAGAGTCAAGCATCTTTTCGAGATTAGAAATTACACTTGATAATTTCTTTTCATCGACATTCAATTTGATTTTATATTCTTTGCCCTCAACAGTGTCTAATCTGTCTTGTACTTGTTTCATATCTGAAAGTAGTTTTGCTACATTTGATTTAATTTCTACATCATACTGATATGTACCTGGCATTTTCTACCTCACTTTCTCAAAATTTGTTCTATTCTGTTATTTATAATTTTGTCTAAGCGACCACCAAATCCACTTTCAATGTCTCGTTCAACATACATATATGGAGGTAATGATTGATGCATCATCCATTTTCCATGACCATGTTCTCCATCCATAAACATATAATCGAAAGCTGTACTTGGCTGTAAACTTTGACCAAGCCAACCGACATATGAATCCATTGCACCTGAATCAACCGAAAAACGAAGAACATTTCCTTTACCTCGTGTTCTTGTAGAGTCAAGGATTTTCATAAAATTATATGTTCTTTCATAAGACTGTGGAGTATAGTCGTTGTACCAATCTATCAATGAATATTTAACAGATTCTTTTAGAAGTTCATTTGCTTGTGGTGCAACTTCTTCTGCAATATGATTTTCAATTCTATCTAACTTCTTTTTAAAATCTGCATATATATTTTTTGCCAATTTCATCACCTCCAAAATTTTCACTATAATTTCACTATTTTTACACTAAAATAGGAGAGCAGTATTACCACTCTCCATAAGAAAAGCTCCATACGCTTTGACACGTATAGAGCCTAAATATTTAATCCTCGGTATATTCCTCTACAACAAAAAATAAGTCAGTTGCTTTTTTATGATTCTTTTTATAATCCTCTACAATAATTTTCGCACAACTTCTCGATGTGTATTTTGCAGCTTGTCTAATATCAGTTGTTTCTTCACCATAAAATGTCAAATAAAATTCTGGACTTCCGCTAGAAACACAAATATATAATTTTTTATTATCCATATAATTCCTCGCTTAAAACCAATAATCCAATTTTATGTATTTCTCATTATCCTCATCTAGTCCATACTGAACAGATATGTCTATCTGTTCTTGAGTATCCATTAACATAAAAGTATATACTACTTCATCAGGAGCTGGTTTTCTGTTATACATTGTATCGCTTCTACAGTAATCCTTAATTTCTTGTAGAGAATGAAACTCTCTGTCACCAAGGTATCTTTCTCTGCGTTTAGTTTCTGAATTATATTTTCTTTTTTAATTGTCATATATGATGTACCTCTTATTTACCATACCACCTGAGTGTGTCAGCTTCAATCACTGAATAACCATATGCTTTTAAAGTTCCAACGGTTTCCTCACTAATAAAACCATCAATCATAACTGCGTGTTTGCCCTCGTGGATGGCATCATCAATATAGTAATTAATCTCGTCAATAGTTTTCTGTAACTTTAATCGACTTTCTTCTGTGATTTTTCTAGCTTCTGTTGCTGTAATCATAGTATTTTATCTCCTTTATTTCCTCATGAAATTTGAATTTCCTATACATCAATCGGTTCTAAGATAAACGAATATGTATTTTCATTACGAGAAAATGAAAATTCCTTAAACCGATAATTATAATATTCCACAACATAATTACCATCTTTAGTGTGATCTACTGGATTTATACAAGTCCCATTTTCTATAAATTTTTGAATTGTATAGTGTTCCACATATGCATTATAAAAAGAAGGAGAGAATAGGCATCCTTCAATGAATATGTGGTTATTAGATAGTAACTCAAATTTTGAAATCTGTACTAAATTCACAGGCGTATCAATTTCCTTAAAATACAAAGAAATATTTTTTACGCTATCCATAAGAGTTTCGCTTCCAATTCTATAAAATTCTTCACACGGTAATACTATGTCATCAACTATAATTTTACCTAAGTGTTTACTCATACCTTATACCTCTTTAAATCCACCATTTTTAGCAAACTAAATAACCTTATCTAAATCTTCTTTTGGAATCTCATCGAGTTTCTTACTTACAACGTCCATAAGTGGTG
>ERZ857965.3808-NODE-3808-length-10932-cov-2.917992_pt1 | contig 10932 bp, 11 predicted proteins | sample MGYA00519758_ERZ857965 | MGnify/ENA primary metagenome ERZ857965 (study PRJEB31778, sample SAMEA3449381) | human gut metagenome | biome: human gut; feature: human-associated habitat; material: faeces | place: United Kingdom | collected 2010/2012 ...
CTGGCTCTGCCCGGTGAAGTCATCATCGGCGCGGACTCCCACACCTGTACCTACGGCGCCCTGGGCGCCTTCTCCACCGGCATCGGCTCCACCGACATGGCTGCCGGCATGGCTACCGGCCTGTCCTGGTTCAAGGTGCCCCCTGCCATCAAGGTGGTGCTGAAGGGCAAGCTCCAACCCTACGTCAGCGGCAAGGACGTCATCCTGCATATTATCGGCAAGATCGGCGTGGACGGCGCGCTGTACAAGTCGATGGAGTTCGTCGGCGAAGGCGCGCACGAGCTGTCCATGGACGACCGCTTCACCATCGCCAACATGGCCATCGAGGCCGGCGCCAAGAATGGCATCTTCCCGGTGGACGATAAGACTCTGGCCTATCTGGAAGGCCGTACCGACCGGAAGTTTGAGGCCGTCGAAGCCGACCCGGATGCGGTGTATGAGCGGGAGATCGTCATCGACCTGAACACCCTCCAGTCCACCGTAGCTATGCCCCACCTGCCCAGCAACACCAAGACGGTAGGTGAGGTGGCCGGTATGCCCATCGACCAGGTGGTCATCGGCTCCTGCACCAACGGCCGTATCAGCGATATGCGTGCTGCTGCGGAGATTTTGAAGGGCCGCAAGGTGGCCGACGGCATCCGCTGCATCGTCCTGCCTGCCACCGAGGAGATTGTTCAACAGATGATCGATGAGGGCATCTTCCAGACCTTCCTGGCCGCCGGCGCTGCCGTCTCCACCCCCACCTGTGGCCCCTGCCTGGGTGGTCACATGGGTTGTATGTGCGAAGGCGAGCGCTGCGTGTCCACCACCAACCGCAATTTCGTAGGCCGTATGGGTCATGTGACCTCTGAGGTCATCCTGGCCAGCCCCACTGTGGCCGCAGCCTCCGCTGTGGCAGGCTGCGTGGCAGACCCGGCAAAGCTGTAAGGAGGAATTACCATGGCGAAAATTTATGTATATGGCGACAACGTGGATACTGATGTTATCATCCCCGCCCGCTACCTGAATGCACCGGACGAAAAGAGCCTGGCCTCCCACTGCATGGAGGACATTGATGCGGACTTTGCCGCCACCGTGGAACCTGGTGACATCATCGTGGGCGGCGCCAACTTCGGCTGCGGCTCCTCTCGTGAGCACGCCCCTCTGGCCATCAAAGCCTGCGGGGTCAAGTGCGTCATCGCCGCATCCTTTGCCCGCATTTTCTACCGCAACGCCATCAACATCGGCTTCCCCATCATGGAGTGTCCGGAAGCGGCGGCAGACATCAAGGCCGGCGACCAGATCGACGTGGACTTTGCTACCGGCAAGATCGTCAACCAGACCACCGGCAAGACCTATCAGGCGGCGCCCTTCCCGGAATTCATCAACGGCATCATCGACAACGGCGGTCTGATGGCCTCTCTGAAGGCACGCGGCATTGCAAAGTGAGAAAGGAAGACAGAGTATGAAGTTCAAAATTGCAGTTATTCCCGGCGATGGCATCGGCCCTGAGATCGTTGCGGCGGCACAGAACGTGATGGAAGGTATCTCTGAAAAGTTCGGCCATGAATTTGAATATGAAGAAGTCCTGCTGGGCGGCGTGGCTACTGACGCCTGCGGCAAAAGCTATCCGGATGGCACCGCAGAGCGCTGTAAGGCCTGTGACGCCGTGCTGCTGGGCGCGGTAGGCACCCCCAAATACGGCAGTGACAAGCCCGCAGAACAGCGTCCTGAGACCGCTCTGCTGGCCATCCGCAAGGATCTGGGTCTGTTCGTCAACCTCCGTCCCGCCATGCTTCGTCCCGCTCTGGTGGATACCTGCCCGCTGCGGAAAGAGACGGCAGAGAAGGGCATTGACCTGATCATCTGTCGGGAGTTGACCGGCGGCGTGTACTTTGGCAAGCGGGATCGCTATCAGACCGAGGATCGGGGCGAGGAAGCCACCGACCTGATGGCCTATTCCGAGATGGAGATCGAGCGCATCGGCAGACGTGCCTTTGAGCTGGCACGGCTGCGCCGGAAGAAGGTCACCAGCGTGGACAAGGCCAACGTCCTGGCCACCTCCCGCCTGTGGCGGGAAGTGATGCACCGGCTGGCGGCAGAGTACCCCGACGTGGAATTTGAGGATATGCTGGTGGACAACACCGCCATGCAGCTGGTCAAGAACCCCAGCCAATTCGATGTGGTGGTTACCGAGAATATGTTCGGCGACATCCTCTCCGATGAAGCCTCCATGCTGGCAGGCTCCCTGGGGATGCTCCCCTCCGCCTCCCTGGGTGCCACCGCTCCCGGCCTGTACGAGCCCAGCCACGGCAGTGCCCCCAAGTACGCGGGTCTGGACAAGGCCAACCCCATCGCCACCATCCTGTCTGTGGCCATGATGTTCAAGTACTCCCTGAACCTGCCTGCCGAGGCACAGGCCATCGAGGACGCCGTGGATGCCGTCCTGGCAGAGGGCTGGCACACCTATGACATCCCCGGCAGCGGGGAAGAAGTGGGCACCAAGAAGATGGGGCAGCTCATTCGGGAACATCTGTAAGCGGCTCAGCTTCAGCAAAATGACGGTATTTTGCAGGAGCACAGCGTAAAAATTGACACACAAATGCACGGCAAAGTGGCTTGCCGTGCATTTTTTTGATATTATGAAAATGACGGTTGACAGTTCTGCAAGTTTTCGATTATAATATGTCAAAAACAGAGCATCTGATTCTTGTGAATTTTAATAAGGAGGCTTACCTATGAAGCCGTTATCTCGCATTGCTGAACAAGTCAACGAATCCTCCACCCTGGCTATGGACGCCCTATACAAGCAGATGAAGGCGGACGGCATTGATGTCTTGGGCTTCGCCGCCGGTGAACCGGATTTCCCCACGCCGGATCGCATCAAGCTGGCGGCTATCGAGGCAATTATCAATAATGACACCAAATACACGCCTGCTACCGGTACGCTGGTGCTGAAAAAGGCCATCTGCCAGCGTCTGAAAGCGGACTGCGGCGTAGAATACCAGCCCAGTCAGATCATTGTCAGCAGCGGTGCCAAGCACTGCATCTATCTGGTCATGCAGTCCCTGGTGAACGAAGGGGACGAGGTCATCATCCCCACCCCCGCTTGGGTCAGCTACAGCGAGATGACCAAAATGGCTGGCGGCGTGCCCGTGTTCATCCCCTGTGGGGAGGCGGAGCACTTCAAGCTCACCCCGGAGCGCCTGGAAGCGGCCATCACTGACAAGACCAAGTGCATCTTCTTCAATAACCCCTCCAACCCCACCGGCATGGTCTACACGGCGGAAGAGCTGAGAGCGCTGGCGGATGTGTGTCTCAAGCACGACCTGTACATCATTGCGGACGAGATCTACTACAAGCTCCTCTACGATGGCGTCACCTTCACCTCCATTGCCGCCCTCAGTCCGGAGATCAAAGCCCACACCATCCTCATCAACGGCGTTTCCAAGAGCTACGCCATGACCGGCTGGCGCATTGGCTACCTGGCTGCTGAGCCGGAAGTGGTCAAGGTCATCTCTCGCTACGTCAGCCACTCCACGGGCAACCCCTCTGCGCCCGCTCAGGCTGCTGCCGTAGAAGCCCTGTCCGGCCCTCAGGAGGATGTGGAGATCATGCGGCAAGCCTTTGAAAAGCGGCGCAGCGCCATGGTAAAGGGACTCAATGCCCTGCCTGGCATCAGCTGCCTGACCCCCCATGGCGCCTTCTATGTGATGATGAACATTTCTGAGTGGATCGGCAAGACCCTGTTCGGCGAGGTCATCCAGGACGAGAACCATTTTGCCTCTCTGCTGCTGACCAAGGGCAAGGTCTGCCTGGTGCCCAGCACTGGCTTCGGCGTCCCTGGCTTCCTGAGATGGTCTTATGCCACCTCCATGGAGAACATCAAGGCGGGCATCGACCGGCTGGAGCAATTCCTCATCGAGGGGGACGCCTTCGGCAGCCGTTCGGAAAAATAAAAACAAACGAAAATCAGTGCGGTACCCATTTCCTTGTGAAATGGGTACTGTTTTTGCGTGGGAAGTTCAAAAAAGATTCATAAAAGGACAGTTTCCATTGGGGAACTGCCGTGGTATAATAATAATATTGAAACATAAAATGAAATGAGTGAGAAAGCATATGAATCATAATAAATACGAAAGCCCTCTGTCCTCCCGGTATGCCAGCCAGGAGATGCAGTATATTTTCTCCCCCGATAAGAAATTCTCCACCTGGCACCGTCTCTGGATCGCCTTGGCTCGGGCGGAGATGGAGCTGGGTCTGCCAGTGACCCAGGCGCAGGTGTCCCAGCTGGAGGAGCATGTGGACGACATCGACTACGAAGCTGCCGCCCGCTACGAAAAGGAGCTGCGCCACGATGTCATGGCACACATCCATGCCTACGGCGACCAGTGCCCTGACGCCATGCCCATCATCCACCTAGGCGCTACCAGCTGCTATGTGGGAGATAACACCGATGTGATCATCATGCGGGAAGGACTTCTCCTGGTGCGGGATAAGCTGGTGCGGGTGCTGAACAATCTGGCCAAATTCGCTGACACCTACAAGGCGCTGCCCACCTTGGGGTTCACCCATTTCCAGGCCGCCCAGCTGACCACGGTCGGCAAGCGTGCCACGCTTTGGATGAACGAACTGTTGATGGATCTCCACGAGGTGGAGTACCGCATCGACCACTTGCAGCTGCTGGGCAGCAAGGGCACCACCGGCACCCAAGCCTCCTTCCTGGAGCTGTTTGAGGGCGACCATGAGAAGGTCAAGGAGCTGGAACGGAAGATCGCTGCGGAGATGGGCTTCGACAGCTGTGTGCCCGTGTCCGGCCAGACCTATTCCCGTAAGGTGGACGTGCTGGTGCTCAACACTCTGGCTGGCATCGCCCAGTCCGCCAGCAAGTTTGCCACTGACCTGCGTCTGCTGGCGCACATGAAAGAGATTGAAGAACCGTTTGAGAAGAAGCAGATCGGTTCCTCCGCCATGCCCTACAAGCGCAACCCCATGCGTAGCGAACGTATCTGCGCCCTGGGTCGCTACGTCATCAGCGATGTCATGAATCCGGCCATCACCACCGCCACCCAGTGGTTTGAGCGTACCCTGGACGACTCCGCTAACAAGCGTCTGTCCGTCCCCGAAGCGTTCCTGGCTGTGGACGCCATTTTGGAAATTTATCAGAATATCACCTCTGGCCTGGTGGTGCACGAAAAGGTCATCGAGAAGCACATCATGGAGGAACTGCCCTTCATGGCCAGCGAGAACATCATGATGGACGCCGTCAAGCGGGGCGGCAACCGGCAGGAGCTGCATGAGCACATCCGTGTCCACTCCATGGAGGCGGGACGCAACGTAAAGGATCGGGGTCTTGCCAACAACCTCATCGACCTCATCGCAGAAGACCCCATGTTCGGCATGACCCGTGAAGAACTGACCGCCCACTTGGAGCCGGAGCGCTACATCGGCCGCTGCCCGGAACAGGTCACCGAGTTCCTGGCCACCGAGATCCAGCCGGTGCTGGAGCAGTACGCAGATGCGCTGACTGGTGGGGAAGTGGAGTTGAAGGTCTGAGTTTCTATCCAGTCTGGCAGTTCGGCACAACGAGTCCGGCGGCAATCGCAGAAAGGCGGAACTGATACGAAAAAGGAAAAATATAAATCCTATATCGCGGCGGGACTGACAGCGTTTCTGGTCATCGGTGCCAGCTTGCTGCTGTTTTTCCTCATCTACAACATCAAGGCCATTCAGGGATTTTTCAGCGGCCTGATCACCATTCTCACCCCCTTCATCATTGGCGCAGTCATTGCCTACCTGCTCTCACCCCTGTATAATATGCTCCTGCGCAACTTCGAGGATGTATTCCAGCGGAAGCTGGGGCCGAGACGGGCGCGGAGTTTTGGAGTGGCTCTGTCGGTGACCATCTCCATCCTGTTTGCCCTGGTTTTGCTGGGCGGTCTGTTCGCCCTGGTGCTGCCTAACCTCATCAACAGCATCATGGGGATTGTCTCCTCCTTCCCAACCTATATCCAGCACGGCAATGAGCTGTTGGAGAAGCTGTGGAAGGATAACCCCAGCTTGGCGCGGACGGCACAGGAGATCTATGACTCTGTGGCCACCTATGTGGGGGATTGGGCGACCAAGGACTTGATCCCCAATATCAAAAACCTGTCCAACACCCTGGGCGGCATCAACGCCCTGGTCAGCAGCGTGGTCAACGGTGTGGTCTATGCCGTGAAGATCGTCACCAACACCCTGTTGGGCTTCATCGTGGCCATTTACCTGCTGGTCAGTAAGACCCAAATGATCGGCCGTGCCAAGCAGCTTAGCTACAGCATTTTCTCGATCAAGGTAGCCAATGATATTTTGGTGCGCTGCCGATATATCCACAAGGTCTTTGGCGGCTTTATCCGAGGTAAGCTGCTGGACTCCTTCATCATCGGCATCATCTGTTTTGTGGGCACATCCCTGCTCAACATCCCCTTCGCCATCCTCATCAGCGTGGTGGTGGGCGTGACCAATATCATCCCCTTCTTTGGCCCCCTCATCGGCGCCATCCCCTGTGCGATCTTGGTGCTGTTCTACAGCCCCATCAAGTGCATCTACTTTGTCATCTTCGTCTTTGCTCTACAGCAGTTTGACGGCAATATTTTGGGCCCCAAGATCTTGGGGGACAGCACCGGCATTTCCTCCTTCGGCGTCCTTTTCTCCATCATCTTCTTCGGCGGCATCTTCGGCTTCGTGGGGATGCTCATCGGTGTCCCACTGTTCGCCGTCATCTCCTCTCTCATCGGTGGTCTGGTGCAGGGACGGCTGTCCAAGAAAAAGATGTCCATCGACTCGGAGGACTACACGAATTTGGCAAAGGTCAGCGAGAAGCCGGATGGATTCGCCTATGAAAAGATGAAAGACCCAACACACAAATAGGGCTATCGCCCTTTCAGAAAAATACAAGCATTTTTCTGAAGATTGCAGCCGGGTGCATGCACTCACTGCGTTCGCACACTTACCCGTCTGAGAAGAGAAAAAAGTGACGTACACGCCGCCACTTTTTTCAGATTTGAATTTTATTCCGACCTCCTGAGGTCGGAACTCTGCGAGGCAATTAGAGTTACAAAAACCCACCAGGAAAACCTGGTGGGTTTTTCTCGTCCCCAGGCGCATAGGATGACAGAAGTGAGGTGATGTTATGGAACGAAACCCACATATCCTGCTCTCCCTGGCGCCATCCAACCCGCCTTCCTACGCTCGCGCAGTCAAAAATGCCGGTGGACTGCCAGTGGGCGGGTACTTGCCGGAGACGGCGCTGCTGCGCCGCTGTGACGGGCTGATCTTAGGGGGCGGGGGCGATGTGGATCCGGCTTGGTACGGACAGGAGAATGTGGCCTGTGACACACTGGATGGGGAGCGGGACAGCTTAGAGGGCCAGTTGGTGGCGTTGGCCGTAGAAAAACAGATCCCCGTGTTGGGGATCTGTCGTGGAATGCAATATTTAAATGTGTACTTCGGCGGCGATCTGATTCAGGACATGGGCAGCAGCCACAGCATGATCCAAGGACAGTACCGCCTCCACCCGACCTACATCCGGCCGGATACCCAGCTCCACGCCCTGTACGGTGCCACACCGGTTGTCAACAGCGGCCACCACCAAGCGGTGGGGCGGTTGGCATCTGGGTGGCAGGCCATCCAGTGGGCACTGGACGGAGTGGTGGAGGCCATAGCGTGTCAGCACTTGCCCATGGTGGGCGTCCAGTGGCATCCGGAACAGCTGTATCCGGCAGGGGAGCGGCTCTTTGATTGGTTTGTCCGCCAGTGCAACGGTCATTGGTTGTAGACCTCAGGGCAGACCTCCAAAATCTTTGCCCGTAAAGAGCGCAGATCGTCAAAGGTTTCTGGCCGCTTGCTCTCGTCTCGGAGCAGGGCGGAGGGATGATAGAAGGCGGTCATCCAGATGCCCTGTTGCTGGCTCCAGGTGCCATGCTCTCGGGTGATGCGGTAGCCATCGTGAATGAGTCGGGCGGCGGCGATGCGGCCCAGGCAGACGATGATCTTGGGCTGCACCAGCTGGATCTGATCGTTGAGGTAGGGGATGCAGGCATCCTGCTCCTCTGCCTGAGGGTCACGGTTTTTTGGCGGGCGGCACTTGACGATGTTGGCGATATAGTAGCGGCTGCGATCTAGGTCGATGATCTCCAGGATGCGGGACAAAAACTGCCCTGCCGCCCCCACAAAGGGGATACCCTGTTCGTCCTCCTGCTTGCCTGGCCCTTCGCCAATGAACATCACATCTGCATCTGGGTTGCCGTCTCCGAACACCAGATTCTTTCGGGTCGCACCCAGCCCGCAGAGCTGACAGCTTTGGCACTGCTGGCGCAGTTCTTCCATGGAACACATATTCCCGCCTCCTTTTTGCTTCTTGTATTGTAACACAAGATGGGCGTGGGGAAAAGACGGGAAAAAGTTTGCAATCCCCCTTGACGAAACCTTCGCGGCGTGGTATTATAATACCTGCGCTGACCAAGGCGACCACACAAAATGCGCGAGTGGTGGAATTGGTAGACTCGCTGGCTTCAGGTGCCAGTGCTCTTTACGGGCGTGCGGGTTCGACTCCCGCCTCGCGCACCAAGATGATCCGAATCAGATTCTCTTACGAGGATGGGTTCGGATCATTTTTTTCAGCCGATTCCCACAATCGCAGGGCACTAATTTTCAATTTTTGCACGGAAATCCGATGATATGGGCGGAAAGCCGCCGAAATCAGCCCCAGATTGCTTGATCATCCGTACTTTTGGACTGGCTCCCGCGTATAATGGAGGGTTAGAAGGGAGGCTGAACAATGAGATCAAAGGGCATCGACGTATCCGAGCATCAAGGCGTGATTGACTGGGCAAAGGTGGCCAAAGATGGCGTGCAGTTTGCCGTCATCCGGGCGGGCTACGGTCGGGAGTTGAGCCAGAAGGACAAGCAGTTTGAGCGCAATTATGCCGGTGCGAAAGCTGCCGGTATCAAGGTGGGCGCGTACTGGTACAGCTACGCCGACAGCGTGGAGCATGGCGAACAGGAGGCAAGAACCTGTCTGAAAGTGCTGGAAGGCAAGCGCTTCGAGCTCCCCATCTTCTTCGACCAAGAGTATGAAAAATCCATCCTGGTCTTGAGTAACAAGACACGGACGGACATCGTGTTAAAGTTTTTGGAGACGGTCAAAGGGGCTGGCCGCAAAGTTGGCCTGTACAGCTCCACCAACTTTATTACCACGAAACTGCAAGCTGACCGGCTGACCGCCTATCCCCTCTGGATTGCCGAATACGGCTCCAAACTCCACTACACTGGCAAAGTCTGGGCGTGGCAGTACACCAGCAAGGGGCGGGTGAACGGCATCCGCGGCAACGTGGACTGCAATCACGGGTATTTTGCACAGCCCCACACTGGCAACACCGACCTGCTCCGCAAGGGGGACAGGGGCGATGACATCAAGCTGCTTCAGCATCTGGGGCGTCCAGACAGACAGCGCCGTGAGAGGGTATCAGTACAAGGCTGGTCTGACCGTGGACGGCATTGTAGGAGCAAAAACCAGGGCGGCGCTCATCCGGGATGCAATCCTAGCCCGCGCGGCGGAAATTGGTGCATACATGGTCAAGCACAAGTGGCACTACCAGGATAAGACCTACCGTGCCAAGTCCACCTTTGACGCAACTCGGAAGCTGGAACATCCTGGCGCTACTTGCTCCCACTACGTCTCCTGGATTTTGCAGGATGTGGGTTTGCTGGTGGCAGGCAAGCGTATCAGCCACGACAACGGCAAGGTCACCGGCACCGGCAACCTGCTGGGCTGTCAGATCATCCCGGCAGGGGGCAAGACCTGGGACAAGCTGGACGACCTGCGGTCTGGTGACGTGTGCGTGTGGGATAGTAACCTGGCGATCTACGCCGGTAACGGCAAGTGGTATGACGCAGGCGGCCCCTTCCAGGCCAACACCAAGGATGGGCGTTACACCAATATCGGCCCCATCTCTCCCCACTATGACAGGACGAAGCCCATCTACTACATCGTACGAGCGAAGGTATAAACAAAACGAAGCGCCTGGGGCAGTTGCTCCAGGCGCTTTTATATCGGCTCTCTCGATAAACTCTTTTTAGATTATTATATTGACATCTATCGTATGGGTCAGTAAAATAATTATAAGGAGGTGTCGTTTTGTTACTGTATAAAATCAATGTGCTGGAATCGCTTAAAGAAGCTGGATATAATAGCACAAGAATACTGAAAGAAAACATTTTAAGTCAATCAGCCATGCAAAAGCTGCGAAAAGGCGAAATGGTTGGTATCAAGACCTTAGAAAAGCTTTGTGAATTATTGGATATGCAGCCAGGAAATATTATTAAATACGTGGCAGAAAAATAAACCAAAAAAGATTTAATGCCCTATTGACAATAAACCAAAAATGGTTTATAATATAAACAGTCAGGAGGGCAAGCGACTGGCAAAAAGGAGGAAAGGAAATGGTTCACGACATGGGAATGACGGATAAGCAGTTCAACGGATTTGTAAGATTCCTGCTGGACGCTCTGAAAGAAGCAATGGCTGAAACAGACGAGAACAAAAAAGAAGAGCGGCTTGAAAAGATCGCCGAAAACCTTCAGAAAACATTAGAGGATTAACTAGACCAAACGGACGGGCTTGTCACCGTCCGTTTTTGTGCAATTAACAAACAAATCAACTAACAGCTATCGTGGAAGCATTGGTATATCAATGTTTTTTTAAGTATAGGACAGCAATCTGGCAATCTACGCCGGTGGTGGCAAGTGGTATGACGCCGGCGGGCCGTTCAGCGCAAATTGCAAGGACGGTCGCTATACCAATGTGGGGCCGGTTGCGCCTTATTACGACCGGACAGAGCCGGTCTGTCATCTGGTGCGGGGAAAGGCATAAGCAGACAAGGCGCTGTGACAGCTGTCACAGCGCCTATTTTT
>ERZ857965.3809-NODE-3809-length-10931-cov-3.135896_pt1 | contig 10931 bp, 7 predicted proteins | sample MGYA00519758_ERZ857965 | MGnify/ENA primary metagenome ERZ857965 (study PRJEB31778, sample SAMEA3449381) | human gut metagenome | biome: human gut; feature: human-associated habitat; material: faeces | place: United Kingdom | collected 2010/2012 ...
TCTCAAATCAGCCTCATAGGAACCTCGACCACAAATCACATATTCGATATGATTCAACTTGTCCAGCTGCTTCAATACTGACAGTGCCCGGATGACAACTTCATGATTCTTACGAGGAATCAGCTCGCCTACAGAAAGCAGCACAAAATCGTCCGCAGATACACCAATTTCTTTACGTTTCTGTTCCTTATTCACATACCCTGCATTGAACTTCTTCAAATCAATTCCAACACCTGGTACATAGCACACCTTGCCAGCTTTGAACGTCTTTGCTCGCTCATAGTCTTCCTTATTGATTGTGATAAGAACATCAGTATATCGGGAAAGCCACTTCTCAACCGGATAATACAGAATCCAGTTGATTGCTGGTGCACCTTTATAGAAATGGAAGCCGTGTGCGGTATAGAACACCTTCGTTCCCTTTTTGCGTGCCTGTTTTGCCGCCAAACGGGTTAACATAGCACCAACAGGAGTATGACAATGGATGATATCGTACTCGCCTTCGTCAATTATATGCTTCAATTCTTTATATGCCTTCAAATTGCCCGGTTTCAGCGGGTTGCGCTCAAAAGGAATATTATAGTAGGTATCACAATAAGGGATTACACAATCAGCCGGATTCTCATAATCGTTCCGTGCTGCGACCGCAGTCTCCCAGCCCATTTCTTTGAACATTTTGAGATATGGAATGTGAAACTCCATAATGTGCGTCTTTACAACGGTCGCAACAAATAATACCTTTTTCATCTACATTCCTCTCTCCGCATATCAAAGATTACAGCCCAGACTCATTCTCCAAGAGTCTGAGCCGTTTATTCCTTATAAAGCTCTACTAATCGTCCTCAGCAGTGTGATTTACACGCTGCCGCTATGTCTTGTACCGCCACAATAAGCGTTTCTGCGGCAAATTCACGCTACGGTAACCGCCGTCTTTAGTCCTGATGACACCAACACTCGTTACGGTAGCCCCTGCCTTTATTCCAGGTTCCACTCATCTACGCTATTGTAGCGCCCCTGCTTATGCCGGATTACCCCACACGAATGAGCATCTCTGCGACCATGTGGTTATCACCATCACGCTCACATCCGACTTGTTATCTCCAAGACCGGGATGAAATCTCAGATGATGTTATCATCGCTCAGACCCGAAACCGCTGTGTGAAAGTCACCGTAATCTCGGTACATCCCATCACGGTGCAATCAGACATAAACCCACGAGCTACCGTCACATTCATAAAAGTGCTTTTTCGGGGCGTAAAAGCTTCAATTCACACTCGTTTTGCCCTCTCTCACGCTTGGATTCTCGGCATTTTGCAATACTAGATGCAGTATTTCAGCCTCATGTAGGGCAATATTCCGACTTTTTAGCTTGACGCTACTGTGAGAGCTGCATTTATGCCTGACTCCGCCTTGGAATTTTTTCAATTTTTAGCAGCTTAAAACGCACAAAATCATCGATATTTACCGATTTTCTCCACTCATAGCAGTTGTTTGACCCTCGGAAATTCCCTCGGTACTTTCAGGCATAAACAGGATTTTTACAGTGGCAAACATAATCTTGAAATCCTCTACAATGCTCGGATGAGCTATGTACATTAAATCCATAGTCAGTTTGTCGTAAGGAGTAGTATTGTACTTGCCATAAACCTGTGCATACCCGGTCAATCCAGCCTTGGCCTGCAGGCGCAGGGAGAATTCCGGCATTTCCTCACAGTACTGAGCTGCAATCTCAGGGCGCTCCGGACGGGGGCCGACGATGCTCAAGTCACCCTTCAAGATATTTATAAGCTGCGGCAATTCATCAACGCGGCAAGCACGAATGATTTTGCCAACGGGCGTGATGCGGTCATCGTTTTCGCCGCTGGAAAGACGGGCGACGCCGTCCTTTTCGGCATCGACCCGCATGCTTCTGAATTTGAGAATACCGAATTCTTTGCCATCCTTCGTTAAACGAATTTGCTTGTAAAAGACTGGACCGTGATCCGTTGCTTTGATGGCAATAGCCGTCACAAGAAAGATCGGACTCAGAATCACAAGCGCAATAGCAGAAATGACAATATCCAGCAGTCGTTTTACAAACAGATACTCCGGCTGAGGATTATACCGGCCAACACGAAGCATCGGCAGGTGGAACATATGCATGTGATGTGCGCCGGACATGATGGTGTCACCGATGCGCGGGACAACAAATACAGTAATGTTGTTTTCTACACAGTATTTCAGAATAATATTCCGGTCATGGCTGTGGATGCCACTCAAAAATACTGTGTTGATGCCGTCCAGCATGGAAAGATTCTCGATGCACTCCCCCGCCGTAGCTGTGGAGACCACTTTGTACTTGGCATCTAGACCGTACTTACCAATCAGCTGCTCCATACCACGTCTGATATCATAAATAACAGCTGTGGCCTGCGGCGGGAAGGTTTTAAAGTAGGCGTGGTGAGCGTTATAAGCCCAAATTGAGGCCATAATAACCTGCCCTACAAGGGCTGCCACGCCAGGAAGAATGTTGGGCAGGTGCTTGGACAGTAGCCAAATCACAATGTACATGATAAAGTCGCTGACCGCAGCCGCCAAAAATTGCTCATAGATAATTTCGGAGATACGCTGCATCGGCATCAGAAAGGCGTCATATACGCGTCCAAAGATGATGAACAGCACAAAGAACAGTGCCACGACCAGGTAATCGCCCTTTTCATAGTACGGCGATGCAACGCGCTTAGCATAGTATAGATACCAGCACATTGCAAATGGTATCGTCACAAGCACAGCATCTAACAGCTTTATCATCCGCAAAATCAAGTCATGCCTAAACCTTGTCATGTTCTTACTCCTCGTTCTTCTTTGCACATATTATTTTCAATACTGCAACTGAAATCAGGGAAAGCAGTTTTGAGCAGCAAAAGGCATTCCCACAAATTACTCATGGAAAATCCTTAGCACAATTCAGCAGTCTTCCAACGCAATATTTTGCCAATATATGCATTGACATAATAACACACAATTCGACATTTATCAACAAATCGGATTCACTTTAATTATACAAGTACACAAATTCAGCACATTTTACAAATACACCCTTGTTCATAAGGTGAATGAGGCTAAAAATCGATAGATTGTATATGTAACAGTCAATTGGTACATGATTTAAATTTTGCTTAAAACGCAACTGATTCAAATAAAAACGGATTGCTACGCTTGCAGCAATCCATTTTCATTTGAATCAATATCAACTACTAACGCTCAGATCATCACCTGCGTCCGAACTTCTTCCGCTTCTTTGACGGGTGTTTTTCCTTGTTCAATTCACGCTGATACGCATCTTCGGAACTGAAACCAAAGATTCCTTCTGAGACCCGTTCAACCAGTGCCGTAAACATCTCGTAATCGCGCAAGTAGTTATTCCTTGCCTTGTCATCCATTACTTTAAAAAACCTCGCCATCAAACTCATGTATGCGTTATAGTCGCCATTCTGCGCAGCCTTGAGCAGGCATTCAAACCGCCTTGCAGATGGAGTCCACAGTTCTTCCCTTTTCATCTCAAACCAGCTTCTTTCTCAATTCTCTTGCAATTTTTCTTCGTGCCTTAGAAATCGTGTTGGGTCTAACCTTAAGCTTCCTCGCCACAACCTCTATAGGATAATCCAAATAAGTACGAATAATCATTAGCTCTCTGGGTGAGAGCCTTTCCAATTCCTGCTTCAATGATACCAGAAGCTCTACTCGAGCGAATTCATCTTCCGCACGAACATCAATGACATCAGCCAAATCATCAATATTGATAATAATTGGCTGATTCGCATTACCAGCAAGTCGCCTTTTCCCCTTGTTCCTATATCCAAGGAGACGTTTCTCTGACCTGTATTTAATTTCCTCTTTGTCTAACAAATCAAGGATATGGCTGTTGAACGAATTACTAAGCCAGTTTTTTTCTATCGTCTGGTTAAGCTGATTATAATTGGCCCATAAACGAAGTGTGCACCAAAGTTCATACATTTCTAATTCAGTCATTTTGACCTCCTATAGCGATTTGAATTTTTTCGGTCAAATCACACCTAGGAGGTCCCCTGCTTCGAACGTAACTAAGCAGTTTCACCACAAAATCACCTATCCCCTCAGTTACAATGGATTGCGTCGCTTAGGTGATTTGGGAATCATAAATATAAATTTCACAATTCCCGCATGTGGTTTATAAAGAAGGCCACCAGAGAAGCCAATACAGACTTCTTAGGTGGCCATCATACTGACTGTATTTAATTTACTATCCGCATCCAGTTGAATGATTCGTATCATACTGCATTTGTCCGCATTAGTTATAATACAACCTTCAAATAAACCATTTCAACGTGTTCCCACTCTTTTTCTGTCGAATTTTGTTGAAATTCCAATAGAATTATATTCTAGTATTTATTTCAAGCTTTTATTCCCGCACTCATTTCATCGACGCAATCAATTATACTTGATGGATAATGTGAACAAGCCAAAATGGGAAAGCCGAACAGAACATGCTGGATAGCGCTTGCAAAAACGAAAAAAAGCACGAACACTTCATGCCTCTTTCGGTACAAGAAGTTCGTGCTTTTGTAAGCGCATAATAGGTTCTTCTATTCGCAATATTAGCAGCATTCTGAAAAGCAAGCAGAGCAACTGGCGTTCAACCTGCTGGTGCTGGTGGGAGCTATTAAGGGCTGTGACCGTATCGTGAAAGAAATTATGCAGAGATCTATTGCAAAGAAACGATATCCCTGTACCTGAATTAGACGATTGACTTTTATGCTGCCAGTAAAAACGCGGGCAGAGCTTTTTGCTGCCATGGTCACCGATGAAGTTGGCTTAAACATTCAGACAGAGTGACCTATTATGTTATCCGTTTGTTTCCAATACATAGGTTGGGGCTTTAGCGCGTGAAAGTGGGGCTAAAAGTCCGTGCAAGCGGAGTTCTGACTCCGATATATGTACCGTGGTCGGACAAGTTGCCTGACGTTTGCAAAAAGAAAATTTGAAGTTTGCTGGAGCCGGGTTTGGCTCCAGTTTTATTTTTGCTTGACGCTGTGGTTGAGCGGTTACCTGCAAATCGTCCAGAACGGAAAAAAGGACCCCTGCCACAAAAGCAGAGGTCCTCGCACTATTCAGCAATATTCCTTATTTTCTAGCTCTCGTTTCCAAGCCGTCCATATTGAGACCCTCGTGACCAACGATATAGTATTGCCATCGTCATCGACCTCTACGCGGGAACGCACCCAGCAGGGTTTGCTGCAATCATCCGCCAGTAAAAACTCGATGCCAGAGCCAGAGGTGTACTCGTTGAAATCTTCCTCGTATCTGCCGCTGGTGTCCAGGTGCAACCGGCTCGTACCGGCAATCGGGCGGTGTAGGTAGTTTAGGTCGTCAACTGCCTTTAAGAGCAGCTTCGACGTGTTCGTGAGCTCATTCCAGCGTTGCACATCGTCTGGGTCATCCCTGTCGCAGTCGATATTTTCCAGAGTCTGATTATCATAGTAGTCGGATTGTACCAACAGGTGCTTTACCTCGCCAAGAGCATTATCCATTCGTTTTTCGAATTTCCCGATGTCCATAGAAAGTCCTATATTTGGTTTGTCATCTGTTTTACACGATTCCGATTTCGTTGAGCAGCTTGACCTTGTCTTCGTTCTGTCGGCCTTGGTGCAGCATGAGCGTCTGATTCCGAATCCACCAATGGGACTGCGAACCTGTCGGCAAAGTTATGGACGCTTCTTTGAGCGGAAGTTCTCCGTGCTCGTCAAGATAGGCTTTGATGGCATTGTAGCTTTCTTTCCAATTATCGGCGAGACTCCCATAGACAATACCGATGTCTGCCAGCATCTTTACTCTTTCTTCCGGCATCGTGCCATTGCGCATCTGAGTACGCCGATTGGCAATCCACTGCGCACTCTGGCCTCCGTCCGGCAACTCGAAAGAATTTTTATAGACAGGAAGCTGATGATGCTCTTCCACATACGCTTTTATGCACTCGTAGTCACGCATCCAGTTCTGTTCCATAAGATTGCTTACAATGCCGATAACGCGGAGAAGCTCAACTTTATCGGCCGGCAATCCGGATTCCTTTAACGCTATGCGCTGCTGCTTAATCCAAGACTTCGTTTGCACGCCATTGGGCATCGTTGTAGACTTCTCTCCCGTTGGGAGTGTACCGCTCTCTTCTAAGCAACGCTTTACGAAATCATAGCACTCCTGCCATTCTTCCGCAGGGTTCTTAGATACCTTACGGCTCGGCTTGGAACCGGTCTGAGCGGCTTTCTTTGCCTTCTCGCTCTTACTCTTAGACGGTTTCGGGGCATCCGCTTCGGCAACAATACCAATTTCGTTCATAAGCTTTACTCTGTCCTCCGGGGCAGTTCCTGCTTTGAGAAATTTCTTCTGGTTGGCAATCCAATTACGAGATTGGATACCGCTTGGAAGCAGAATCGAAGCGTCCTGTACGGGCAGGTGATGATGTTCATCGAAGAACATCTTTACCGCATTGTAGTTCGCGTTCCAGCTGTTTTCAAGTTGCCCGTATTCGATGCCGATTTCTTTCAGCAGGCTTACTTTCTCGGCGGGCAATGTGTTGTCCTTTAATTTCTTGCGCTGCAAACCTATCCAGTAGCCTGACTGGCTTCCGGTACTCATCTGCTGAGAATTGACACCAATGGGGAGCCGCTTATGCTTCTTATAGTATGCCTTAACGAAGTTATAGTTTTCCTGCCAGTCATCGTTCCTTTTAAACTGGCCGTAGACAACACCGATTGAAGCAAGCATCTGCTGCTTATCTTCGTTCATCATTCCGTTTCGGATAGCAGCTTTCTGAGCAGCAATCCAGAATTCGCTGTTTACGCTAGTCGTCAAGGGAATAGAACTCTCACCAATAGGCAGGCATCCGTTCGCATCCACATAGGCTTTGATACCGTTGTAGTTTTGCAGCCAAGCAGCTTCTTTGGCATCCCAATCCCAGCGACCCTCGCAGCTCCAATCAAAGCCAAGGTTTTCAAGTTCTTTTTTCTTGCTTATGTAGGCATCCGACTTGTCCGTTGTCGGGCGATGATAAAGTCGCCACTGACGCTTTACCCATTCGTGGAGATTGCCGCCCATCATGTCATTATAATCCTCCGGCACATCCAAGTTGCCGAATTCGTTATAATACCTCTGCGCTCGATATGCGTAACTATAAGATTTTCTGCCAACCTGCTTTTCCCAGTCCATTCCGATGTCATCCAGCAGGTCGTGGCGCTCCCAGTCAAGGTCTGTCTCGCAGTTGGATTCTTGATACAAGCTCTTCTGCGCTATCAGCCAGTCACGCAGATACATATTGCCTGCCGTCAGGACATTAGGCGACACATCTATATTGCCGTGCTCGTTGTAGTAAGCGTAAGCATCATTGTAGCGTTTCTCCCAGATATCTCGGTCCACAAGTTCCCAGATCATGCCAACTTTTTCGAGGGCTTCGATTTGTTCGGGTTTGAGCGTTCCTTTTTTATATTTTTTTCGCTGTTCGCCAATCCAGTTACCGAGCGCATACTGCTTATTCTTGTACACTTTTGGTACGAGCAGGTCACCGTTGGCTGCATAATACAGCCTGCATTGCAGATACCATTCCGGCCATGGGTATCGGCTTTCGAGTTTCCAGACCATGCCGATTTTTTCAAGCATCACAATGCCCGTCTGAGTCAGCGCAACTTTGATTTTCGGGTTCCCATTATGGAACGCTCTCAACCGCTCAATCCACCGGCCCAGCTTATGCCCTTCTTCATCCTCATAGATTCGAGGTACAAGGAGGTCACCGTGCTCTTCGTAGTATTTCTTGGCAATCTCATACCAATCCTCGAAGTCGAGCTGCTTGCGCTTCTTTTTAGGACTTGATGGTTGCTGTCTTGGCATGATGTTGCCCCTTTTCGAATTACTCTACTGCTTCGGTGCTTTCTTTGGCTTCCTGTAATTCAGGCGTACCCTTTTTCTTGCCCTTATTATAGCATACAAGCGCATATAGAATCCAGATAATAATACCAGCAATCGAAATGGTAATACTCTCTTTTAGGCCGGGTGTGTGGTAAGTCACAACGATGTCTGCTTCTCCTGCCGGGACCGGAATAGCCATAAGACCGCAATCCACTTCCTCAACATCGACCGGTTCGCCGTTGACCGTAGCAGTGAAGGCGTTCTTCTCATATGGGACGCTGAAGAAGACGAGCTCATCAGTATCAAAGCTTGTTGTGGCTGTGAAGCCGTAATTATTCGTTTCAAATGTATCGGCTGTTTGTTCGCGCCGGTCTGCGCAGTCCTTTACAAAGTCCGAATAGGTCAACTTATCAAACTCCGCCTCTGGCAGTTGCTGCAGCTTATCGCCGTACTTTTCAATCTGTTCGTCGGTCAGAACGAGAGCTTTTAAAAGAAGATTGGAGCGTTTATCCATTCCAACAGTTACCAATTGCTCCGGTGTAATGTAATAATCAAAAGTAAACCCCATCGGTACAAAATTCATATTCTCATAAACGATAGTTTCATTCGTCCGGCCATATTCAGACCACATTTCTCCCCATTCTGTGGGAGTAATGGTTTCTTTTGAAAAGTTGTTCTTATCAGTGAGTAATTCGCCAATGTTTCCTGCATTACTCTCGTCAACTGTAATTTCAGCGTTACTCACTTCAGCATTCCAAGAGTCTTCTTCGCCCACACCTACCAAGACATATTTCGTACTCAGGAGGCTTCTGAATGCATATTGCTCCAACCCTTCTAATGTCTGAACTGTTCTTCCTCTTCCTACATCCCTGTAGAACGAAAAAATACCGGGCGAAACTGTAGAACTAAAAAAAGATTCTGTACTTAGTCCTAGCGGAATGTTATAGTTGTTCACTGTATTGCTATCAATTCTATAGACAGGGTTTTCAGGAAGTATCACATCAATGTTATCTAAATCTTCATACCCTGCATACCAACCATGTTCTTTTTCTTGGTCTTCTGCAACATATCGAGTAAGAAGCATATGTGTTTCTCCATATACAAAGGAAAATACCATAACGCTGCTTATCATAATTGATGCAAATTGCTTTTCTTCTCGGAATTTCTTGGAGACAAACGCACATAACAACACTCCAGCTATGCTTAATCCCCAAAGTAACCAGAAGATTCGCGCACTGGCAACGACCCCGAATTTAAAACCAAAGATTTCAACTGTACTCGGAACCAATCCTAATGCTGCGAAGCCCGTTGTAAAGATGAATACTGTTATCCAAGCGTCCTTCCATTGAGTGCGATAATAATCTTCATTATCTAAGACTAATCCTGTTGCGCCGCATAATACTAAAAGCGGCATGTAAAACCACCTTGCGTAGTACGCACTGTTTTCTAGTGTAAAAATAGCATTGAGCATCGGAATGAATGCAGATATTACACTTACCCTCAGAAGCATTGCGAAAGGATGTTTTCTGTTTGCTCGATTTAATGCAACGCCTCCGATAATCCCTACCACAGGCAAATATGCACATACATTTTGCCATTGTGTTCTGGCTTGGCTGAACAAGGTATTTTGATATGGTGCATCTGGGACAATGAACATGCTCGCAAGAATAGCCATATATTTTTGAGGTTCACTATAGCATATAAAGCCGTAATCATTCAAAAACGATGCGGTTCTTGGATTTTGTGCAAGACTGATTGTGGCCGGAATAAGCAGAATGCTTCCCATTGCTATTCCCAGAACTGTTTCACATGCCATTCGAATAAATAGCCTTTTTGTGAGCCTATATTTTTTGCCGAGTATCATACAAGAAAAATATAGAATCAGAAATACAGCCTCGCCGATAAAGAAATAGTAGTTTACCAGCAGATTTAAAGCCACCCAAATTGAAAAGTATCCATGTCGTTTATCAATGATAGCGTCATCTAATGCAGCAAGTAGATACGGAAATAATGCTGCTACATCGATAAAAGTATTATAAAAAATACTATAGATGTTATATCCGCAAAAGGCATACAAAATGCCTGCTAACATTGCGTACTGTGGATTCTTCATCCACCTCTTTGCCCAAAGGTATCCGCCAGCGCCCGCAAAAGCAAACTTGAAGCAAAATAGTGGAACCATTGCCCATGGCATCCATTTTGATGGAACCCATAAAGATGCCCAGAAGAACGGACTTCCGAGCATGTAATAAGAATAGCTATTGATGAAACCGCTTCCTAGTTCTGTTTCCCAACTAAAAGTACCGCCGCTCTTGATAAACTGATTGGCGTACTGCCAAAATAGCATAGATTGGCTATTGTAATCTCCCGCATAATGAAATACATGCCCCTGAATAGCATCTTGTAGCGAGATTGGAAGAAACAGCAAAGCTGCCAGTAAAAAGCACAGGGTAAAAACCTGCCAGTACGGTTTCTTAATATATCGAAACTCCAACATAATTGTTCCTTTACCTTTGAGGTCACTCGATTCAAATAAAAAAGGTTCCGGCCCTTCCATGAGGGTCGGAACCTTGAAAGTCCCTTATATCGGGGAATTACTGATAGGTGTCTACAGACAGCGCAGCAGAACCAGAAGCAATAGCTGAAGTGCTTTCATAACCGGCAGCGCCAGTAGAAGCATCCTTCTTATAAGTGGTGGTCCAACCAGCGTTGGTATACTGAACTTCCTTCACCTGGCCGTCCTTACCAACAGTGGCAGTCCAGTGACCTTTGACTTCTGCAAGGCTACGAATGGTGCTATTGGCATTAGACAGAGCAGTAGAGGTAACCTCACCGTCTTTAGCGTAGATCTCGGTTGCCTGAGTCTGGATAGCCATAACAGCCATACGGCACTCAGCCTCAACCTTCTGCTTGTTGGCCTTGCTGATGTAGCCGGTGAGCGCGGGGATGAGCAGCGCGGCCAGGATAGCCAGGATGACCAGCACAACGATGAGTTCGACCAAAGTGAACCCCTTTTT
>ERZ857965.3813-NODE-3813-length-10917-cov-4.448260_pt1 | contig 10917 bp, 10 predicted proteins | sample MGYA00519758_ERZ857965 | MGnify/ENA primary metagenome ERZ857965 (study PRJEB31778, sample SAMEA3449381) | human gut metagenome | biome: human gut; feature: human-associated habitat; material: faeces | place: United Kingdom | collected 2010/2012 ...
CCCTGCAAAATAAACACGAAGATACAGTACTGCTTCATCCAGTATATCAGCAGGTGTCTGTAATAAACTCATCATCGAATGGGAAAAACAAAAGCCAAATATACCCAGAAGTACGCTTAGAATCAGGAAGCTGATCAATGATGTTGACACGATTGTTTTCATTTTACTATAATCTCTGGCTCCAAAATAACGGCTCACGAGTACTCCTGCACCTACACCGGCACCCAATGCTATACAAATGAAGACATTCGTAAGTGCGGCGCAGGCACCGACTGCCGCCAGTGCAGACGAACCAACAAACTGACCTACGATAATAGAATCAGCCATATTATATACTTGTTGAAAAAAGCTGCCTAAAATCATAGGCATTGCAAAAACAGTTAATGCTTTAAGAGGCGCATCTGTAATTAAATATTCATCTTTTGACATTCTCCAGTTTCTCCTACTGTTTATTTTTTTCGTACTTCCTCAATTCCTCCAGTGCCTCTCCACCCATAGGATACAAAGTCACAATATTAAAAATCGTCATAAGTCCGATTCCCACATCGCCAAGATCCCATACAATATGATAAGCCGCAATTCCTCCGATAAAGAGCATCACAAGTGCGAGGATTTTATATGCTGTCTGCCAGCACCACTTATCCCCTAAAAGATATGCCACATTTCCTCTTGCATAAAACAGGATTCCAAGAAACGTTGAAAAGCTGAAAAGGAACAACGTAACCGCAATAAAGATCACACCAAATTTACCGAGATGATAATTCATTGCTGTCTGCAAAAGCTCCATTCCTTCCAGTCCTGCTATCATCTTTTCCGGCACAAGAAGCATGATCATCGCCGTACAGCTGCAGATCACAATTGTATCTATAAATACACCCAATGCCTGTATAAATCCTGCTTTTACAGGCGTATCACATTCTGCAGCCGCAGCTGCGCATGGTGCTGATCCCGAACCCGCTTCGTTGGAAAATAACCCTCTTTTTACACCATTCATAAGAACTGCTCCGAACCCTCCGGCTGCTGCCTGACGGATTCCAAACGCTTCCTGGATAATCCGCTCAAATACACCCGGAAGGCTTCGGATATTCAACAAGATAATGACTATCGTAATCACAAAATAGCAGACTGCCATGATTGGAACCAGAATATCCAACACCTTTACTGTGGCATTTTTTCGCAGTACGATCACTGCCGCAACGGCTACCAGAATCACCGTCGTAAAAATTGGCGGAATCCCAAATGCATTTTCAAAAGAAGATGCAACCGAATTACTGATCACCTGACTGATCCCGGCCCAGCAGATAAGCCCTGAGATTGCAAAGAGCACCGCAATACAGACATGTTTCTTTGTCTTTCCTGTCCGTCTCTCTACATAATGATGCATATAATATGCCGGACCTCCGCGGTAGCCTCCGTAAAGCGGATCTTTCTCTTTATAAAGCTGTGCAAGCGTTGCCTCGATAAATGCGGTTGAAGAACCGATGACTGCTGTGATCCACATCCAGAATACCGCACCGGCACCACCTGCGGAAACGGCAGCGACTACTCCTACCAGATTTCCCATTCCGACTCTCGTTGCAGTTGAGACGATCAGTGTCTGAAAGGTCGACAGACTGCCATCTTCCTTCTTTTTCCCGGTAAGCGTGCGAACCATATCTCCAAAAAGACGAACCGGCAAAAATCTTGTTCTGATCGTAAAATAGATTCCTGTGGGAATCAGCAAAATAATAAGCAGTGACACACCAAAAGAGGAGCCTCCCGGAAGTGGTATCCTTAAAAGATCTCCCCATAAAAATTGGTATACTGCCTGAATCCATGTAGTTAGCATTTCTCTTGTTTCCTTTTCTTTAAATTATTGTTCTCGTTTATCTTATCACAAAGCTATTCTTTAAAATACAAAAAACACGGAAATATTCCGTGTTTTTTGTATTTACATCCTCTTTTTAGATTATTCTCCCCAGCGAAGTCCTTTTCCGGCTTCTACTGCCTTATCATAAATCACCTTTGCTGCCACCAAATCCTGCGCAGCAACTCCTACAGTTTCATATACGATAATTTCTTCGTCATTTTCACGTCCTTTGATCTTTCCATTGATCACATCTCCAAGACTTCCAAGCACATCCTCTTCTGTAATGATTCCGTCTGCGATCGGAATCAGAAGATCCCCCGTCTCTGAAAGCGCCGCCTCTTTTGAATCACAGATAATCTTAGATGCTCTCGGTAAAACTGCCGGATCCAGCTCATGCTTATGGGGCTCATAAGTACCTACGCAGCTGATGGTTGCACCAGCTTTTACCTTTGTTCCGTCAAATACCGGTTTTGCCGAAGGCGTCACTGTGATGATCAGATCTGCATCTTCGATACAGTCATCCGAATCCTTTGCCGGTATGATTGTTGCACCGTATTTAGCCTGTTCCTTCTGCATTTCTTCGGCAAATGCTTTGCATCTTTCTTCATTCAGGTCAAAGATCTTTACTTCTTCCAGCTTTCTTGCTGCGAGCATTGCCTCAAGTTGAGCTGCTGCCTGTCCCCCTGTACCGATCATTGCACCTTTTTTACATTCCTTTTTTCCAAGCAGATCAAATGCTGCACCGGAAGAAGCCCCCGTACGAAGCTGTGTCACATAAGTTCCATCCAGCATCGCGATCACATATCCTGTCTTTCCGTCGATCAGCATGGTCTGCGCCGGTGATGTCATCAGATTGTTATCGATATTGTGTGGAAAAATGTTGATCACCTTCATGGCTGCTGCATCTAATTCCGGAGCATAGGCCGGCATAAACAGAAATGCGCCGTCATATTTTCCATTGATGACTGTACGAAGCGGCGTATCTACCGTACCATCGACAACCATCTTAAATGCCTGCTTATCCGCTTCGATCATATCTTTCATTGTAATTACACTTTTAATATCCTCTTTTGAAAGCAATAACATACCCGTTCTCTCCTTATCCATACCAATACTTTTATTCGTGATGATATCCGTAGTCTGCATCCAGTGCCCATGGCTGCATTGCACCGCCTTCTTCTGCCGGTCTGCAGTTCTGTGCGTAAATATTTAAAACACCCTTCTGCTGCTTAAGCGGCGGACGTACCCAGGATTTTCTTCTTTCTGCTAAAATCTCATCGGATACGAGAAGATTCACGGTTCCCCCTGCAATGTCCATCTCAATTTCATCACCATTTTCGATCAAAGCGATCACACCGCCGTCATAAGCTTCCGGAGAAACATGTCCGACGATTGCTCCGTAGTTGAATCCAGAGAAACGCGCGTCTGTGATAAGCCCGACCTTTTTATCAAGTCCAAGTCCGATCAGCGCATCGATACTAAGCATCAGCTCTTTCATACCCGGTGCTCCTTTACAGCCTTCATAGCGAATAACAAGAATGTCCCCCGCAACAATCTCGCCTGCCATAATGGCTCTATATGCATCCTGATCGCATTCATACACTTTTGCCGCACCTTTGATGTATTTTACTTCTTCATATACTGCTGTCGGACGTACGATCGCTCCTGCCGGAGAAATATTTCCCCGCATGATTTTAAGTCCCGGTTCTTTTGCTACAGGATCTTCCAGCGAATGAATGACTTTATTTGGCGCGCTTTTCACAGAATCGAGGAGTTCACCCCAAGTTGTATCCCCGTAAATCGTCGGCGCATCAGTATGGATTTTACCGGCAAGCTGCTTCATGACCTGCTTTACACCGCCGGCATAATGAAAATCTACAACTGTATACGGTCCGCTTGGAATCACTGCATTGATGCAGTAAATTTCCTTCGCATACTTTTCAAAATCTGCCAGTGTAAGCTTGATACCAAGTTCATATGCGTATGCCAGGATATGCAGTACCGCATTGGTTGATCCTGCAACTGCCATATCAAACATGATCGCATTTTCCAGAACATCTTTCGTGATCAGATCTTTTGGTGTCTTTCCGGACCTGGCAAGCTGTACCATGTATTTTCCTGCTGTTCTTGCAGCACGAAGTCTTGCATTATCTGATGCAGGAATCGTAGATGTTCCCGGCATAACAAGGTTCAATACCTCACCTAACATCTGCATCGTATTGGCTGTTCCCATAGAAGGGCATGCACCAAAAGACGGGCAGACGCTTTCTTCCATTTCAAATAACTCAGCTTCGGAAGCACCTGAGAATCTTGCCGCATCCAGATCTGCCTCTACAACTGTCTTACCACAGTAATTTCCGGCCTGCATTGATCCCCCGGTCACTACCAGAGCCGGAATATCCAGTCTGCACGCTGCCAGATAACATCCGGCAATGATCAGATCACAGGATGCCACACAGCAGATCGCATCGAAATTATGTATTCTGGATACAAATTCGATGGACATTGCCACGATATCTCTTCCTACCTGCTCATACTTCATCTCATCCGCACCATTTGCCACATTTCCGCAAGTAGCCGGGATTCCGAATTCTACCGGGATTCCTCCTGCTGCCCAGATTCCCTCTTTTACAGCTTCTGTCACCTGGCGAAGATGCGCAGTTCCGGGAGAACCTGCCATGTAAGAATTCGGTATTCCGATATGCGGTTTCTGACGGATATCTTCATCCGAATATCCTGCCGCCTTCATCATAACACGGCGGTGTGCCGCTTCTGTTCCGTTCCAGTAATTGTATCCCATTATTCTTCTCCTTTAATTCATGATACACTTAAACTCCTTTGAATTTCATTCCCCTGCTTCTATGCTATTCCAGTTTCCGGTCATTGAAAAGTCTGTAAAACTGATATCAGACTTCACTTTTTCTTAATACATTGTTAACTCTTTGATTTGCGCTTATATTTTCACTTTTTCTTATGTTTGATTTTAAAAAAATTTATGTAACTGTTCAGAGCCAACCTCCAAAATGCTACGCATTTCGTCGGTGTGGCGTATCCGCCAAATAAAATTTCAAAAACAGTCTTAAAAATGCAAGCATTTTACACCTGTTTTATGAAATTTTGCTTGGCTCTGAACAGTTACAAATTTATAATAAAATCCCACGGATATTGATTATCTTCCTTATATTAAGTAAGATAGTAAAAGAGCATTGTTTATCAACACCACGGGAGGTTTCATCATGTCTAAATACGATGTGATTCTTGATGTCTATGAGAATCAGAGCATCTCAAAAGCTGCTCAAAAACACAACTACACACAGTCAGCTGTCAGCCAGACTATCCGCAATTATGAAAAAGAGATTGGTCTCAAACTATTCAAGCGTTCAAAAAACGGAATGGAAGCACTTCCCGGAACAGAACCCATCTTTGAAGAACTTATGCATATCCGCTCCGCCAATACACGGATCAATCAGATTGTCTCAAATATCAACAATCTGGACAGTGGTTTTATCCGCATCGGAACGGTGCAGAGCATTGCCTATAACTGGCTCCCCGGAGTACTGAAAAATTTTTCTGCCGAATACCCGAATATCACCTTTCGGCTCTATGTTGACGGATTTCAGAACCTGACGGAAAAGCTTCGCAAAAAAGAACTGGACTGTATCTTTGTTTCGCAATATGTCGCAAAGGATTTCCCAAATCTTCCTGTCGGCACCGACGAACTGGTTCTGGTTACTTCCCTGGACCATCCTCTTGCCGATCAGCTGACGGTATCTTTTGCCGATATTGACGGACAGGATTTTGTTCTCTCCGCCGATGATTTTGATTATGAAACCGGAAAATTATTCCGATTAAACCATATCACGCCTAACGTAAGATTTCGGATCAATGAAGACTATACTGCGATTAAAATGGTGGAACAGGGCTTTGGCATCACTGTACTTCCCAAACTTCTGCTTCATAATATTCCATTCAATGTCTGTGTCCGTTCCTTTACCGAACACTTCCGCAGGAATCTGTCCGTAGCCTATCTGGATACACCTGAACTCTCTCCTGCACTTGATAAGTTTCTTACCTTTGTCACCAAATGGGCCAAAGAGTGTAAGTTGATCTGATTTCCTGTCACACACAAAACGGCACAAAGTTCTTCTATGACTTTGTGCCGTTTTGCGCGTAACTTTATTTTGTTTATTATCTCAGACCATCTCTGAGCACATCCAAATTATTTCTCTATAATTCCGTATTTATAACCACTTTCTTTCATTAATTCAAGGTATGGTTTCGGATCAAAATATTCCGGTGCATATACCCCTGCTTCTTTCCAGATTCCTCTTCCGATCAGCTCCAGTGCAAGTGCTGCTCCAAATCCTGTCTGGGCGGTAACAGCCTGGGTTCCCCATCTTTCGATAGACTCCTGATTATCAAATGGCTGATACAGGAAGTATTCTTTTTCCTTTCCGTCTTTCTTTCCGATACACTGTACTCCGACCAGCATTTTTCCGGTCATCTCATCTCCGATATCTTTTGGCTGTGGTGCACACGCTGCAACCACATCTCGTGGAACTACCTTCACATCCCCTACCTGCACCGGCTTGATACTGCGAAGTCCCAGCTTATCCAGCACCTTAAGTGCCGTGATCAGATTCTCATCAAGACTGATCTTGAAGGTTGCCTTTTTCAATCCATACTGGCTTAAGTAGCGTGCCATCGTCACAACCTCCTCATGCTCTACCTTTACCAGAGTATTTTTTCCTACTCCTTCCGGCATCTCATAGACTTCCTGCCCTGCAAATGCTTTTTCTACGATAAATCCGCCCTTCTCCTTATCATACTCAACATTCGGGTTCATTACCTCATCCAGCACGGTCCACACGTTGAATCCAAACATAATGTCATCCGGATCTGCACCCGGAACAGACAGATTTCCGCCGTCTTTTACATGAACTTCTGTTATTTCATCCAAAAGCTCTGTCGCCGCGTATTTTGCAAATACATTTACAACACCCGGATCGATTCCCATACAGATCACAGCCATATTCCCCTGCTTCTTCCAGGCTTCATGACGGTCAAAATTGTATTTTGTCATCGGTTCAGTATAGCTGTTCTCGATTCCCAGACCATACGCCGGATCTTCCATAGGTACAGACCAGGTTCCCATACTTCCGTAGTCTGCACCTGTTTTAAACGCAGCGTCAAAAATCATATTACTTGCAAAAGGCGGTGCCGCATCCATCACAAAATCAATCTTATGTTCCCGGATCATTTCTGCCATTTCCTCTGTATTTGTCGCGTCGATCTTAGAAGCTTCAAAACGGGAATCCCCCTTCATCATAGTAACAACTTCTTCTGCCCTTTTTAGATCATAGTCACAGACCAGCACATATTTCAGCCATTCTCCCTTTGGGTCTCTCCACTGCATTACTTTTAAAATACTTTCACCGACAGCACCGGCTCCTACAAGCATCATTCTCATCTTTTTTTCCTCCTGCTTTTCTTTTTCTTCTGTCAAATTTTATTCAAAAAATGCCCTTTCCCTTCTTCCTCGGATATTACTTTTGTATGCCACCACGTACCCCTGCTAACAATCCCATCTCATATAAGTGCCCATATAAAAAGGACAGAAAAACAGACGCACGAAATAAATCGTTCATCTGTTTTCTCTGTCCTTTTACCAGTTGGTTCTAGCCTCGTAGGTGGTGCTTTCTTTGCACACTCTCCAAAGATTCGTCAGGTCGCCTTCCTTTTTGCCTGTCAGTTTCCACGAAAGGAAGATGTTACCTTACGTTTTGCTTCTTCGGCCCCTTGCGGTGTCTAGGACGTCCCTCATCCGACATATTCTTGATAAATTTAAGTTTACCCTTTTTTATCTGTCCGGTCAAATCTTTTATTTCTTTCCTCCGAAAATAGCCCCCATAAAACGAACATAAGTATAAACAACAAGTGCTGCTGCAATAATTGTCTCGATCAGAACTACATACTGAAGAAATGGCATTGGATGTCCCATATTTGCTGCACATGCCATAGTTTGTTTACTTGCGATCGCACTGATAACAAATGGGAATGTGAAGGCTGAATAGTTTGGAAACACTGCCTTCCTGTGCGATCATCAGAAATATTTTCAAATCATGAATATCCATCTATTTTCTCCCTCTTTTACTCATATTTCTATTATAACACACTTCGTTTGTTTTTCCTATCCATCCATTCAACACTTTTAACCGAAAATTAAATCCAGTTACAGTCTCCACCGGTAATTGCAAGACTCAGAAGTCCATCCATTTTCTCTACTTCTTCTTCACCGATAATCTTTTCCAGTAATTCTGCCGTGTCCAGAGCATCTTCCATGGATTCGTCTGGTCCGATCTCATAGTCGATCTCTGCCTCACATTCCGGACATGGGATCCGGTTCATTGTCTGTAAGGATAAGAAACGGTTCCCACATTTTTTACATTCATAAAATCCACACTCTTTTGTGCCATCTGGTACGTAGTACATCGTATTTTAACTTCCTCTCCACATTTTAGTTTTTATATACAAAACATTCTCTCTTTTGTATGATCTTCCACTGCCTAGTATACACTATCTGACATATAAAAGTATAGTGTTATCCAGTTCATGCCCAAGCAAAAAAAGGACCATTTCCCATTTCTCAGGGAAACAGTCCTTTCACTTATCTTCAATTATTCTTCGACTTTCACCGGATTGGTCACACTTACCTTATGATCATACCAGACTCCTTTTTTTCCGAGCAGAGCCACATCAAATTCTTTATCCAGTTCAGGAACCGGAATATCAAATCCATAAACTTCTTCTGTTGCACCGTCGCTATAGGTTACCGTATCTGTTGTAGGTTCCAGAAGTTCTGCACCATCTTTCTGTGCATCTTCGGATGTTCCTTCAAACAGGTTGACGATATTCTTAGAAACCAGACTGACATGAATCGTCATCTTTCCGTCTTTTACGGTAAGTGTTCCTTTTCCGTCATTCGCTTCATTTACATGAAACATTCCGCTGTCAGTCTTGAACTCTGCTGTGTAGGTTCCGTCTTCAAGCTCACACTCTGTCTGTTCCTCTGTTTCCTCTTCTTTAGCAGAAGAGCTTTCTGCTGTCTTTGCTTTCGTATCTGATGTGTCTGATTTTGCACCACATCCGCTCATCATTCCCACTGCCATTACAGCAGATAATACCAATACTAACAGTTTCTTTTTCATCTTATAAATCCCTCTTTTTTTATTTATTCTGCATCAATTGCAGCCTGTGTATGTGCCACATAAAGCTGCTGGATCGCATCGATCTCACCAAGACCTGCAATCTGTGTATCAATACTGTCAAATACTCCGGATGCTTCAAACTGGCTCTTCCAAGAATCGTCATCATCGCCTGCCATATCGTTGTTTGCATGATCTCCTGCTACAACCATCAGTGGACGAAGGATTACTTTCTTGTATCCTGCATTTTTGAGCTTTTCGATTACTGCTTCACAAGCGGTATCTTCCGGTTCGCCTTCTACGGTTCCGATAAATACATTCTCATAACCAAGTTGTTCCATCTGTGCCTGCATCTGAGAATAGCTGATCTTTGCTGTGTGTGAAGTTCCATGTCCCATAAATACAAATGCGGTTCCCTCTTCTTTTGCCGCATCCAGGCTGTCAAATCCAGCTGTCTTTACAGCTTCTGCTGTAATTGCTTCTGCAACAGCTGCTTTATCCTCATTGATCGCTGTTTCATCCGCTCCGACTTCACCGAGAAGTGGTTCTGCAATTTTTACTACATATGTCCGTTGATAGGCTTCAAATTTTCCGTTATAACGACTTATGTTATTGATGTCACCATTTCCGGCAAGTAATATAGCTCTACAATCGAATGAATATCCGTGGCATCGAATTGACTCGGCTGCACAAGTAAAAAATGGATATTTGCCCTCATCGCTACCGTAATTAGCATCTTTCTTTCCGGTCTGAATTGTAGAAATTGATTTGAAATATGTCCAACACCAATTCTCTGGCAGCTTGTACGGCCACTCCCAATCCGGCACTAAAGCTGCCTGCAACCGCTCTTCGGGCGTGAGGGCGGTTTCTTTTTTTGCTCTTGCCATCACTTCTCCTCCGTCAGAGCACGAAGCTCACGCACAACACTTTTCAGCAGATCGACCGCTTCCTCTAAATTTGCAATCGCTTCCTCGCCGCTTTCTACAGGGTCAGGAAGATCATCATAATCCACGATGGAGTCGTCGCGGATCAAGCCAAGGTCAAGACTATCGTCCGGATTCTTGGCGATCTCCTCACGGGTGAATCTGCTCCAGCGCTCGCCGGTGCGCTTGGACGGGTCTTCATACCCTGCCACAAACTCGTCGAAATCACTCTTGCGCAGCTGCCGGGTCTTACCAAAGCTGTCCATATTGGTGCGCATATCGTAGAATGCAACCTCGGTGGTGTTATCCTGCTCGGTTGTCCCGCGGGTAAAGAACAGCACATTGGTCTTGACGCCCTGTGCATAGAAAATGCCGGTAGGCAGGCGCAGAATGGTGTGCAGGTTGCAGAAATTCATCAGTTCCCGGCGCACGCTGGCACCGTCTCCGGCGGCAAACAACACATTATCCGGCAGCACCACGGCGCAACGGGCCTTGCCGTCCGCCTTCAGGCTGCGATAGATCACCTGCAAAAAGTTCAGCTGCTTGTTGGAGGTCTGGAAAGAAATATCATCTCTGGTGGCACGCTCACCGCCCTTTTTCGTGCCAAAGGGCGGATTGGTCAGAATGACATCAAAATCTTTCAATCCCTTGGCACTTTGTGCGAGAGAATCCCCCAATGTGATATTGGCATTCATATTGTGCAGATAGGCGTTCATCAATGCCAAGCGATGGGTTTCGTGCACCAGCTCCACACCGTTGAACGCTTTATTCTGCTGGAAATCTGCCTGACGGTCAGAGAGTGCATACATATCGTTATGCGCATTGACATAGCGGTTGGCTGCAATCATAAAGCCAAAAGTACCGCAGGCCGGGTCAAAGCACTTGTCGCCCAGCTGGGGTTTGATGAGCTCCGTCATCACATCGATCAGCACACGAGGGG
>ERZ857965.3819-NODE-3819-length-10902-cov-5.328939_pt1 | contig 10902 bp, 13 predicted proteins | sample MGYA00519758_ERZ857965 | MGnify/ENA primary metagenome ERZ857965 (study PRJEB31778, sample SAMEA3449381) | human gut metagenome | biome: human gut; feature: human-associated habitat; material: faeces | place: United Kingdom | collected 2010/2012 ...
GAAAATAGCCATTTTATATAAGTTAAAAATGGCTATTTTGTCTACAATCTGAAACACTTATTTTTAATAAGTGTTTTTTTTGTTTATACATAAAATTATTAAAAATTATATTAGGAAAATGTATTTTATTAATTTTACATTAAAACAAATACACATATTAGAAAGTAGAATAAAATTCAATTATAAACAAAATATTCTAACTTTATAAATATCTTAAAAAACATAGAATAATGTCGAAAAAAAGTGTATAATGTAACAATATAAATAAATAATGTCGAAAAGTGTAATGATGTGAAAGCATGGTTACATAATACAAAAAGTTTTTTATAGGAGATAGCTTATGAATATATATGGATTAATGAAGATGGGGTTAGATGCTACAGAATTAAGAAGTAGAACTATAGCAAATAATATTGCTAATATAAATACTCCTAATTACAAAAGAAGATATGTTTCTTTTGAAGAAAGTTTAAAAAATGAAATAAACAATGCAAAAATTGAAGTAAAGGTTGATAAAGATTCCATAGTGAGAGAAGATGGAAACAATGTTGATTTAGAAAATGAAAAGGTAAATCAAGCTTCAGCAAGCCTTCAATACAATGCTCTTGTTAGCTTAACGAATACAAAATTAGCTATGACAAAAAGCGTAATATCTGGGAGGTAATTAAATGAGTGTTTTTAGTGGAATGAGAATAAGTGCTAGTGGTTTATCTGCTGAAAGGCTAAGAATGGATGTTATATCTTCAAATGTTGCCAATGTAAAAACTACTAGAACTGAAAATGGAGGGGCTTATGTTCGTAAGGTAGCAAGTTTTAAGGAAAACTTTGATGAGAAGCTGGGAATGTTAGGTGTTAAAGCTGTTGCTATAGAAGAAGATAAATCTCCGCTTAGAAAAGTATATGAACCGAATCATCCAGATGCAGATGAAGAAGGTTATGTAGAATATCCTAATGTCGACCTTCTTGTAGAAATGTCGGAGTTAATCACGGCATCTAGAGCATATGAATCAAATGTTGATACTTTAAATGCTCAAAAGGATATGATTTCAAAAGCACTTGAAATAGGAAGGTAATAGATGGAGGTGTAAATAATGAGTTTATTGAACATGTCAGGTGTTAATTTTGATTCAAAAATATTTTTAAATCAAGTTAATAACAATACTATACCTAGTACAAATGAAAATGTAAATGAAGATGATAAGGTTAACTTTGAAGATGTGTTAAAAAATGAAGTAAATAAAGTTAATAATGTACAAATAAATGCAAATGAAGATATCGAAGCTCTTATAAAAGGAGAAGACATAACTATGCATGATGTTATGTTGTCTATGCAAGAAGCTCAAATATCAATGCAACTTATGTTAGAAATGAGAAATAAGTTATATGATGCATATAAAGAATTAAGCTCAGTTCAACTATAGTCTATTTTTATAAGGAGTGAGCAGATGAATATAAAGGAAATTGGAAATAACATAAAAGAGTTTATAAGCAACAAAATATCAGACTTTAAGAACTTAAGTACAGTAAAAAAGTTAGTATTAATAATAGCTATTATTACTTTGGTTTTATCTCTTATATTTGGAATTAAATATATGCAAGATAGCAAATACAAAGTTCTTTTTTCTGGATTAGATTCTACTGATGCTGCAACTATAACTAAAGAACTTGAGGGAAAAGGTATAGATATGAAAATCCAAGGTGACAGTATACTTGTTCCTAAAGATCAAGTAGATAAGTTAAGGCTAGAGTTATCAGGAAACATATCTAATGGTTCTAAAGGTTTTGAGCTAATGGATTCTGGATCATCATTTGGTATGACAGATGAAGAGTTTAAATTAAAGAAACAGAGAATGCTTCAAGGTGAGATTGAAAAGACTATAAAGTCATTCCCTCAAATAGAAGATGCTAGAGTTCATATAATTAATGGACAAGAATCTGTATTTGCTAAAGAGTCTGAGCCAGGGTCGGCTGCAGTATCGTTAACTCTTAAACCAGGAGAAAGTTTGGATGTAAGTCAAGTAAGATCTATTATGTCTTTAGTTTCTGCAAGTAGTGACAATATACCAAAACAAAATGTAGAAGTAGTGGATCAAAATATGAATCTTTTATCTGAAGGATTATTTGATGAAAATGGAAATGCACAGTCTACTAACTCAAATGGTTTATATATAGCCAGAAAAGCAGAGAAAGAATTAAACTCAGATTTAGAAAGAGCTATATCTTCAATACTTGAATCTATGTTTGGACAAGGTAAAGTTGTAGTAAAAGTAAATTCAGATTTAAACTTTGATACTAAAGAAACTACAGAAATAAAGATTGACCCAGACAGGGTTGCATTAAAAGAAGATAGAAAAACCAATAAAACATCACAAGATGAAGCTACAGGTGGAAATATTGACAACAATATGAACACTGTAGGTGGTAATGAATCAAATTCAAATGAAAGTAAGGAAGAGAAGATAGAGTACGAGACAGGAAGAGTAGAGTCTAAAACTATAAAGGCTCAAGGTGAAATTAATAAGATTACTGCCTCAGTTGCTATCAATGGAAACTTAGATAATAAAACAATAAAAAAAGTAGAAGATATAGTATCTAATGTTATAGGTCTTGATGAGAAAAGAGGAGATAGTATTTCTGTTGTTGGCATGAAGTTTGATACATTAGCTAATGATGATGATTTAGATGCTAAGGATGAGATAAATAACGTGATGAAGATTGTAGGATATGTAGTAGGAATATTATTATTATTAATACTTGCAATATTAGTATACATGTACATTAAGAAGAAGAAAAATTCAGACTTTGTTGAAGATGATTATGATGATAGTGAACATCTTGATATTATAAATCAAAAGATTCAAGAGATGGAACAAACTAGATCTACTGAAGATGGAGAAGAGGATAGCATATCTTTAGAAGAAGAGGTTAGATTATTTGCATCAGAAAATAAAGATCAAGTTACAGACTTAATTAAGAGTTGGCTAAGTGAGTAATACAAAAGGAGGTGTTTGGTAAATTGGAAAAAGAAAATCTTAATTTAGGAAATGCATTTGATTTAGGGGATATACCTAAGGTTAGAAAAGTTTCGGGAGCTAGAAAAGCAGCTATCTTACTGATTACATTAGGAGCAGATGTATCTGCTGATATAGTGAAAAACTTACCTGAAAAATATATACAGAAAATAGGGGTAGAGATATCCAATATTCATAAAGTTGGAACAAGAGAAAGAAGAGAGATTTTACAAGAATTTATAGAGGTTAATAAAGGTAGAGATGTTGTACTTGAAGGTGGTATTGACTTTGCAAGGTCTCTTCTTAACGGGGCTCTTGGTAATCAAAGAGCAAATAAAATCTTGGAAGGTATAAAGTACGATACATGTACAAAGTTGTTTATGGCTGCTAGAAAGGCAGAGCCAGAACAAATCTTATCTTGTATACAGGGGGAAAGTACGCAAACTATAGCTATTATACTTTCTCATCTTCAACCAGACAAAGCTGCAATGGTGTTAAGTGAGATACCAGATGATATAAAACATGAAGTTTCCCTAAAAATAGGGGGGACTTCATCTATATCTCCAAATATTATAAAAGCGATAGATGAGGCTGTAACAAACAAACTTTCTAAATTAGGTCAAAGAGATCTTGAAAAATCTGGTGGAGTTGAAAGCTTAATAGATATATTAAGTAATGTAGATAGAAAGACAGAAAAGAGCATTATTAAATACATTGAAGAAAATAACGAAGAATTAGCAGAGGAAATTAAAGCTAGCATGTTTGTATTTGATGATATAGTTATACTTGAAAATTCAGCTATACAAAGAATTCTTAAAGAAGTTAATGTTAAAGACATTGCATATGCACTTAAAGGAGCATCAAATGATGTTGCAAATGCTATATATAGTAATCAATCACAAAGAGCTGCTGCTGCATTAAAAGAAGAAATAGAATTACTTGGAAAGACTAAAGTTTCTCAAGTTGAGGAATCTCAACAAAATATAGTAAACATAATCAGAAGATTAGAGGAAGCAGGGGAAATAACATTAACTAGAGGTTCAGATGAAGAGTTTGTTATATAGTAACAACGTGATTAAGTCTGATTATGTAAAGATTAAAGGTAAAGTTTCTTTAAATCATTTTGCCTCTGATGATAAGTCTAATGATAAACAGGAGATACCTGATAGTGAAGAAATATACAATAATGAGGAAAAAAAGTTAGAACTATTAAAGTTAGAAGAAGAAATAAACCAAAAACTTATAGATGCTCAAGCTAAATATGATGAGATTTTAAATTTAGCTAATATAGAGAGTGAAAAAATACTAGCTGAAAGTCGTGATAATGCAGTGGATATAGAGAAAAAAGCGTATCATGAAGGATATGAACAGGGGATAAAAAATGGATATGAAGATGGTTATAAAGAAGCTTATGAAGATAATATAGAAAAAGCTAAGAGTGAATCATCACAAATACTAGAAAAAGCAAATAAAGTAATACTTGAGGCTAATAATCAAATTGCTTCATATATAAATGAAAACAAAAAAAATATTTTATCTATAGGAATCTCTATTGCAGAGAAAGTATTAAGAAGAAAATTTGAAGATGAAAGTTCTATGAATTTATTAATTTTAGATGTAATAAAAGAATACGAGTTAAAAGAAAACTTTGTAGTAAGAGTTAATGAAATATATAAAGAAAGTTTAGATAAACAAATTTTAGAACTAAAGGAAAATAAGGTTGTTGACAAAGATGTTTTCATTTTAGGTGATGAAAGTATTGATAAAGGTAATGCAGTAATAGAAAGTGTAAATGGTAGATTAATAATTGGTATCGACGATGTTCTTGGAAAGATAAAAGAGGAGCTATTATGATTGATATAGATTTTGAAAGTATAATAAATCGAATTAATTCAATACCAAAAATTACATTTGAAGGTAAGGTTTCAAAAGTTATAGGGCTTACTGTTGAGGTTGAAGGTATAAAAGCATTTGTTGGTGAGTTATGTATAATTCACAACAATATGGGAAGCGAAATTCAATGTGAAGTAGTAGGTTTTAAAGAAGATTGTGTAATACTGATGCCTTTAGGGGAACTTGTAGGAGTTAGCCCTGGATGTAAGGTTGTTGGCAAAGGTGTACCTTTAAATGTTAGATGTAGTGATGAACTTTTAGGAAAAATACTAGATGGTCTTGGTAACCCAATTGATGGAGAATCTATATTAGATGGAGAAAATTATAGCTTATTTAATGAACCACCAGACCCTATGAGAAGACCTAGAATAACTAATATAATGCCAACTGGAGTTCGTGCAATAGACGGATTTTTAACTTGTGGAGAAGGGCAACGTATCGGTATATTTGCAGGTAGTGGAGTTGGAAAAAGTACTACTCTTGGTATGATGGCAAGAACTGCAGAAGCTGATGTCAATGTAATAGCACTAATAGGTGAAAGGGGTAGAGAGGTTTTAGATTTTATAGAAAGAGATTTAGGACCAGAAGGAATGAAAAAATCTGTTGTAGTATGTGCTACTTCTGATAAATCACCATTAGTAAGATTAAAAGGTGCTTTAACCGCTACATCTATAGCAGAATATTTTAGAGATAAAGGGAAGAAAGTTCTTCTTATGATGGATTCAGTAACCAGATTTGCTATGGCACAGAGAGAAGTTGGATTAGCAATAGGTGAGCCACCGGCACAAAAAGGTTATACACCATCAGTATTTGCAATGTTACCAAAGTTAATGGAAAGAACAGGTATGTCAGATAAGGGTTCTATAACAGCATTTTATACAGTACTTGTAGATGGTGATGATTTTAATGAACCTATAGCAGATACTGTAAGGGGTATACTTGATGGACACATTGTTTTATCTAGACAATTAGCTCATAAAAATCACTATCCTGCAATTGATATTCTTAATAGTGTAAGTAGACTTATGAAAGAAATTGCTTCGGAAGAACAAAATAATGCAGCATCAAAGGCAAGGGATATACTAGCTACTTATAAAGAAGCAGAAGACTTAATTAATATTGGTGCATATGAAGAAGGGTCAAATAAAGAAATAGACCTAGCTATTAAATATATAGGCACAGTTAATTCGTACTTAAAGCAAGGTGTTAATGAAGTTTCTCAATTTGAAGTAAGTAAAAGTAAATTAATTAATATGCTTGACTAATAAGGAGATTATATATGAGCAATTTTAAGTTTAAGCTACAAAAACTATTAGATATAAGAATAAATGAAGAAGAAGAAAGTAAGCTACTTTATTCACAAGCTCAAAATAAAAAAAATATAGTAGAAAAAAAGTTAATTGAACTAGAAAATAGTTACAAAAAATACTCTGATATGAGTATTGCTAAAGATACAATAACACAGAAGATAACTATGAATTACTTATCGCATTTAAACGTTAGTATAAAGGAAACTCTTAAGGAGCTTGAAGAAAAAGAAGTTGAAGTTGAAAATGCTAAAAAAGATTTTATAGATAAGAGAATAAAGAGAAGATCTTTAGAAGTCTTAAAAGAAAATCAAATCTTAGAAATGCAAAAAGAGGAAGAAAGATTAGAGCAAATATCTAATGATGAATTTGCACTTTATTCATATATAAGAAAAACTTCAAATTTACAATAGAAAGGTGAAGTTATGATAAATATAAACCTAAGTAATATGATAGGTGCTAGTAGTTCGGTTCAAAGTGAACCTATTAGTACAGACGCTTCATCAACATGTTTAGATTTTATGAGTGAGCTTAAATTAGAACTTGAAAATAATGGTGATATATCCAATAAAACAGATGATGTTGATGAAGGAATGATGTTATATAATTATATTTATGAATTATATCAGAAGTTTAATATACAGGAAGATATAGTTGATTCGGAAAAATTAGAATTAGATAATACATTATTAGATTCAAATGATATAAAAGAAGTTATAGATTATATAAATAATTATATTGATGAATATAAAAATATTTCAGATAAAGAAGAGTTAAATAAGCAATTTGATTTATTAGTAGACAAAATAAAAGAACGATTAGAAGCTTATGAAAAGTCAAATAATGATATAGCTATATATGAGAAATTAGATAGCATTGGTGCGCTTAACATGTTGAAAATTGACGATTTTAACAATTCTAAAAATGAAGATATGGATTGTTTAGAAAATATACTAGCATCTGATAATAATTATACAAATTCTATAGTTGGATTTAATAAGTTTAGTACGGTATATAACACTAATGTAAATGTAGAGATAGAGCAACCGGTAAGTGAAATAAGACAAGAGTTTATATCAGATGACATTGTTAAGGCTGTTAAATATATTAAATCAAATGATATGGAATCATTAAATGTAAAATTTAACCCAAAAGATTTAGGTGAAATAAGTATAAACATATCTAAAAATAATGAAGAGTCAAATTTATTAATAACTGTTGATGACAATAATGTATTTGATTTTGTAAATAAGAATATAGAAGATATAAAAAATCATCTTAAAGATACTAATATTGATATCAAAGATGTTTTTATAACAGTTAAATCGGATAATGAAAACTTATTTTCTGATAACTTAAATAGAGGATTTAATCAAGAAAGTAATTTTAAACAAAATAAAAATAATAAGTCTAAAAAAGACAATCAAGAAATTATAGATGATTTAACTATAAATGATTATAACAATGATGATGAAAATTTAAATATATTAATTTAATGAAAGTGATGGCTAACAAAATGACAAATATAAATACAAGTACATCAATACAAGATACGAGTAGTTTAAAATCAAGAAGTGTTAGTAAAACAGAAAATGGAACTACTATAGTTACGGGTAGTCAACAGTCAGATAAAGATTTATTTCTTAAGCTTCTTGTAGCTCAAATGAAAAATCAAGATCCATTTAACTCTCAGGACCCAACTCAGTATATTACTCAATTAGCACAGTTTAATATGCTTGAGCAAACAATGACATTAAATGAAAATATTGAATATATGATAGGGCTGACTAATGGTGTTTTAGCTAACTCGGCAGTGGGAACTGCATCTAATCTTATCGGAAAAGATATAGAAGCGTATGCACCTATTGATGGTTCACAAAGTTCTGATGATACAAAAACAATATCAGGAAAAGTTGAAAGTGTACACATTAAAGATGGTGTTGTATATATGAACGTTAAAGATTCTCAAAGTGAAAATATAATCGAAGTTGAGTATGGAGCTCTTATAAAGGTAAATGGTTAATAAATATAAATTTAAATATATAAATGGAGGAGAAGTAGTATGTTAAGATCGATGTATTCAGGAATAAGTGCTATGAAATCAAATCAGACGAAAATGGACGTTGTAGGTAACAATGTAGCAAACGTAGGAACAACAGCATATAAAAAGACAAGCACAAGATTTGCAGATGCACTATATCAAAGTTCAATATACCCAAGTGCACCAACAGCTACAAGTGGAGGGGTTAACCCAGGGCAAGTTGGTATAGGTGTTAAAGTAAGTGGGATATTAAAGAACATGGTACAAGGTTCATTACAAACAACAGGAAGAGATACAGACTTAGCTATTGATGGAGATGGATTCTTCACTGTTGAAATAGGTCCAAATCAAAAGGGATATACAAGAGATGGATCTTTTAGTTTAGATATGAATGGAAACCTTGTAACATCACAAGGTTATAAGGTTTTAGGTGAAGATGATAATCCTATATTAATACCAGAAGAAGTTGAAAATGCTAATGGTGTTAATCAAAAAGTAGTATCATTTAACATTGCTAGTGATGGTTCTATTTCATATTTGTTAGCTGATGGTACAAAAATGCCTCAATTAGATGTTGATGGAGCTGTAATAAAGGGAGATAAACAAGTTTTACAAATATCAGTATTCCAAAATGATGAAGGTTTAGAGCAACTTGGAGGAAATATATATGGAGAAACTGCAAACTCAGGCGAACCAATAAAGAACCCTGTATTTGGAAAGATAACTCAAGGTGCTATAGAAATGTCTAACGTTGACTTATCAGAAGAATTTACAGAAATGATAGTTACAACTAGAGCGTTCCAAGCTGCAAGTAAAGTTATAACTACTAGTGATGAATTACTTCAAGAAATAGTAAATCTTAAGAGATAGTAAGAGGTGCTGAATAATGAAGAAAAATGATATTCTAACGCCCATAGGTTTAATATTAGCAATAGGATTTATATTTTTTGCAATATCACAAGGTAAAGGTGGAGTAGGTATGTTCATCGACATACCATCATTTCTTATAACTATTGGTGGATCCTTTGCGGCAGTATTAATAACTTTTGATTTAGAAACAGTAAAGAAAATTCCAAGTGCTTTAAAAATGAGTATAGTATCAGCAAATGTTAATAAAGTTGATTTAGTAGATCAATTTAAAGAACTTTCAAAAATAATTAGAAAAGATGGGATATTAGCTATAGAACAACAAATTTCTGAAATGGAAGAACCATTTTTAAAGAAAGGTCTTGAATTAATAGTTGATGGTGTAGATGCAAAAGACGTAACGGAAATATTGGAAATAGAGTTAAATGAAAAAGAAAAAATGTATGGTAAGAGCTCTAAAATATTTAAACTTTGGGGTTCTTATGCACCAGCATTTGGTATGGTTGGTACCCTAATTGGTCTTATACAAATGCTATCTGATATGGGATCACCAGATGATATAGCAGCAGGTATGAGTACTGCTCTTATAACTACACTTTACGGAGCATTATTTACTAATATGATATTTAACCCAATTGGATTTAATATTGAAGCTAAGGGTGAAAAAGAAATTGAGTATTTAGAAATGGTAGTTTGTGGATTACAGAGTATCCAAAATGGTGATAGTGTAAGGGCTATGGAAGAAAAGTTAATAACATACCTAGATGAGAAAGATAGAAAAGCATATGTTGAAAATTCATCAAGTGAGGTTGCTTAATCATGGCTCGTAAGAAAAAAAAGGATGATGAAATAAGAACCGATGGATGGATGGATACCTTTGCAGACACCATGACATTGCTACTAACATTTTTTATACTACTATATTCGATATCAGCTGTAGACAGTGAAAAACTAAAAAAATTATCAGAGGCATTACAATATTCTTTAACAGGTGATTCATCTATTGAAGAAGTTCAAAGTATAGATGATTTAAAGGTTGAGATTGAAGAAGGTACTAAGTACGAAGATTTAGCTGCAAAACTAAATGAAATAATAGAACAAAACTCTCTTACAGATGAAATTAAAATAAGAGAAGAAGATAGAGGAATAGTACTTGAAGTTGATGAGTCAATACTATTTGATTCGGGAAAAGCAGAAATAAAAGATAGTAGTATACATGTTCTTGATACGATAGCAAAAATAATACAAGAAACAGATAATGAAATTGTAGCAGAAGGAAATACGGATAATGTTCCTGTAAATAATGCAAAGTATAGATCTAACTGGGAACTTTCAACAGAAAGATCCTTAAGTATAGTAAGGTATTTAATTGAGCAGAAAAACATAAATCCTAATAGAATTTCTCTAAAAGGATATGGAGAATTTAACCCTATTGTACCTAATGATAGTGATGAAAATAGAGCAAAAAATAGAAGAGTTGATATTTTAGTTGTTGAGGAGAGAGTTAAGAAATAGGAAAGGGGAATAAATAATGTTTCAATATATAATAAACTTAATAATATTTATACCGATTACTATTATTTTAATAGTAGCTTCAATAAAATTAAGCAAAATAAACTCTGATAATATTAATAAACATAAATACGTTAAGGTATTAGAGAGAACTAATTTAAGTAAAGATACAAGTATATTTGTTTTAGAAATGGGTGATGAAGGTTGTGTAGTAGTTTCATCACCTTCTAAAACTGAAAAAATAAAAGTATTAAGTAAAGAAGAAATAGCT
>ERZ857965.3823-NODE-3823-length-10886-cov-2.410858_pt1 | contig 10886 bp, 9 predicted proteins | sample MGYA00519758_ERZ857965 | MGnify/ENA primary metagenome ERZ857965 (study PRJEB31778, sample SAMEA3449381) | human gut metagenome | biome: human gut; feature: human-associated habitat; material: faeces | place: United Kingdom | collected 2010/2012 ...
CTTATTGCCGAAGCTTATTGGGTGATGAAGAATCTGCTTGGTCTGGACAATGGACAGATGGCAGAAATCTTTGCTGATTGGAATGAGGGTAAGTTGCGTAGCTATCTCATTGAAATTACCGCCAACATACTGCGTCATAAGGACAAATCAGGAGGTTACCTGATAGATAAGATATTGGATACCGCCGGACAGAAAGGTACGGGCAAGTGGTCCGTTATCAATGCGATGGAGCTGGGTATGCCGTTGGGGCTGATTGCTACGGCTGTGTTCGAACGTAGTTTGTCGGCACAGAAGGGCTTGCGTGAAACGGCTTCCAAGCAATTTGTATGCCGACGCTCGCAGGCGGTGTACAACAAGTCGGAGATGGTGAAGGATATCTATTCCGCACTCTATGCTTCCAAATTGGTGTCATATGCTCAAGGATTTGCCGTGTTGCAGCGTGCATCCGACGCTTTTGCCTGGAACCTCGATTTGGCATCCATCGCCCGCATGTGGCGGGGCGGCTGCATCATCCGTAGTATTTTCCTGAACGACATAGCTACGGCTTTCGAGGCAAAAGACAAGCCCAAACATCTGCTGTTGGCTCCTTATTTCAAAAATGAAATGCAGCTGTTGCTTTCCGGCTGGAAACATCTGGTGGCACAATCCATGAAAGAGGAACTTCCGGTGCCTGCATTCTCGTCCGCCTTGAATTATTTCTATTCGCTGGTGTCTGCCAAGTTGCCTGCCAATATGATTCAGGCGCAACGTGACTATTTTGGTGCGCATACCTTTGAAAGGACAGACGAGTTGCGTGGACAGTTTTTCCATGAAAATTGGACGGGACACGGAGGAGATACGAAATCGGGTACGTACAATGTGTGAGAAAGGGGGAGAAGATGATGAAGAAATTAGTGATTGTTATATTCGGCGCTTCGGGTGACTTGACGAAGCGCAAACTGATGCCGGCGCTCTATACTTTGTATAGTGGCGGGCGGTTGCCGGAAGGATTCTCCATTCTGGGGATAGGACGCACCGAGTATACGGATGCCCGTTACCAAGAATATATAATGAGTGAATTGAGTAAGTTCGTAGCTTCCAAAGAGCAGGTGGAAGATAAAATGAGGGATTTTTGCAGCCATCTGCATTACCAGACATTGGATCCCGCCGAGGTTGAAGGCTATCATCTGCTGGACGGACGTTTACAAGAGTTTACCGGTGAGCAGAAACCGGACAACCTGCTGTTCTATCTGGCTACTCCACCTTCCTTGTACGGTGTCATTCCCTTGCACTTGAAGGCGGCCGGTCTGAACCGTCCTGATACGCGTATCATCGTTGAAAAGCCGTTCGGTTACGATTTGGAGTCAGCCAGAAAGCTGAATAGCATTTATGCTTCCGTTTTCAAGGAGCATCAGATTTACCGCATCGACCATTTTCTGGGTAAGGAAACGGCGCAGAACATTCTCGCCTTCCGTTTTGCCAACGGAATCTTCGAACCGCTATGGAACCGTAATTATATAGACTATGTGGAGATTACAGCCGTAGAGAATCTGGGTATCGAAGGACGTGGCGGATTCTATGAAGGTGCCGGAGCCCTGCGCGATATGGTACAAAACCACCTCATACAGCTTGTGGCGCTCACAGCATTGGAACCGCCTGCCGTTTTCAATGCCGATAATTTCCGCAACGAGGTGGTGAAGGTCTATGAGTCATTGGCTCCCTTGACAGAGGAGGATTTGGAGGAACACATTGTCCGCGGACAATATACGGCTTCGGGCTCGAAAGCCGGGTATAGGGAAGAGAAGAACGTGGCACCTGATTCGCGTACCGAAACGTATATTGCCATGAAAATCGGTATTAACAACTGGCGGTGGAAGGGTGTTCCTTTCTATATCCGTACCGGCAAACAAATGCCGACAAAGGTGACTGAGATTGTTGTACATTTCCGTGAGACGCCCCATCAGATGTTTCGTTGCGAGGGTGGACATTGTCCCCGCGCGAATAAGCTGATTCTCCGCCTGCAACCCAATGAAGGCATTGTGCTGAAATTCGGCATGAAGACTCCCGGACCGGGATTTGACGTGAAGCAGGTGATGATGGACTTCAGTTATGACCAGTTGGGCGGGTTGCCTACCGGCGATGCCTATGCCCGTCTGATAGAGGATTGCATACAAGGTGACCCTACACTCTTTACCCGCAGCGACGCGGTAGAGGCTTCATGGCGCTTTTTCGATCCCGTGTTGCGTTATTGGAAAGAGCATACGGATGCTCCTTTATATGGGTATCCCGTAGGTACGTGGGGACCTTTGGAAAGTGAAGCGATGATGCACGAACATGGTGCTGAGTGGACTAATCCGTGTAAGAATTTGACTAATACAGATGAATATTGCGAGTTATGAAAAGTTATGTTTACCATTCGGCTACAGCTACGGCACATGCGTTGATTGAACATTTGATTGCGATGATGGAGCGTGAGCCGGAAAAGACCTTTTATTTTGCATTCAGTGGGGGAAGTACTCCTTCGCTGATGTTTGACATTTGGGCCAACGAGTACAAGGAGGTGACTCCTTGGATGCGGATGCGGATTTATTGGGTGGATGAACGGTGTGTGCCGGCAGAGGATTATGAGAGCAATTATGGTACTATGCGCCGTTTGCTGTTGGATGAAGTAGGCATGCCCGATGAATACGTTTACCCTATTTATGGAGTGAACCGCCCGGAGATTGAAGCAAAGAACTATTCGACGCTGGTTTGCCGCACGGTTCCGCTTTGGGGTGGCTTCCCGGCCTTCGATGTCGTTTTGCTCGGTGCTGGAGACGACGGGCATACCTCCTCTATCTTTCCGGGGCAGGAATATCTGCTTTCTTCCTTTCATCCTTATGAGGTGAGTGTCAATCCCTATAATGGGCAGAAACGCATAGCCATGACCGGCTGCCTTTTGTTTGCTGCGAAGAATCTTATTTTCTTTATTACCGGCAAGAATAAGGCGGATGTGGTCCGCGATATTCTTGATTCCGGGGATACCGGTCCGGCAGCTTATGTGGCCCACCATGCCGAGCGTGTGGAATTGTTCCTCGATGCTCAGGCCAATGGCGGGAAAATGTCTACTTAGATGTACCGCTCTCCAGAATGCTTACGATGGAGAATAATGTAAAGCAGATGCCTCCCAAACCAGCCAGTACGCGTGCAGGGACAAAATAGGCATTGTGCAGGCTTGCCATCTCAAACAGAAAGGCGGAGAGAAACAGACAAGCCAGGGCCGTGAAGACCGGAATCTGCGGGATGCGGTTGGCCAGCTTGAAAGTGTTCCGCCAGATGGCGGCAAGTAGTATGACTTTGCTGGAAATGCTGTAGCATACCAGTCCCAGGCCTATCATAATATATCCTGTGGAGGAGAGTGCCGGATTGCTGTTGGCCAAGACCAGAAGTCCCCAGAGAATGCTTATGCTGCCCATTATCAAAACAAGGGCCGGCCATTGTTTCCGTTCAGACTTTGTATAGTTGTTGCGTATCTGGCGGACGATGGTTGCAACCAGCGCCACCAAGCTGGAACAGATACAAGCAAGTCCTGCCATGACATGGCCTGCTACATAATATGCATTGTGCTCGCTGCTTTTTGACAATAGCCAGAAGGCCCATATCCATGCCATTACTGCCATAAGGGTGGCAACTGCTATCAGGATATATCCCTGGGAGGAATTGAATGCATCGGCAGGTTGTAGCTGGTCGGTACGTTCCGAGTTGGCGGGAATGAGGGTGAAGCGGGTGGAGGCTGTGGCTGTGGTAGCTACACAAGCTGTGATGAAACCGACTCCGCAAATCACGTGTCCTGCCACGAAATTGCTTGCCGTGGCAGCTTCGTGCATATAATTCCAACCATAGATTACTGTGAGTACGGCTGCCAGGTAACCAATAACCGGAAGTGCGTATCTGGCTATCGGATTGTAGGTATGAATAATTTGTCTAATGATTGTTGCCGCTGTGGCGAACAAGGCAATGCAAATCATCCCTAAGGAAAATACTACCGGACCGGCCACAAATTTTGCCGAATCCAGTCCTTCGTGGAGCACAAAGGCTCCGTAGCCGAAACAGAAAAGGGCCATCAACAAGGGTATAGCCCTGAAAAGAATACTGATACCGTAATTCATAACTGTTGTTTTTAGAGTTTCCCCTTCAAACAGCGTTTCTGTGGCTTTGTTCCTCCTTTTAAGATTTATTTGTGATGAGAAGTGTTTCCCTGTCCGTATTTAGGGAGCCAGCCTCTCCTTTTTCCAGCTGCCATCCGCTTGTTGGGAATAGAGGAAACGGTCGTGTAGCCTGCTTTCCCGTCCTTGCCAGAATTCAAAACGGAAAGGGGTGACGGCAAAACCTCCCCAGTTGTCGGGACGTTTGATACTTTGCCCTATCCATGTTGCCGCTTCGCGGACGAACGCGCGCATTATCTCCATACGGCTGCCGATGACGTGACTTTGGGGTGAAATCCTCGCCCCGATTTTACTTTTGTAAGGCCTGCTTGCAAAATAGGCGTCAGAATCGGCAGGAGCGCATCTTTCAGCTTTTCCTTCAATGTGTATTTGCCTTTCCAGTTTGTGCCATACGAAAGATAAGGATATATACGGATTTGCAGTCAGTTGCCGGCCTTTTCTGCTTTCGTAGTTGGTGAAGAAGATGAAACGGCCATTTTCCACCCCTTTCAGCAACACTGTGCGTGTAGAAGGATGCCCGTCTGTCGAGACTGTAGCTACCGTCATGGCGGTGGGCTCGTACTCATCACTATGGATAGCATCGTTCAGCCAATGGTCGAATTGCTCAAGGGGATTGTCGTTGAGGTTACCCGGTGTCAGCCTGCCTTTCTTATATTCTCTTCTGATGTCAAAGAGTTGTGATTTCATTATCGTGTGGTTTTATCAGGAGTGATATATTGTTTTTCTATGTAACAGTCTGAGAGGGCTGAATGTTTTTGTTTTTCTGCGGAAAGAAAAATATGGAAGAAGGAAATGGCTGTGTTGATACTTAAAAAAATGGGGGTGTGTCAAAATTCACCACAGATTACACGGATTAACACAGAATGAGCTTAATCTACTGATAATCAAAGATGCTTATCTGTGCAAATCTGTGTAATCTGTGGTGAATACCAGTTTCGACACACCCTCGGATATTGGAGATTACCTTATGAAGACAAGTGGAAAGTGGACACTGGCATGTCTGCTATTGTAATTTAAACATTACGGGAACTGTGAATTTACAACGGACCGGTTTGCCTCGTTGCTCACCGGGTTTCCATTTGGGCATGGTGGAAATCACACGGATAGCTTCTTTGTCCAGATAGGGATCTACGCCTCTTACTACTTTTACATCTACGATGCTGCCGTCTTTGTTGACAACGAATTGTACTATTACGCGCCCCTGGGTTCCGGTCTCTTGTGCAATAGTCGGGTATTTTATACTCTTACCCAGATATTGCATCAGACTCATGCCATTATAAGAAAACTCGGGATTCTTCTCTACAACTTCAAAAATCTCATCCTCTACCGGAATCTCTTCATCTACGGTTGGAGATATGGGTTTGATGATTACAGCTTCACCGATTTCTTCGGAAGAGGCAATGGCTGTTTCTTTCACATTGTCATTATCATCCACAATTGTCAATACCTCGGCAATTGCAGGAGCTTGAGGGGGTGGCGGAGCTACTAATTCGGGTTGCTCCGTGATAGGAATTTCAATTTCCTGCTCAAATACGTTCTCGGTAATAGCACCGCTCATGTCAATCCTAACATCACGCTTCGACCATTCAAATGCAACGAACATGAAGACCAGCACAATTACATAACCTACAAGTAGCCAACTTGACTTCTTGTTTTCCAGGCTTGCTTTGGATGTTTTCTTGATTTCCATAATTTACAAGATTATTACCGTATAATGGTTGTCGCGAAACTAACATTATACAGATGTGATTAGTAAAATCATAAAACATGCGTGCCCACTTGTTTCTGTATTAAAGATAAGAAAATGAATGTTATGTTGGTGTTTGATATGTAGTTATATATAGTTTTTTAAATTTGCTTTGATAATTTTTCTGCTTGTGGATTAAATAGTGTTGATATGTAAAAAGCACTTCCAACGTTCGCTTACGGAGGAAGTGCTTCACACAAAAACTAAACTAGACTTAACTAAACTATTCTATTGGGGGAGTTTCACAACTCCTATCTGTTCGGTGCAAAGATAAAAAAACATATTTTAATATGCAAAAGGATTCTATAATAAATCGACGTTTTTTCCGATTTTATCGACGGATTAGTCGATTTTTTTAGCTTCTTTGGTCTAAAAATTCTTGAAAAGCTTGTTTATAGCTGTCACTTATCGGGATGTAATTCTTTCCGAACACGATGCGGCCACGGTCTATAATACGTATTTTATTCTTCTGAACAATGTAGGAACGGTGGACGCGCATGAAACGCGAGGCAGGCAGAAGTTCCTCCATTGCCTTCATGCTCATGAGAGACAGGATAGGCTTGGGAGAATCCTCCTCGTAGATTTTGAGATAGTCTTTCAGCCCCTCTATGTACAGAATTTTACTCAATTCGATTTGCACCAGCTTATACTCGCTCTTTACGAAGATGCTCTGAATCTCTTCCTTGGGCTGTTGCAGCAATTCAAACCATTGCACAGCCTTGTTGGCAGCCTGCAGAAAGTCGACGTAGGAGATGGGTTTCAGCAGGTAGTCCAGCGCATTGACTTTGTAGCCGTCTATGGCATACTGGTCGAAGGCGGTGGTAAAGACAATGCGGGTGCCGGAATCGACCATCTTCGAAAATTCCAGTCCGTTCAGTTCGGGCATCTGGATGTCGAGGAAAAGCAGGTCGATGTGCTTCTCGGGCAACTCCTTGATGGCTTGTACGGCACTGGAGTATTTACCGACCAACTCCAGAAACGGGGTCTTGTTGACGTAGCTTTCCAGCAACCCTAGGGCGAGGGGCTCGTCGTCTACAATGGCGCACTTCAGATTCATATCTTTATAATTAAAATAGATTTATACTCTTTCATGTCCTCACTCACTCCTTGCTGCCAGTCGTAATGACCGGGATAGGTCAGCTCCAGACGCTTGCGCACTTGTTCCAAGCCGATGCCGCTTCCGCTTTTATCTGCCACGCTTTTGGGATGATAGCTGTTGGTTATTTCGCAATGTATCTCTCCGGGGCTTTCACTGAAGTGGATACGGATAAAGCTGGGCTCAGTGGGGGAGATGCCATGCTTGAAGGCATTCTCTATGAGGGAAATAAAGATGAGCGGAGCTATTTCCGTACGGCTGTCCGGTCGGACGTCTATCTTTGTTTCCACACGGACGTTGGCGGAGAGACGGATGCGCATCAGTTCGATGTAGTTGCGGATGAAGTCCATCTCCTTGTCCAGGGTGACGAAGTTCTGCTGATTGTCATACAGCACATGGCGCAGCAGTCGGCTCAGTTCCTGCACGGCAGTCTGTGCCTTGTCGGCATCGAAGGCGATGAGGGCGTAGATGTTGTTCAGCGTATTGAGCAGGAAGTGCGGGTTGAGCTGGTTGCGCAGGTTCTTCAACTCGGCTTCCGTGCGGCTTTTCTCGGCTTCGCGGCGGGCGGCGTCCATCTGCGCCCAGCGGCGGCTCAGCTTGATGGCAGCGCTGAGGCCGGCGGTGAGAATCATGGTCGAGACGTCGCGCAAGATGAATATCCATTTGGGAGGCCCCATGTGCTGACCGTCATCATCGCCGCGCATATGGTTTTGGAATGTGTATTCTTGCCAAAGGTGGGCGCCGGTGGTAATGCAGATGATGAGCAGTGTGTTCAGCAGGAGATACTGCCGGATGCGTCCCTCGAACAAGTAGCGGGGAATGAGGAGGCAGTAGTTGATGTAGAATACAAGGAAGAATGAGAGGGTACTGCTGCTACCGTGGCGCAGATAGTCCGCAAGGCTGATATTGAAGCCGCTGCGTGTCATCATCAGAAAGGGGAAACCGATGACGATACCCCAGACAATGATGTGTATCAGGGTTTCGATGCCGCGGCGGCGTGGGTTAGGGAGCTGTTGTTTCATCATGATACAAAGATACGGATTTTAGGTGGATATTGGAAATATCCGCTGCCTGCGAAGCAAATCTCTGTTCGCAGGTTGCGGATAAGCGTTTCCAGGTTGCGGATATGTATCCCAAGCTTGCGGATGTCTATCCCAAGGCTTGGGATAGAGATTATCCTTGGTTTCGCATAACTTTTTTCCCTATTGCCGGAATTTTTTTTCCTAATACTTAAGAACTATTTGGCTAACTTCCGGCAAGGGAGAAAAGGTTATTCGTAGCGTATGGCCTCTATCGGGTCGAGGTCCGCAGCCTTCTTGGCGGGATACCAACCGAAGAACACTCCGGTGACGGTACATACGGCGAAGGAGAGGAATACACTCCACGGCTGGATGAAGATGGGCCAGTGGGCAACGCTCTTCACTATCCAGCTGGCTCCGCATCCGATGATGACGCCGATAATGCCTCCGGTGATGCTGATAAGAATGGCTTCGATGAGGAACTGGCTCAAGATGTCGACACCGCGGGCGCCTACACTCATGCGCAGGCCGATTTCGCGCGTGCGTTCCGTCACCGATACGTACATGATGTTCATAATGCCGATGCCGCCCACTACGAGCGAAATGCCGGCTATGCAGGCAAGCAGCGTGGTCATCAGGTCGGTGGTGGAGTTCAGCATGGTGCTGAGTTCCTGCTGGCTGCGAATGGTGAAGTCGTCGTCGTCACTCTCCTTCAGCTTGTGGTTGCGGCGCAGTATCTCGGTGATTTCGTCGGTGGCATTGTCCGTCATGTCCTCGGTGAGGTCGGAGGCGAAGATGCCGCTAAGGTAGGTCTGTGCCAGCAGGCGTTTCATCACGGTGCTGTAGGGGGCAAGCACTACGTCGTCTTGGTCCATGCCCATGGAGTTGTAGCCTTTGGCTTTAAGCACACCTACCACACGAAGCGGTATTTTACTGAAACGAATAATCTTACCTACCGGATCACTTCCGTCCGGAAAAAGATTGTCTACTATAGTCTTTCCAATCACACATACTTTGGCCGAACTCTGTATGTCGGCTTCAGTGAACATCTCTCCGTTTTCAACAGTCAGTTGGCGGATGTCGAGATATTCTGTTCCGACACCATTCACGGAAGCCGGGTAGTTGTTGTTTCCGGCAATGAGTTGCCCCGATGATGAAACATTGGGACTGATGGCGGACAGGAAACTTGTCTCATCACGCAAGGCTTCGTAGTCGGCAAGCTTCAAGGTTTGCATAGCAGACGGGTCTTGGCGGACACCTCCACGCATATCGGCTCCCGGATGAATCATAATCATGTTCGATCCCATTTCGGAAATCTGCTGCTGGATGCTTTTCTTCGAACCTTGTCCGATAGCCAGCATCGTGATGACAGAAGCAACACCGATAATGATACCGAGCATGGTGAGAAAAGCACGCAGCTTATTGTTCGCCAATGCCCGGAGAGCTATCTTAAATAAATTAGTTCCATTCATAATGAATAATTTGCTAATTTGTCTATATACTAATGGGGCAATTTCCTGAAGGTATAGTCACCCAACCTGTTTATTGTACAGCAATCGGCACATTAGTATATCGGCACATTGAATAATTATTAATCCTCGTCGTTTTTCGGCAATGCGGCCAGCGCTTCGGCAGCAGACAGAATTTTCGGATTGGTTGTATCTTCTATAACCTGACCGTCACGCAGACGGATATTCCGGCTGCTATATTGCGAAAGTTCGGGATTATGTGTTACAAAGATAATCGTACGTCCCTCTGCATGAAGCTTTTGAAACAGTACAAGTATCTCGAAAGAGGTACGGCTATCGAGGTTTCCGGTCGCTTCGTCGGCAAGAATCACTGCCGGATTGTTGACCAATGCGCGTGCGATGGCAACGCGCTGCATCTGTCCACCGGACATCTGGTTGGATTTATGTTCCAGACGGTCCCCCAATCCTACAGCCTGTAGGGATTCGATGGCGCGGCGACGGCGTTCGGAAGCGCTCACGGCAGAGTTGTACATAAGCGGTAGTTCCACATTTTCTACAGCCGTCGTTTTAGGTAACAAGTTGTAGCTTTGGAACACGAAGCCAATCTTCCGGTTTCTTAGTACTGCACGTTGAGGCTTGCTCATCGTACGTACGGGAATATCGTCGAGCAGATATTCTCCACTGGTCGGGGTGTCCAGGCAGCCTAATATATTAAGCAGCGTGGATTTTCCCGAACCGGAAGTCCCCATGATGGTAACAAACTCTCCTTCATTGATATTGAACGAAACGCCTCGCAATGCGTGGACGGTTTCGTCGCCTACCTGAAAGTTACGTTTGATATTTTGTATTTCAATTACTTTTTTCATCGTAAATAATGTGTTAATGTGCCAATAACGGATTGGCACATTGAATAATTATTTTTTCTTCTTACTTCCCGGAGGGCCAGGCATGAACGGACTTCTTTCTCCGCCACTTTCCTGATTTCCTTCAGCAGCCACATTTTCACCGGGCATTGCTCCTATGGTAGCTTCGGTCACTACTTTTGTTCCTTCGGAAATGCCACTGATAATTTCTGTAGATATACCGTTGCTGATTCCTACTTCTACCGGATGAGCGGTGAATGTGGTTCCTTCACGAGTCCAGAGTTTATGTTCGCCTTCGCAATCTTTTACGATGTCATTATTACCGATTAACGGTTTTTCAGGTGTGAATCGCAGTGCTTTGTTCGGGACAGACAACACATCCTTTTTATCAAGAATATAGATCGTGACATTAGCCGTCAGGCGGGGTTTCAGTTTCAGGTCCGGGTTATGGGCGGAGATCACTACTTCGTATGTGACTACGGTAGTAGACGAACTGCTGGTGCTGGTA
>ERZ857965.3831-NODE-3831-length-10874-cov-3.161752_pt1 | contig 10874 bp, 8 predicted proteins | sample MGYA00519758_ERZ857965 | MGnify/ENA primary metagenome ERZ857965 (study PRJEB31778, sample SAMEA3449381) | human gut metagenome | biome: human gut; feature: human-associated habitat; material: faeces | place: United Kingdom | collected 2010/2012 ...
AATTAGCACAGCACCTGCGTTACGCGCGGCAACTACGGTTTCCTCCGCACCCTCGACACCGGGCAACCGCAATATGCGTATCCGTAGCTGCCCTAATTCGCCTCTAAAAATATTTACAAGGAGGAGAGTTTAGTGTATAATATTACAGCTAATTTTATTGAGGAATGATTACGATGATAGAATTTGAAGAATATAAGGGAAAACTCAACGGCCTTAAGCCGACGCTGGACTCGCTGCGCGAAGCGCTGCACCTTGAGGCTGCCGAAAAAGAGATCGAGGAGCTTGAGGGGCAGAGCGCGCGCGACGGATTCTGGAATGACATTGAAAATTCTCAGCGCGTGCAGAAGCGTTTAAAGCAGCTCAAGGCCAAGGTCGAGAATTACGAAAAGCTCTGCTCTGGCTGGGATGATCTGATGACGCTGTGCGAAATGGCCATCGAGGAGGACGACGACTCGATGCTGCCGGAGCTGCAGAGCGAGTATGCCGAGTTTGAAAAGAAGCTGGAGGAAACGCGCCTTGGCACGCTGCTCACCGGCGAGTACGACGCCAATAACGCCATACTTACATTCCACGCAGGCGCAGGCGGCACCGAGGCTCAGGACTGGACGCAGATGCTCTACCGTATGTACAACATGTGGGCCGATCGCCACGGATACACCGTAAAGCTCATGGACTATCTCGACGGCGACGAGGCCGGCATCAAGAGCGCGACCATCATGATCGAGGGCGAAAACGCTTACGGCTTCCTGAAAAGCGAGCACGGCATCCACCGCCTTGTGCGCATCTCGCCGTTTGACTCGTCCGGCCGCCGCCACACCTCGTTCTCCGCGGTCGAGGTCATGCCTGAAATCAGCGACGATAACGAGATCGAGCTGCGCGACGAGGACATTAAGATGGATGTTTACCGTTCCTCCGGCGCAGGCGGCCAGAAGGTCAACAAAACCTCATCCGCCGTTCGCCTGACCCATATCCCGACCGGCATCGTCGTGTCCTCCCAGGTCGAGCGAAGCCACTTCCAGAACCTCGAAAACTGCCGCAACATGCTCCGTGCACGTCTTGCCGAGATCAAAGAGCGCGAGCACCTCGAGAAGATAAGCGACATCAAGGGCGTTCAGCAGAAGATCGAATGGGGCAGCCAGATCCGCTCCTACGTTTTCATGCCCTACACCCTCGCCAAGGACCACCGCACCGGCTATGAAAACGGCAACATTCAAAACGTCATGGACGGCGACATTGATGGATTTATAAACGCATTCCTTGCCATGAAGGCAGCTACCTGACAGGTCTGTTTGCGCTCATACTGCGTTGAAAAGCCCGGGACATACACAAAGTATGCCTTTTTAGAGGCGATTTAAGGCTGTACCTATACACCTATTGCGCTTGCCCGGTTCGCAGGTGCTGACGAAAACGTTACTGCCTCGCACTACTGTTGTACGGCGCTCTGCTTTTCAGCGCACTACAGTAATGCGAGGCAGTTGTTGTTTTGTCAGCAGTTTCCGGTCGGGCGACTGCAATAGATGTATCCGTAGGTGCGCCAATGCGCTACTAAAAAGCACCGCACTCATTGAGCGCGGTGCAGTTGTTGTTTTATCGGCAGTATCGAACCGGGCTACTGCAATAAGCGTATCAGTAGTTGCCCCGGTGCGAATCTAAAAAACGGGTGAGGAATTCGCGGGTCTTGGGGTTTTGCGGATTTTCGAATATATCGTGGGGCTTGCCCTCCTCGCAGATAACGCCGCCGGACATGAACACGACGTTTGAGGAAACGTCTCGGGCGAAAGCCATCTCGTGGGTGACGACGATCATCGTCAGGCCGTCCTCGGCGAGCGAGCGCATAACGTCGAGCACTTCGCCGACCATCTGAGGGTCGAGCGCGCTCGTCGGCTCGTCAAACAGCAGCGCTTCCGGCTCCATAGCCAGTGCGCGAGCAATTGCGACGCGCTGCTTCTGTCCGCCCGAGAGCTGCGAGGGACGTGCGTTTATGTACGGCGCCATGCCCACGCGCTCGAGATACTTCATTGCGATGGCCTCGGCCTCCTCGCGGCTGCGCTTTAAAACCGATACCTGGCCTGTGATGCAGTTGTTGAGCGCGGTCATGTTGTTAAACAGGTTAAAGCTCTGGAACACCATGCCGACCTTGGCTCTGTACTGCGAAAGATTCATATCGTGTCCGGTGATGTCCTTGCCGTGATACAGGATCTGGCCGGAGGTCGGAGTCTCGAGCAGGTTGATGCATCTGAGCATCGTGCTCTTGCCCGAGCCGGACGCGCCGATTATGCTGAGCACCTCGCCCTTGGAAACGCTCAGATTTATATCGCGCAGAACGGTGTTTTCGCCGAACTGCTTCTGAAGATGGACAAGCTCTATTACTTTTTCGGACATAACTTATGCCTCCCTGCTTATGCGGATCTCGGCCGCGCTGTCGCTCTGCGAGCCGAATATGACGTAGCTGTCATTGCCGTCGAGTTTGCGCTCGACCCAGCGCAGCAGGCGCGTGACCGTGAAGGTCAGGATGAAGTAGATAACGCAGACGACCAGATAGGTCTGGAAGGTCTCAAAGCTCTGGCGCTTTATGATGCCTGCAAAGTAGTACAGCTCCGTAACGCCGATGACGTTGAGCACCGAGGTGTCCTTAATATTAATGACGAACTCGTTGCTGACCGAGGGGAGAATGTTGCGCATGACCTGGGGGATGATTACCTTGAGCATGGTCTGCGAATGGGTCATGCCGATGCTCATTGCGCCCTCAAACTGCCCCTTGTCAATGGAGATGATGCCGCCGCGGACGATCTCGGCCATGTATGCGCCGGTGTTTATCGAAACGATCAGAATGCCCGAGGGGATAAGCGGCAGGGTGCTGCCGCCGGTGGCGAAGGCATAGCCCCAGTAGATGACCATTGCCTGCACCATCATAGGCGTGCCGCGGAATATCTCGACGTACACTGCGATAACCGCGTTGAGGATCTTGTGCAGCACGCGCAGCACCGCGTTTTTGGAGAGCGGAGCTGTGCGTACAACGCCGGTGAGAAGTCCGATCACGAGACCGGCAACCGTGCCGATGAGTGCGATCAGCATGGTGTTGCCCACGCCGTCAAGCAGGTTGGGATAATATTTGATTACTATATTTACAACATCGTTTAAAAAGCTCATGGCATTTTACCGGCCTTTCGGTTTGCTTACTTGCGGATGATAACGACGAGGTTGGACTCGTAGTAGGTGTCGGAGAAGTCGATCTGCTGTGCGCGCTCTGCGGTGGGGCTCATGCCTGCCGCGATCGCGTCGATAGCGCCGGACTCAAGTGCCGGGATGAGGGAATCCCACTCGAAGGAGTAGATCTCGAGCTTCATGCCGAGCTTATTTGCGATATACTGTGCGATCTGGACGTCGTAGCCGTTTGCGTACAGTCCTTCCTTGCCTTCGCCGGAAATGGGAACTGCGCCGAGGCTGGTGCCGTCCATATCGGTCCAGTTGTACGGCTCATATGCGCATTCCATGCCGACTCTCAGAACGCCGTTGGTGGTTTCGGGTGCGGGGCAGCTTACTGCAAATTCGCTTACTTCGCCGCCGGATGCAAGGGTGACTATCTGCTCCATGAGCTCTGTGCGCTGCTCATCGGTGATGGTCGCGAGAACCTCGTTTATCTGAGCTCTCAGCTCCGAACCCTTCTTGAAGCCGACCGCGATGCCGACATCTGCTGCGGTTGCGGTAAAGCCGGTGTCGTTGTTCTTGAGAGGAATGTAGGTCAGGTTGTCATTGGACTGGCAGACGGAGAAGGCTGTCGGCTCTTCTGCGACATAGCCGTCGATAGCGCCGGACTTGAGAGCGGTCAGAAGGTCTGCAAACTCGGGGTAGGTGGAGGACTGAACGTTCTTGATCTGGGTAAGTGCGTCGGCGTGGAATGTGCCGGCCTGGGCGGCTATCTTGCAGCCTGCGAGGTCTGCAAGGCTTGTTGCCTTCGTAAGGTCAACGGCTTCGCTGTCGTTTCCGTTGTCGCTGCTGCCGCAGCCTGCAAACAGGCAAAGGCACATTACCGCTGCCATAAGCAGCGCGATAAGGTTTCTTGTTCTTCTCATTTTCTTGGAACTCCTTTTTGATAAATTAATAAGCCTGCGACCCGAAGTGGTATCGCAGGCTTTAGAAAAAAGAAATTCCAAAATTTAAGTTGCCTTCGATAGCTCTCCACATAAATGTGACAGTCCAACGCTTATTCAGCGAAGTCCCAGCTTCAGCCCGGCGGCAACCGAACTGTGCTTCGGCGGAATTGCCTTTCCTCCGCAGCCGCTTGCCGGCGTATACCGTGGAGTACTGATCGTTTCCGCAACCTCTATCAGGTGCTGTCTTATTTGAACCGAATTATAGAACCGTCTTTTTTCGTTGTCAATACCCTTTTTGCACTTTTAACACATTTGCACGAATTTTTAGAGGCGAATTGAGGCTTTACTTATACGATTATTACAGGTTCCCGGTATCGAAACCGCGGAAAAAACCGTGTATGCCTCGCTCTGTGTGAGTTGGGAGGGATGAGTGCCCTTTAAAATCCGTGCGCGAAGCGCACACAATAATTATTCATCATTCATTATTCACTATTAATTGCCTGTAAGAAAAGAAGCTTGCCGCGGCAAGCTTCTTTTTTACAGATACGGTGTTCCTTCCGGAGGAACGTATTCGTTTTTGAGTATCTCGCTGAAGCCGGGATCGGCGGCGGTGGTGTCCTCCGTGTCGCGCACATAATTGATAAACTCGTTCATAAGCTCGCTCGGCTCGCGGTTTTTCATGCGCACGAGGACGTATTCTATCTGCTTGGCCGGGTCGGTTATTATCTTCGTGACCAGCAGATCGTTCGGAGTGTATGTAGAGCGCGGAAAAATGGTTATGCCGATATCAAGCTCCGACATTGCCACGGCATCAAGATAGTTTGACAGCGTGCATATAATATTCGGCTCGGCGCTCGCCTCGGCAAACCATGCGCGTATCGAGTCGATGCGCGAGGGACGGCTGGGGACGATCAGCGGCTTCCCGGCAAGACTTTTGAGCGGTATGGTATCGCCGTCGAGATCGGCAAGCTCGTTTGAGCGTGACATTATCGCGACCCACGGGCCGCGCCCGACGGTGATGCCCTCAAGATGCTCGGTGTCGTAAGGCGCGGCTATCACCGCGAGGTCAACAAGACCCTGACGCAGCCTGTCGAGAACGTCGTCGCTGCTGCCGTTCCACATGCTGTATTTGACATTGGGGAACTCCTCCTTAAATCCGGCTATCCAGCGCGCCGTGAGAAACGGAGCACGTCCCTCGACGATGCCAAGGTTTATCGTTCCGCTCATGCCGCCTTCAAGACTCATGACTTCGTGCTGAGCCTTTTCGGTCATGTCCAGTATCTGTGTTGCGCGCAGCAGCAGCAGCCGTCCGGCGTCGGTCAGCTGCAATTGTCTCTTGCCGCGGATGAACAGCTTCGTGCCAAGCTCCTCCTCAAGAGCTTTCATCTGGTTGCTCAGCGGCGGCTGGCTCATGCACAGGCGCTCGGCCGCGTGCGTTATGTTCAGCTCCTCGGCAACCACGGTGAAATATCTAAGTGTTCTAAGATCCATCTTGTTACCTCTCTTTTCTCTGCACATGGTATTATACCATATTTTTTCGATATGGCAACCGCAATGGTATATGTATTTTATTTATCAAACTTCTTGTGCTAATATACCGCCATAAGGTCGAAGCAAGGACAAAACCTTGAACCTTATTTGTTGTAATCATTTGCTCTCTCATCTGTAAAACTGAAGTCTGCCGCATTCCTCTATGCGGCAGAATTTAGTTTTTTATAGGGGCAGTGAATACACTGAATTTAATAATGAAAAATGCAATGACGGAGACAAGTAGCTCATATGCTCGGTCGCAGAGAGTCGGGGACAGTGCGATCCCGGTACCGGAGGATGAGTGAATAACACTTTATCAGCAGCGATCTGAACGGGAGACCAAGTAGGAAAGACGCGGAGTGCGGCGTTAAGGCACGAGGGCTTGATTGAGCCCGTAAAAGTGATTGCTTCGGCAGTAAGTTAGGTGGCACCGCGGATTTGCAGCTATTCGTCCTAAAGTTTAGGGATAGCTGCCCAAAAAATTCGGAGGTGCATTTTTTATGTGTTCAATCATCGGTTTCACAAGCAGGGAGCTTACTGCTCAGTCAGTCAGAGAGTATTTTGACCGCACGGTATCGCGCGGCCCGGACGCAACGCGCATGGCAGAGCTCGACGGCGCGGTGCTCGGATTTCACCGCCTGTCGATCATGGGGCTTGACGAGCGCGGTATGCAGCCGTTTTATCTCGGCGGCGACGCTGTCGTTTGCAACGGCGAGCTTTACGGCTTCCGACAGCTCCGCAAGGAGCTGAGTGCAAAATACAGCTTCAAAAGCGAGTCCGACTGCGAGATAATCCTGCCGCTTTACCGAGAATACGGGCTTGAGATGTTCAAAAAGCTCGACGCGGAGTTTGCCATGATAATTTATGACGGGCAGACAAAGCAGCTTATCGCTGCGCGCGACCCCATCGGCATAAGGCCGCTGTATTACGGACATTATTCCGACGGCAGCGTGATATTTGCAAGCGAGGCAAAAAACCTTGTCGGCCTGTGCGGCGACATCATGCCGTTCCCTCCCGGACATTACTATGCAGACGGAAAGTTTGTCCGCTACGCCGATCTGACGAGCGTGTCGGAGTATTCGAGCGACGATATCGACACCGTTTGCGGCAAGATCCGCGAAAAGCTCATTGCCGGCGTTGAAAAACGCCTTGACGCTGACGCTCCGCTTGGCTTCCTGCTTTCAGGCGGCCTTGATTCAAGCCTTGTGTGCGCAATATCGGCAAAGCTTTTGGGCAAAAAGATCCGCACCTTTGCCATCGGCATGGATCAGGACCCCATCGATCTTAAATATGCGCGCAAGGTCGCCGATTTTATAGGCTCTGAGCACATGGAGGTCACCATGACGCGCGACGAGGTCATTTCCTCGCTCGAGGAAGTCATCGCGATGCTGGGGACCTATGATATAACCACCATCCGCGCGAGCATGGGCATGTACCTTTGCTGCGCGTGCTGCTCACGGGCGAGATTTCCGATGAGCTGTTCGGCTACAAGTACACCGACTTTGCCCCCTCGCCGGAGGAGTTCCAGCGCGAGGCTAAAAAGAGAGTGGACGAGCTGCACATGTACGACGTGCTGCGCGCCGACCGCTGCATTTCCGTAAACTCGCTGGAAGCGCGTGTACCGTTCGGCGATCTTGATTTTGTCCGCTATGTCATGAGCATCGACCCAAAAATGAAGATGAACACCTATGACATGGGAAAATATCTTCTGCGCCGCGCGTTTGAAAAGGACGGCATTCTGCCCGATGAGATACTCTGGCGTCAGAAGGCGGCGTTTTCCGATGCCGTCGGCCACTCAATGGTCGATGACCTCAAGGCCTATGCCGAGAGCGTTTACAGCGACGATCAGTTTACCGAGGGCATAAAAAAATACGATTTTGCGGCTCCCTTTACAAAAGAGAGCCTTCTGTACAGAGATATATTCGAAAAGTACTATCCCGGTCAGGCACGGATGGTCAAGGACTTCTGGATGCCGAACAAAACGTGGCCGGGCTGTGACGTTGATGACCCCTCCGCACGAGTTCTTAAAAACTACGGCGCGAGCGGAAAATAAAAGGAGGATAAAACCATGAGCAGAGAAGTAAAAAAGATCCCTGAGCTGTTCGGAAGCTGCGTATTCAACGAACGCACCATGCGCAAATACGTCAAGGAGAAGTACTTCCAGGAGTGGAAAAAGTGCCTTTCCGACGGGAAGCCCCTGACGCTTGAAGTTGCCGACGGCATTGCCGAGGGCATGAAGCAGTGGGCGCTTGAAAACGGCGCGACCCACTTCACTCACTGGTTCCAGCCCCTGACCGGTATCACCGCCGAAAAGCACGACAGCTTCATTTCGCCTGCCGGCGGCGGTGCGATAACGATGGAGTTTTCCGGCAAGGAGCTTGTCCGCGGCGAGCCGGACGCATCCAGCTTTCCATCCGGCGGCCTGCGCGCGACCTTTGAAGCTCGCGGCTACAGCGCATGGGATCCCACCGCGTTTGCGTTCATAAAGGACGGAACACTGTGCATACCTACCGTGTTCTGCTCGTATTCCGGCGAGGCGCTGGATAAGAAAACGCCGCTGCTGCGCTCGTGCGACGCGGTAAGCCGTCAGGCGCTGCGCATACTGCGCCTTTTCGGCGATACCGAAACGCAGAAGGTCATCGCTCAGGTCGGACCCGAGCAGGAATATTTCCTTATAGATAAAGAGCTGTTTTTGGAGCGCGAGGATCTGCGCCTTTGCGGAAGAACTCTGTTCGGCTCAAAGCCGCCAAAGGGACAGGAGCTTGAGGATCACTATTTCGGAACGATCCGTCCGCGTGTTGCCGAATACATGCAGGATCTCGATGAGGAGCTGTGGAAGCTCGGCGTTCTGTCGAAAACGCGGCATAACGAGGTCGCCCCGGCTCAGCACGAAATGGCTCCGGTCTATTCCGATGCAAACACCGCAAACGATCAGAACCAGATCAGCATGGAGATCATGCAGAAGGTCGCAGATCGCCACGGCCTTGTCTGCCTGCTGCACGAAAAGCCCTTTGCCGGCGTAAACGGCTCGGGCAAGCACAACAACTGGTCGCTCGGCACGGATACGGGCAAAAACCTGTTTTCACCGGGCAAGACCCCCAGCCAGAACGCGCAGTTTTTGCTGTTCCTTGCGGCATTTGTCAGGGGCGTTGATAAATATCAGGAGCTTTTGAGATGCTCGGTCGCCTTTGCCGGCAATGACCACCGCCTCGGCGCGCAGGAAGCGCCTCCGGCGATAATCTCGGTGTTCCTCGGCGAGGAGCTTGAGGGCATAGTCGATTCAATCGTAAACGACACGGGCTACACCGAAAAGAGCAAGAGCACGCTGCGCATCGGCGTTGACGTTCTGCCGCCCATTCCGCGCGACACGACCGACCGCAACCGTACCTCGCCCGTTGCCTTCACCGGCAACAAATTCGAGTTCCGCATGCCCGGCTCAAGCCAGTCCATAGCCGGCCCGACGACGGTTCTGAACACGATCATCGCAGACTCGCTGTGCGTTTTCGCCGACGAGCTTGAAAAAGCATCCGACTTCACAAGTGCTCTGCACGAGCTTATTAAGCGCACGTTCAAAGAGCACGGCCGCATCCTTTTCGGCGGCAACGGCTATGACGAGTCGTGGGTCGCAGAGGCCGAAAAGCGCGGACTTAAAAACCTCAAGAACTCGTCCACGGCGCTGCCCGAGTACATGCTGCCGAAGAATATCGAGCTGCTTACCAAGTACGGCGTTTACACCGAGGCCGAGATCATTGCGCGCAATGAGATACATATGGAGCACTACTGCAAGGTCATCGCCATTGAGGGCGAGACGCTTGTTGACATGGTGCAGCACGGCATTCTCAACGCCGTTTCCGAGTACACCGCCGCGCTGAGCGAAACGCTTATCAAAAAGCGCAAGGCTCTGCCCGAGGTGCCCTGCCGCGTGGAAAGCGCGCTCATCGGAACCCTCAGCAGCTTAAACGAGAGCCTGCTTGACAAGATGGTTTCCCTCAAATCTGCGCTTGAGACCGCGCCGAGCGTCGGCAATGCCGAGCTTATGAAGTATTACCACGATGAGGTGTTCCTCAGAATGGAGGATATGCGCACCGTTATCGACAAGCTTGAGACCCTTACGGCGACGGAATATTGGCCGTACCCCAGCTACTACGATATGCTGTTTTCTGTCTGACAGGCAGTGAATAAGATATAAATTCTAACGAGAGAGAGCAAATGATGATGAAGTATGTATTCGTAACAGGCGGAGTCGTGTCGGGGCTGGGCAAGGGAATATGCGCAGCCTCGCTCGGCAGACTTTTGAAGCAGCGCGGTCTGCGCGTGAAAAACCAGAAATTCGACCCCTATCTCAACGTTGACCCCGGCACTATGAGCCCTTATCAGCATGGCGAGGTCTTCGTCACCGACGACGGCGCGGAAACCGACCTTGATCTCGGCCACTATGAGCGATTTGTCGATGAAAGCCTGAGCGGGAACTCCTCGGTCTCGGCCGGCCGCATCTATTGGAACGTATTAAACCGCGAGCGCCAGGGCGGATACCTTGGCGGCACAGTGCAGATAATACCCCATGTGACCGACGAGATAAAGCAGAGCGTATACGCAATGGAGGATGAGAACATCGACGTTCTCATCTGCGAGATCGGCGGCACGGTCGGCGATATCGAAAGTCAGCCGTTTCTTGAGGCTATCCGTCAGGTGGCCGTCGAAAAGGGCAGACAGAACGTGCTGTTTATCCATGTTCCGCTCATCGTACAGATACCCGGCACGGGCGAGCTTAAAAGCAAGCCCACGCAGCACTCGGTCAAGGAGCTGCTGTCGGTCGGCATCCAGCCGGACATTCTCGTCTGCCGCACGGACGCCCCGATAAGCGACGATATCCGCCGCAAGATAGCCCTGTTCTGCAACGTTGAGCCGGAGTGCGTCATCCAGAACGCAACGGCATCTACGCTATATGAGGCTCCGCTGCTCTTGGAGCACGAGGGACTGTCCTCGGTCGTGTGCCGCAGGCTCGGCCTTGATTGCCCCGAGCCGGATCTTGCCGAGTGGAAAGCCATGGTAGGCAGGATCAAGGGAGCTCACCGCGCGGTGAAGATAGCCCTTGTCGGCAAATATGTTCAGCTGCACGACGCATATCTGTCCGTTGCCGAATCGCTCAACCATGCGGCGGCGGCAAACGACGCCGTAATGGAGATAAAGTGGGTCGATTCCGAGGAACTTACGGAGGAGAATATTGCTTCCGTTCTCGGCGATTGCAGC
>ERZ857965.3840-NODE-3840-length-10860-cov-39.477834_pt1 | contig 10860 bp, 9 predicted proteins | sample MGYA00519758_ERZ857965 | MGnify/ENA primary metagenome ERZ857965 (study PRJEB31778, sample SAMEA3449381) | human gut metagenome | biome: human gut; feature: human-associated habitat; material: faeces | place: United Kingdom | collected 2010/2012 ...
GCCGCACCTCGCTCGCCGTATCGGCACTTAGAATTATGCGGTATTGCCCTAAAACTCTCCTTACTTTATGCGCTTGTAAAACAGTAAAATCGCATTTTTGTGGAACAGGTATAATGTTGGTCATTCCGTTTGTTCCGCATCGTTATAAGTACGCTGCTTCCTGATAAAGTTTTTATTATAATACTGACCCACGCCGGGAACAATGTACGCCCCCGGCGGCTGCCAAAGCCCCGTGCTGTGCGCGGGGGCTTTTTCTTGTGCCAGCCGCCGCCTTGTGCTACAATACTGGTATATTTTGCAGCGGCATTGCCCGCTGCCCGTGGAACATTGAAGGAGGAAACCCCATGCCTGCCATTACTGTGCGCGGCGTAACGCTGCTGCCCCCGCGGGACACTGCCCCGACCAACTTTAAGATCCTGGTACCCGTTATGGCCAACGACCTTTCCAACGCTGCCGCCGCTGGGGCGGCTGGGGACGTGGTAGAGCTGCGTTTGGATGCCCTTTCGATATTGGATGCTCCTAACGTGCAAAACGTGTTGTGCGCCGCCCGTGCCGCCATTGGGCAGGGCGTTCCCCTACTGGCCACCATCCGAACCAAAAAAGAGGGCGGTCTGGCCGATCTCACCGATGCCGCATACGGCGAACTCGGCACTGCTATCTGCCACAGTGGCCTGGCGGATCTGCTGGATGTCGAAGCCAGCACGGCTCCGGCGGTCATTGCTGCCATCCAGCAGCAGGCGCGGGAAAGCGGCGTAAAAACCGTGTTCAGCAGCCATAACTTTGCCGAGACTCCGCCCACCGAAACGATGGTCAACACCCTGACTGATATGGTCCGCCGCGGGGCAGATATCGCCAAGCTGGCCGTAATGCCCCACACCCCGGCGGATACTGCCCGCCTGCTGGAAGCCACCGCCCAGGCGGCTGCAGCCACTGGGAACGATACCCCGCTCATTACCATGTCCATGGGCCAGCAGGGGATGGTCAGCCGCATCTGCGGCGCAGCGTTTGGCAGCTGTGCAGGCTTTGCCACGGCAGGTGTTTCCAGCGCACCGGGCCAGCCCGCCGCCCCCGCCCTGCGCACGGCGCTGGACGCCCTGGGTGCCATGCTGGGTTGAATCGTCCTGGAAAAGCAAAGGCAACACCGCACAATTCCCGCCTTGCGGCTTAAGCGAGGAAGAGTAACCGCAATAAAAACAGACACAAAACAAAATCTCAGCTGTGCAGGTAGGATACCGCACGGCTGAGATTTTTGTTTTGCAATTTCTGTTTCGTTTCGGCGGCCCAGTTTTTTGAAAAAGGCTGACCCCCAAAAGCCCCGTGCCGGGGAAAGCTCAACAGACCTGCGCCTGTTCCCTTTCCCCTCACACGGGGCTTTTTATATTTGGTCTGATTAAAGGCAACACCGCACGATTCCCGCCTTGCGGCTTAAGCACCGCTCCGGCAGCTGCGGCACGGCATCTGCGTTGCCAAAATGCTCGATAAGACATCCAGTATTATCTGCGCTTTTGGCTTGGCATCTGCCGCACCTCGCTCGCCGTATCGGCACTTAGAATTATGCGGTATTGCCTAAAGTTTTTCGCCCAGCCTTTTTTCAAAAAAGGCTGGAAAACAACTCCAAAAAGAAAATTACTTCTCCTTCGGTACCAGCACGGTCTTGCCGCCCATGTACGGCTGCAGAACAGCCGGAATGGTCACGGTGCCGTCAGCCTGCAGGTGGTTCTCCAGGAAAGCAATCAGCATGCGCGGCGGGGCAACGCAGGTGTTGTTCAGGGTATGGGCCAGCTGGGTCTTGCCATTCTCATCCTTGTAGCGGATGCGCAGACGGCGTGCCTGGGCATCGCCCAGGTTGGAGCAGCTGCAAACCTCAAAGTACTTCTGCTGACGCGGGCTCCAAGCCTCAATGTCGCAGCTCTTCACCTTAAGGTCAGCCAGGTCGCCGGAGCAGCACTCCAGCTGGCGAACGGGAATCTCCATAGAGCGGAACAGCTCAACAGAGTTGTGCCACAGCTTGTCGTACCAGCTCATGCTGTCCTCCGGCTTGCAGACGACGATCATTTCCTGCTTCTCGAACTGGTGGATGCGGTAAATGCCTCGCTCCTCAATGCCGTGGGCACCCTTCTCCTTGCGGAAGCAGGGGCTGTAGCTGGTCAGGGTCAGGGGCAGCTTGGCGCCGTCCAGCGTCTGGTCGATAAAGCGGCCGATCATGGTATGCTCGCTGGTGCCGATCAGGTACAGATCCTCGCCCTCGATTTTGTACATCATAGCGTCCATTTCAGGGAAGGACATAACGCCCTTGACCACGTCGCCGTGCATCATGAACGGGGGGATGACGTAGGTAAAGCCCTTGTCGATCATAAAATCGCGGGCGTAGGCCAGCACAGCCTCGTGCAGGCGGGCGATGTCGCCCAGCAGGTAGTAGAAGCCGTTGCCGGAGACGCGGCCTGCGGCGTCAAGGTCGATGCCGTCGAAGCTCTCCATGATGTCCACGTGGTACGGGATGGGATAGTCGGGCACAACGGGCTCGCCGAAGCGCTGGACCTCGACGTTATGGCTGTCGTCGGGGCCGATGGGCACGCTGGGGTCGATCATCTGGGGGATCGTGTACATGATCTCCTGGATCTTGGCCTGCAGCTCGGTCTCCTTGGCCTCCAGCTCCTTCAGGCGGTCAGCCTGGGCCGTGACCTGCTTCTTGATTTCCTCGGCCTCGGCTGCCTTGCTGGGGTCCTTCTTGGCCTGGCCCATCAGAGCACCGATCTGCTTGGACAGCTTGTTGCGGTTGGCGCGCAGGTCACTGGCCTCGCCGATGGCAGCGCGGTACTCGGCATCCAGCTTGATGACCTCGTCGACCAGGGGCAGCTTGGCATCCTGAAACTTTTTGCGGATGTTTTCCTTGACTGCCTCCGGATTTTCACGGACAAAACGAATGTCTAACATGATGATTCTCCTCTATATTTTTCTATACTTTATAGAAAACCAGGTTGATTATTCGGCCTCCGGGTCGTAATGGCCCAGCAGATCGGCGAACTTTTGCAGCATTTCATCGCTGTAAAAGTCGATCTTCAGCGAGCCTTTGCCATCTTTGTATTCCACGTGGACCTCACTGCCGGTCACTTCTTTTAGGGCAGCTTCGATCTCCACCGCGCGCTTGGGGCGGTTGAAGGGATCTGGCTTTGGTTTGGACGGTTTGGCAGGCTTGGCCAGCTTTTTGCAAAGGGCTTCGGTCTGGCGGACGTTCAGCCCGTTGGCCTCGATTTCCTCAGCCGCCTGCTGCATCAACTCCTGTGTGGGCAGGCCCAGCAGCACTTTGGCGTGCCCGGCACTTAAAACGCCCTCACTGACTTTATGGCGGACCTCCTGCGGCAACGCCAGCAGGCGCAGGCTGTTGGTGACGGAGCTGCGGCTTTTGCCCAGCTTTTTGGCGGCCGTTTCCTGCGTCAGGCCGTATTTTTCAATCAGCTGGTGGCAACCCTCGGCTACCTCGATGGGATTCAGGTCCTCGCGCTGCAGGTTTTCGATCAGCGCCAGGGCTGCGGCTTGTTCGTCCGATACATCCTTGATGATGACCGGCACCTCATCCAGCCCGGCCAGCCGGGCGGCACGCCAGCGGCGCTCGCCCGCAATGATGATGTAGCCGGTGCCCAGCTTTTTGGGGCGTACAGCAATGGGCTGCAGCAGGCCGTTTTCGGTAATGCTGTCGGCCAGCTGGTTCAGCGCATCGTCGTCGAACTGCTTGCGGGGCTGCGCGGGGTCGGGTTCGATCTCCCGCAGCGGCAGGGTAGAGGCAGCCGCATCATCCGATGAGGTCTCGGGCAGGTCGGCAAACAGCAGGTCAAGGCCCTTGCCTAAGCCTCCCATTTTCTTTTTTGCCATCGGCTCACCTCTCGTTCTTGCTTAAAAATTCCCGTGCCAGTTCCATGTAAGCCTCGCAGCCTTTGCCGTTCGGCTCATAGAAATTGATAGGCATGCCGAAGCTCGGTGCCTCAGACAGGCGCACCGAGCGGGGGATGACCGCCTTGAACACCTTGTCCCCGTAGTACTTTTTGACCTGGGCCACCACCTGCATTGTCAGGTTCAGCCGACCGGAGTACATGGTAAAGAGCACGCCCTCAATGTCCAGATAACGGTTATACTTTTTTCGCACCATTTTTAAGGTGTTCATCAGCTCCGTCAGGCCTTCCAGCGCGTAGTATTCGCACTGCAGGGGGATCAGCACGGTATCGGCGGCGCACAGGCCGTTGATGGTCAGCAGATCCAGCGAGGGCGGGCAATCGATGAAAATATAATCGTACAGCGGCACAATGGGGGCCAGCACGCTGCGCAGGCGCATCTCGCGCCGGGGCAGGTTGACCAGCGCCACAGCAGCGCCGGCCAATTGGGTGTTGGAGGGAAGCAGGTCGGCATTATACTCGGTCTTGACGATGGCGTTGCGCACATCGTCGTCCTCGATCAGGCAAGTATAAATGTCGGATTCCAGCTTGTTTTTGGCAATGCCGTAACCGCTGGAAGCGTTGCCCTGGGGGTCGAGGTCTACGACAAGGACCTTTTTGCCCAGTGCTGCCACGCAGGCGCTGAGGTTTACGGCGCTAGTGGTTTTGCCCACGCCGCCTTTCTGGTTTGCTACTGCGATGACCTTTGCCACGCTTTTCCCTCCGTCTTTTTGCATTTTAAGACGGTTTTGTCCGTCTGGATTCTATTATAGCACAAGGAAACACTATAAAAAAGGGGGCAAACGCAAAAAATGCCCTGTAAAATGTTCCACGTGGAACATTTTACAGGGTTTTCTCTATTTTCAGTACTTTATACCTCGGTCGCGTACTCTTTGGCTGGCTCCTGCGGCGGATTCGTTGGCTGCTGCACAGGGCGGCCGTCGCTGCCTACGGGGATGCGCACAATGTACTCTAGGCACCCGTCATGCTTATCACAGTGGGTAGTTGCCTGGATGCCCTTCTGGGTCATCAGGTCAACGGCATGCTGCAGGGTATTTACAAAAAAGCGGACATCCCGCACCATGGGGATGGTGCGGCGGCAGGGGCTGGGGCTGTTGGGGGCGGCCAACATCTGGTCCACCAGTTTGTCCGCCTGCCGCACACTGAGCTTATCCCGCGCCATCTTTTCCAGTGCCGGGGTACGGCGGCTCTCTGGCAGGCGGAGGGCCGCGCGGGCATGGCGCTCGGTCAGGTGGTTGGCGGTGCAAAGCTGCTGCTGTTCCGGTGTAAGGGTAAGTAAGCGCAGTTTGTTGGCCAGGGCAGGCTGGCTTAACCCCAGCCGCCTTGCAGCCTCGGCCTGGGTACAGCCCCACAGGCGGATGACCTCTTTAATGCCGCGGGCAGTATCAAAGGGGTCCAGCTGGCTGCGCTGCAAGTTTTCCAACAGCCCCAGTGCGGCGGATTCGCTGTCATCGTAGTCCGCCAAAATGGCAGGCACTTTTTCCAGCTTGGCAAGGCGGCAGGCGCGCAGGCGGCGCTCACCCGCGATGAGCTGGTATTTCCGCAGCCCCACCCGCCGCACGCTGATGGGCTGCAACAGACCATTTTGCAGAATACTGACGGCCAGCGCCGCAATCTCCGGCTCGTCAAAAGCCGTGCGGGCCTGGTAGGGGGACGGTTCAATGCAATCAACAGGCAGCATGACAATGCGCCCTTGTTTTTGTAGTTCATTCTTAGCCACTTTTGATTCCTCCCTGCGGGTGATTATCACATAAAAAATGCTATGCTTTTCGCTGGGAAAAGCATAGCACGAACTGGAAAAAAGTGGAAGAAAAATCGTTCGCTGGATTTTGGCCCTTTTCGCGGTTTTACAGCGGCTTCTTGGCAATTTTGCCGCCGTTTCTGGGGTAAACGGTCGGAGTCTGCGATATTTTTTCGCACACCACCAGCCCGCGGGCACTGCCATCGGGCAGGGTGAACTGCCGGGTCTCGCGGTATTTACCACCCAGCTTCTTTAAAGCGTTAGCCGCGGCCTTGGCTTCGGCGTCGGCTTCGGGGCCTTTCATGGCGATGAACACGCCGCCGACTTTGACCAGCGGCAGGCAGTATTCACTCAACACCGGCAGGGCTGCCACGGCGCGGGCGCTGGCAATATCGAACTGCTCACGCCAGACTTTGCGGGCGGCTTCCTCGGCGCGTTCCTTGGCGAACTCCACGCCAGTCAGGCCCAGCTCGGCGCAGGCATACTTTAAAAATTCTACACGCTTGCCGGTAGGTTCCATCAAGGTCAGCTCCAGGTCCGGTTTATAAATTTTAGCCACGATGCCGGGGAAACCTGCGCCGGTGCCCACGTCCACCATCTTGCCCTGCACTTCAGGCTGGGCGGCAAACAGCAGGCTGTCCGCAAAGTGGCGGTCCTCGATGCCCTCGGGGCTGGTGATGGCCGTCAGGTTGACCTTCTCATTATAGCTCACCAAAATTTCAGCGTAGTGATCCAGCTGGTCCAGCTGGGCAGGGGAGAGGCTGATGTTCCACGTGGAACATTTTTCAGCCAGGCGGTTTTTATCGATCATAGTTTAACACTCATTTCTGTTTCAGCAGCACAATGCTCAGCTGGGCCAGGTCGCTGGGGGAGACACCGGGGATGCGCCCGGCCTGGGCCAGCGTGCGGGGACGGATCTTCTGTAATTTTTCACGGGCTTCCAGCGTGATCATCTCAATGGGGCTGTAATCGAAGTCCTCAGGGATCTTCACATTCTCATGGCGCTGAATGTCCCGGATCAACCGTTCCTCACGGGCGATATAGCCGGCGTAGCGGATCTCGGTCTCGATGCGCTGGGCCATGGCAGGGGTCACACCCTCGCCGCGACCGATGACTTTGGCAATCAGCTCATAGCTGATGTAGGGACGGCGCATCAGTTCCAGCGCCGTGCCGCCGATTTCCCCCAGTTCGGTGTCTTCGGGCGCGGCGGCTTTCAGGTCGGCCAGCCGCACCGTGATTTTGGCCAGGCGGTCCATCTCGTTCTGCTTGATCTCGCGATCCTTGCAGAATACTGCCCACCGGTCATCCTGTACCAAACCGTACTCCCGGCCGATGGGGGTCAGACGTTCGTCGGCGTTATCCTGCCGCAGGCTCAGGCGGTATTCACTGCGGCTGGTCATCATGCGGTAGGGGTCCATGACACCCTTGGTCACCAGGTCATCCACCAAAGTTCCCAGGTAACTGGTGTGGCGGGCCAGCACCAGCTCATCCTTTTCCAGCGCGTGGCGGGCGGCGTTCAGGCCAGCAAGCAAGCCCTGGGCGGCAGCTTCCTCGTAGCCAGAGGTTCCGTTGAACTGTCCCGCGCCATAAATGCCCGCAACCACCTTGCTTTCCAGCGTAGGCTTTAAGGTGGTGGGGTCGACGCAATCGTACTCGATGGCGTAGGCCGGGCGCATGATTTCCAGATGCTCAAACCCCTTGATGGTACGGTACATGGCATTCTGCACCACCTCAGGCAGGCTGGAAGAAAGGCCCTGCAGGTACATTTCCTCGGTGTCCTCGCCGCAGGGCTCCACAAAAATGGGGTGGCGCTCCTTATCCTTAAAACGCACCACTTTATCCTCAATGGAGGGGCAGTAGCGCGGGCCGACGCCCTGGATGTCTCCGCCGTAGAGCGGCGAACGGTGCAGATTATCCAGAATGACCTTGTGGGTCTCGGGGTTGGTGTATGCGATGTAGCAATCCACCTTGTTGTGCATCGGCTCTCTCGTTAAAAAGCTGAAAGGCTGCAATTCCTCATCCGGGTCGCCGGGCTGACGCTCCAGCTGGGTAAAGTCGATGCTGCGGCGGTGAACGCGGGCCGGAGTGCCGGTCTTAAACCGGCGCAGCGTAAAGCCCTGCTCCACCAGGCATTTGGTCAGTGCCGTGGCGGCATGGGTGCCGTCGGGACCGCTGTCGTAGTGAGCCTCGCCCACAAAGATGCGCCCGCCCAGCGTGGTGCCGGTGGCGATGACCAGCGCCTTGCAGCTATAGTAGCCGTTTAAATTGGTGATGACGCCGCAGACTTTGCCTTCCTGAATATCCACGGCCACGATCTCTGCCTGATGGATGTCCAGGTTCGGCGTTTTCTCCAGCGCGTGTTTCATCCACATGTGGTAACGCTTGCGGTCGGTCTGCACACGCAGGCTGTGGACGGCAGGGCCCTTGCCCCGGTTCAACATGCGGCTCTGCAAAAAGGTGGCGTCGGCAGCAATGCCCATCAGACCGCCCAAGGCGTCCACTTCCCGTACTAGGTGCCCCTTGGCGGTACCGCCGATGGACGGGTTGCAGGGCATGTTGCCGATAAAATCCAGCGACAGGGTGAACACGGCGGTCCTGGCCCCTAGTGTCGCTGCCGCGTGGGCAGCCTCGATGCCCGCATGCCCGGCACCGATCACTACCACATCATAACTTCCCAGTTTATCCATACGTTTTTTCCTCTATCATTTACCCACACAAAACGTCTCAAATACTTCCTCTATGGTCGCGTCGCTGGCATCCTCGCCGGTCAGATCGCACAGGGCCTGCAACGCATCGGTCAGGCAGATACCGGTAGCGTCCAGCCCAAAGCCTGCCTGCCGGGCCTTCATCGCTTCGGCAATGGCATCCCGCGCACGGGTGGCGGCCGCCAGCTGGCGGGCACTGCACAATTGCGCTGCTCCGGGGTCCAGCTGGGCTGTGCCCAGCAGTTCGGCCACGGCATCGGTCAAGGGTTGCAAACTGTCAGCCTCTTTGGCGCAAAGGGTGATGACCTTTTTAAAATAGGGCTGCAAGGTCTGGGCCGCGTTCTCCGTGGAATCGGCCAGATCCTCTTTGTTCAAAATTGCCAACGCAGGGCGATTCTGGCAGCGGTGGGCAATTTCTAAATCGGCGTCGGTCAGTGGCTGGGCGGCATCGAACACGGCCAGCACCAGCCCGGCTTCGTCCAGCTTTTTCCAGCTGCGGCGGATGCCCTCGGCTTCGATGGCATCGCCGTCGGCGCCCACGTCCCGCACACCGGCAGTATCAAACAGGTTCAGCCGGATCTCGCCCAGCTGGACGGCCTGCTCCACAATATCGCGGGTAGTACCTGCCACCGGCGTTACGATGGCCCGGTCAAAACCGGCCATCAGGTTCAGCAGCGTACTTTTGCCCACGTTGGGGCGGCCCAGCAGCACACAATCCACGCCCCGGCGCAGCACCGCACCGGCACCATAACCACGGATCAGGCTGTCCAGCTCCGCTTTCTGGCCGCCCAGCGTTTTCAGCAGATGCTCATCGGAAAGTTCCGGCACGTCCTCCTCGGGGTAGTCGATCCAGGCGGTCAGGTGGGCGTTCAGGCTTTGCAGCACGGTCTGGATGGCGCCGATGCGTTTTGCCAGCCGCCCATCCAGGGCCGACTTGGCCAGCGCGGCACCCTGGCGGCCGTTGGCGGCGATGACTTCCATCACGGCCTCAGCCTGGGTCAACGACATGCGGCCATGCTCCAGCGCGCGGCGGGTGAACTCACCCGGCCCTGCCGGGGCTGTGCCCGCGGTGATAAGGGCTTCCAGCAAGCCGTCCGCCATAGCGGTACCGCCGTGGACCGAAAGCTCGATGACATCCTCGCCGGTATAGGAGTGGGGGGCGCGGAAGAAGAGGGCGATAGTCTCGTCCATTTCCTGCCCGTGCAGCAGGTAGTGGCCCAGCATGGCGGTGTAGCCCTTGGCCTCGGCCACCTTGCGTCCCACGTGGAGCGGGACGAAGATCTTTTCCACCATGGGGTAGGCGTCCGGCCCTGATACCCGCACCACGGCAATGCCGCCGGTGCCGGGGGGCGTTGCCAGTGCACAGATTGTCTGCTGTAAGCGATCCACTGCGATACCTCCGAGAAGTAAAGTTTCTAACACTTTATCATACCACGAATTTTTTCTTTTTCCTACCTTTTTTCTGCGGTTTTTTGAAAAATAAAAAGTTGCATTCTTATTTCACCAGCAAAAAGCGAGTTGATCCACACAACAGGGGCAAATAAAGCACCCTGGAAATCGCCCGCGAGTATAACGCCAACCTGGCTGCTTTCCTGCACCAAGGTTCAGGCTGTCCACCGTTCCGAGGATTATATAACTGCGACGACTGCTGAGTAATTTTCAACAGCTTGTTGAAAACTGACCATTCCTTTCCTATACTGAAAATGCACCTGTGGTTGGGAACTGCCGGGCAGGTACATTTTATAAATTATAGATTAGTTGTTTCTAACTTTTCGTATTTACCAGGATGGGTTTGGATGTCTGCAAAATATGCGATTCTGAAAAAAGCGGCATGAATCATCAATTTCCAAAAGATCATGGCACAGCCCTACAGCAAACTGCTGGAGACATTCAAAACGGCTTCTGCGGTGCCGAAGATCCCGGCGCACAGGATCCGAATCTTACCTTTGAAACGCAGACGCTCTGCGGCCAGCCGGTGTTGTACGTTAAGCACAAGCAACCCGTGCAGAAAGTGTGCATCTACGTGGTGGGCGACGACCTGGGGGATGTAGGTTTTGATTTTGAGGATCTCCGCATCCGAAAGGAAATGATGGGTCGTGCAGACGGAATCTTCCCAGACGGATACCAAAGCATCCAACAGGGATTTCGATTTTAGATTTCGTATAGTTTCATGTTTTCCACAGACTTGTTTAAAACTTTTGGGATTGCTTGTTTGCGGGCCGATGACGAACAACAGCCCCTGCAATCAAACCGTAAGATTCTACACAAAAAGGGAGACGCCGTGTTACCGGTGCCTCCCTCTTTTTATTTAGGATAATTAAAAGTTCTCTTTCCTACTTTTCTTGAAAGAAAAGTAGGTTAAAACTCGATCTTGCCGAAGGCGAAATCGTCGCCGTCGTGGATGCGCTCTGTGGTCTTGGGGGCCATGGGCTGAGCATTGGGGTCGCGGGGACGATCTGCAAACTCA
>ERZ857965.3841-NODE-3841-length-10860-cov-29.577881_pt1 | contig 10860 bp, 9 predicted proteins | sample MGYA00519758_ERZ857965 | MGnify/ENA primary metagenome ERZ857965 (study PRJEB31778, sample SAMEA3449381) | human gut metagenome | biome: human gut; feature: human-associated habitat; material: faeces | place: United Kingdom | collected 2010/2012 ...
AAAAAAGGGTCAAGGGGCAATGCCCCTTGCGGAGTCCAGAGGCAGCGCCTCTGGTAGGGTCTGGGGCAACGCCCCAGCGTCCCTCCCCATAAAACGCCTTCTCCTTCGGGGGAGGGCGTTTCCGTCATTCATTCATCCACCGCGAAAGAGGGGCAATTACCATGGAAATCCGCATCTTTGGTTTGGCAGACGACAGCATCGTCGATGGGCCGGGCGTCCGCTATACCGTGTTCGTGCAGGGCTGCCCGCATCACTGCCCCGGCTGCCATAATCCAGCGTCGCATGACTTCGCCGGCGGCACGCTGATGGACACCGAGGGCATCATCCGAAAAATCGGCGAGAATCCGCTGCTGGACGGCGTGACGCTCTCCGGCGGCGAACCCATGTGCCAGCCCGAAGCCTGCCGCACGATTGCGGACGCGGCGCACGCAAAGCACCTTAACGTTTGGTGCTACACGGGCTTCACGCTCGATGCGCTGCTGAAGGAGAACAACCCGGCGCGCATGGCGCTGCTGCACGGCATCGACGTGCTGGTGGATGGACGCTTCGTGCAGGAGCAGAAGTCGCTGTCGCTGCTCTACCGCGGCAGCAGCAATCAGCGGCTGATTGACGTGCCGAAAACGCTTGCGACGGGCGAAATCACCCTCTGGACACCGCCTGTGTGGTGATTGCTCTGCGAATTTTACAAACAATTCACAGAATCACAAGCGAAAACTGGGAAATAATAGTTGAATTTCCTGCACAAGTGTGCTATACTGATAGCAGGGAGGCGAATGCGGGTGAAAATTCTATTTGTGTGTCACGGCAATATTTGCCGCAGCCCTATGGCAGCAATGGTGTTCCGGTACTTGGCACAGCAGCGGCATGTGTCTGGCGAGTTTGAAGTGGATTCCGCCGCACTGAGCAGCGAGGAAATTGGCAATGGGATCTATCCGCCCGCGCGCCGAATTCTGGTCAAGCACGGGGTGCCCTGCACGGAGCATCGCGCGCGGCAGATTACGCCGGAGGATTTTGAAACGGCGGATCTGATTATCGGCATGGAGTGGGGGCACTTGAAGAAGCTGCGTGCTCTGTGTCCGAAGGAGCAGCAGGCAAAGCTGCATCTGCTGCTGGACTTTGCCGAGCGGCAGGGCGACATTGAAGATCCGTGGTATACGGATGACTTTGACCGGGCATACCGCGACATTCTGCGCGGCTGCGAGGGCCTGCTGCGGAACCTGACGGAAAACAAGACGGCATAACAAAAGGATGTCAAGGAGCGAAATCATCCTGACATCCTTTTTGATTTCAGCGATTATTCTTCCGTTTTCGGCGCTTCCTCCGGCGCGCTTTCCGTCTCATCCCAGCGGCGGACCGTGCGCTGCGCCAAACTTACGAAGTCCAGCATGAACGAACGCTCGCGGTTATCGTTGGTATAGGGGAAATCCACCGCGTTCTCGGACAAGCTCGCGCCCAGCAGCAGACATGGCGACACTGACAGCACATTGCAGATGGAAACCAGCGTATCGATGCTGGCAATGCGCGTGCCGCGCTCGATGTGCCCCATGAAAGACGAGGAAATGCCGACCTTCTCCGCCAGCTGCTCCTGCGTTAGATGCTTCGCTTTGCGGGCATCGCGCACTCGAAGCCCCAAATCCTGATAATTTACGGTCATGTTCATATTCCTTCTTTCTTATTGCCCCAATTGTTCGGGTTTTATCTATTATAATGGATGAAAGAAAATCGAAGAAGAGACGATAAGTACTATTATGATTCTTTTGGTGCAGATTACACGAAATAATGGGCACTACAAGAATCTTTTTTCGACCATGATTCCCCTTAAAAACGGGACGAAAATAATTTTCCAGAAGGTCTGTACATTTTCCGCAAACCGTGTTATAATATTCCCTGCAGCCCAACCAGGAATCCAAGGTTCTAATCTCCCTTTGGTTGTCACATGACCTGCGCCGGGAAACTGGAGCAAAACCATGGAAGCAGATGACCTCAAGGCAACGGTATGGGTGACAATTTGAAGGAGGTTTCCCAACCATGTACGAAGATGAAACGCTTGTCTGCCGCGACTGCGGCCAGGAATTCGTGTTCTCCGCGTCCGAGCAGGCTTTCTTCGCCGAGAAGGGCTTCATGAACAAGCCCTCTCGCTGCCCGAAGTGCCGCGCGGCTCGTCGCGCCCAGAACGGCAACGGTTCTTCCGCTCCCCGTCAGATGTATGACGTGGTGTGCGCGAACTGCGGCAAGGCCACCCAGGTGCCCTTCCAGCCCCGTGGCGACCGTCCCGTGCTCTGCCGTGAGTGCTTCGACGCTCAGCGCGCTTCCCGCTATTAATTGACGGCTCCTCCGGGAGCAATCAATCAGCGGTGCAAAGCACACGAAAAACCCCGTCGGTGTTTCCGAGCAATCGGAGTGCCGACGGGGCTTTTTTGCTATTTCAGAGGAAATCAAGCTGCAATTGGGCAGGTGTTTGGGAGGACGAAAGGGACCGAGGATTCCCCAAGGGCGAACGGAAAGCCTTTGGGTCGTCTCCGCAGAAGCGAAAACCTCTGTGATAGAAATATCATCCGTATAATGTGCTATGCACACTGGCTATGGAGATGCTTCCAAATAAGCAGACAAGGCAGATAAAACAAAAACCGCCCTTTCGGACGGTTTCTTGAGGTGAACCCATGAAGAGCACCCTCTGTGCTGGAGCGGGTGATGGGAATCGAACCCACGTGACCAGCTTGGAAGGCTGGAGCTCTACCATTGAGCTACACCCGCATGTGGAGCGGTAGACGAGGCTCGGACTCGCGACCTCCACCTTGGCAAGGTGGCGCTCTACCAACTGAGCTACTACCGCATAACCACGCGACTGCATGGTGCGAAGGAAATTTGTGCGGGCGAAGAGACTCGAACTCTTACGCCATAGGCACCAGATCCTAAGTCTGGCGCGTCTGCCATTCCGCCACGCCCGCACGAGAGGCGAAATCAGAAGGCAGATGGGAATGACCCATTGGAGATTCGAACTCCAGACACCTTGATTAAAAGTCAAGTGCTCTGCCAACTGAGCTAATGGGTCAAAAAGCTGGGGTGGCAGGGCTCGAACCTGCGAATGCGGGAGTCAAAGTCCCGTGCCTTACCACTTGGCTACACCCCATCGCAGCAGGCTTTCGCCGCATCCGCAGCAACCTTGAGTAGGGAAGAAAGGGAGAATAGTGGGACTCGAACCCACGACATCCAGAGCCACAATCTGGCGCTCTACCAACTGAACTATATCCTCCATATGCGCGCCTGGAGGGTCTCGAACCCCCGACCCACGGCTTAGAAGGCCGTTGCTCTATCCAACTGAGCTACAGGCGCAGAGCCGCAAAATCAGAAGCCTGATTCTTTCCTTCCAGACTGCCAGCGAAGGAAACACCCTTGCTGACAGATACAAATTATATCATCAGCAAGGGCGTTTGTCAAGCACTTTTTTGCGTTTGACGGAAATTTTTCGCTGTTTTCGGTAGAAAACTCCGGGAAGCCTGCTGCGCAGGCGGATTTAGCACATTATCAATAGAATGGATTTTGTCCGTCGCCTTGAGCGCACGCCTTACAGGACAATATCCCCCGGCCGATAGCCCTTGGGCAAGGGCTCTTCCTCCAGAAACCGGAAATCTGAATCCTCCAGTGTCGGCAAAAAAGCCTCGAATGGAATCTGGTCAAACTCGCTGTGGTAGCTGCTTGCGCCGAACCAGCCGCCTTCCTTCGCCCGCAGGTTCAAATCACGCGCGAATTTGGTGTGGTTCGAGCAGTCATGCACGACAATCCCCCAATGTTCCACGGCGCATTGGCGCATCAGCCGGAACGTTATCTCCCGGCTCCAAATCGGCGATACATAGCCGCGGCGCGTCATGTACATGGGCGTGCCGATGTAGTTCGGCAGATTGTTGGGGTTCAGGTGCAGCTCGGCGCAGTTGATAAAATCAAGACCAGTGGCCAGAATTGCATCCTTTTTCTGCTGGAAATGCTCGTAAAAATCGGGCGTCATGGGCGTTTCAATCGCGACGGTGGGGATATACTTCTTCGCCGTAGCGATGCTCTGGATGACGTTGTCGGCGCAAGACGTTGCGCCGAGGTTGAAGCGCAGTTCGTCCAGCCCGGCCTCACCCAGCGCACGCAGATTTTCCTCCGTGCAGAGCGTGCCGTTGGTGTACATGTGCTGATGAATCCCGGCGGCGCGGAACTTGCGGATGATATCGGGATACAGTTCGATTTCCATGAACGGCTCCAGATAGACGTAGCTGACGCCGGTCGGTCGGTTCGACGTGCTGAGCAGCAGGTCGATATCCTCCACGCGGAAGTACGTCCCGCCGATTTCCCACAACCCTTCGCCGATGGTCTCTTGGCAATCCAACTCGCCGTAATTGTAGCAGAACGGGCAGCGGATGTTGCACTTGTTCGTCCGGCGGATGGCGCTCAGTCCCGTGCCGGTCAGGCAGGACGTGCAGCCCTTGGAAAATTTCGCCGGATCGCCGACGAAGTACGTCCGCCCGCCGAGCGTGTGCAAATCGGGAATCTGCGCCATCAGTTCCTTGTGGCGCGCGTCCACCGCGGTTTCAATCTGGCTGATGACGGCCCACGCCAACTCCTGCTGATGCGGCATCAGCGGCTCATCTTCCGGCAGCTCTGCGAAGAAGCGAAACCACATTAACGCGTCTTTCTTGCTGATTTTCATGCGTTCATCATTCCTCCTGTGAATTTCGCTTCCATCATAGCACAATTTTGTACCGCGCGCAACCATTCAGCGCATCGGCTTGCGCCGTGAAAGCATCATTCTGCGTCCATTTCGTGAAAAAATTTCATTTCCCCCTTGACAACCCATCCACACCGTGCTATACTATTTTGTGTTGCGGGGCATTAGCGCAGCTGGTAGCGCACAACACTGGCAGTGTTGGGGTCAGCGGTTCGAATCCGCTATGCTCCACGAGCCGAAATCCTTGAAGATGCAAGGGTTTCGGCTTTTTTAGTGCTGCTGTATACCCACACCATACCCACAAACGCTTTCTTTTCCGTACCCACGAAAAACCGCTATGCGCGTGAGTCTGCGCTTTTTACAGCGAGCAAATGAATTTTTCCATCTTGGCTGCTGCGTTTTGCGACATATGGTTGCTGACGTGTCCGTAGGTGTCGAGCGTGAAGGCGACGGTTGCATGTCCGAGTGACAAGGAAAGCGTCTTGAAGTCAATTTCGCTTTGGATGGCAAGCGTGGCGTAGGTGTGGCGAATATCGTGGAAGCGAACCTCCGGACGGTTGAGCCTGCTGACCAGTGCCTTGAAGTGGACATACAGCGTCTTAAAACGGATGAACATGCCGTTGTCACGAGTGAAAACCATGTCGTACACATTGTCCCATGATGATGAACCTGCGAGCAGACGCTGCCGGTTCTGCTTCTCTTTGGCTTGCCTCAATGCGTCCATCACAGATGGCGCGGGATGAATCGTGCGCTCTTTGTGGTTTTTCAGCGAAGTGAACATCATTTTGCCCTTGTCAGGCCCGGATGCAATGCGCACAAACTGACGGTACACACGGATAGTCCCCTTTGCAAAATCAATGCAATCCCACGTCAGACCAATCAGTTCGCTCTCCCGCAGACCTGTGAAGAAATCCACATAGTACATCAGATAGAACGGATCATCCTTGGCGATTGCCAGAAAGCGCCGTAGTTCTACATCGGAGAGTGTGTGCATCTCAGCCTTTTCCAGCATGGGCAGTTCGCAATCCTCGGACACGTTCTTGCGAACCATGTCCAAACTTTGCGCCTTGGCAAGCATCCCATGCACCAGTCCGTGGATGTTGCGGATGCTCTTGGGCGACAAGCCGTTCTGCTGTGCTTTTGTATAGGTGCGCTGAATGTGCAGCGTTGTGAGGTCTTTCAGCTTGATGTGACCGATGTAGGGCACGACGTGCATACGGAAATCACTCTCGTAGTTGTCCATTGTCGAATGACGAATTTTCCCTTCCTTGAAAGTTTTGAGCCATTCCCAGCCCCATTCCTCCAAGGTCAGGTCGGTTCGCTCAATGCAAATGCCCTGCTCAATTTCTGTCATGCGGGCGGCTAACTTCGCTTTTGCCTCGGCTTTTGTCTGCCCATACACGGCGCACTGCTTGCCGTTCAGACGATAACGACCTTCCCATAGACCATTCTTGCGCTGGCGAATGTTTGTTGTTTTTGCCATATTTCCTCCTGCCTCAATCCGACTCAGAAGGAGTACAGGAGTACGCATCGTGTTGCAGTTGTCAAGGTACACACTGCTATTTTACGCCTCCTGTGCGGGAAATGCAAGATGAATTGGATGCTGTATCGATGTTTTTCGTGCTTCATGTATTGATTAGGTGGGGCATAGCTTCGACGAAGCGTTCTGATTCAGCCATTCTTGAAGCATGGTGCGGTTGATGAGCAGCCGCCGACCAATCCGGAAAGACGGGAAATCCTTCTGGTCTGCCAATTGGTAGGCAGTGTTGCGGCTGATGTTGAGTTCTTCCGCAAGCTCCTTGACCGTCAAGGTCATCTTGCGATTGCTCTGATTGGGGTCGAGGGCGTGGTGGATGGTTTCGCCGAACAGCGTGAGATTCATTTTCATCATATATAATAGCTCCTTGGTGCGTGTATGTGAGAACAATTCGGACTTTGAAAGAGTGGAACATGAAACTGGAACCGGGGGCGGCAAAAGCTGAATACGCGATATGCCTCTCCAGCCCAATGTACTTCTTTTTATGATGACATTTGTTCCATTGTTCCATGTGACTGGAATGTGGGAAAGGACGAGAGTTTGCCGACGCTATACTTGGAACAAGACAGCGGAACCAAGATGCGTTAGAGTGGGAAATTGTCTGCTGGCTTCACAGCGGGAAAGTGATTTGCGCCTGTTTCGACACTGTTCCGGTTGATTTGTTCCGGGTCGCAGTCGCGTTCCCAGCCACGCTGCTTGCCATAGCGTGCGTATCGCCTGCTGCCTTGATAGGAATGCCATCCTTTGAGTTCGCCGCTGGCGATGGCGTTGTTCACAACGTCGCAGATGTTTCGCGTTTCCCATGCTTGCGGCTTTGCAAGACTACTGCTATGCAGCGCTTCTGCAAAAATCAGGGTGGAACATACTTGTTTATAGGTCGTTTGTTCCATGAAGCCGAGCACTTGCCCAGCCAGTGTGTCCTCTGGCATGAAGGTGTTTTGCTCCTGCTTCAATTGCTTGGATGCTTCCTTAGAGAGTTGTAGTGAGTATTTGCCGGAACGATAGATGACCATGATTTCCGCCCACATTTGATTGAAATAGGCGCGTGATGTCTGTTGGTTAGCAAGGATGTGTACCTCTGCCTTGTCCGGGTCGATGCGGATTGGCAGGAAACGACGATTTCCGCTGCGGTCGTGGGGCAGGAAATCCAGCTTGCTGGAGGTGCCGGCAAAGACACACTGCCGCGGTCTATCCGCCGGGAACTTGTCATAAGGCACTTTGTAAGTATCCTTCTGGCGGCTGAGAAAAGATTTGATTTCTTCCACATTCTTGGCATTGACCGTGGCAATCATCTCGCTCATCTCGATAATCCAATGCCCCATCATGTGGCGATAGATGTTTTCATCGTCGAGCCTCCGCAAATCATCCGAAAACCACTCGTCATTCCCTGCAAGAAAACGGAAGAAGCTGGACTTGCCAGCGCCTTGTCCACCGGTGAGACAAAGCATCATATCGAACTTGCACCCCGGCTGAAAGATGCGAGTGACAGCACCCAGCATGAATAAGCGCAGCAACTCTTCATTCAGGTCGCTGATTTCAGCACCGAGAAAATGATGCAGCGCAAATCGAACACGGGGCGTTCTGTCCCAGTCAAGATGATTCAGGTACTCCCGCACAGGGTGATAACCGTTGCTGTTAGCCACCACGCGCAGGGCCGTGAGGATTTTCTTCTCGGACGTGATGCCGTAATGATTCTCAAAAAGCAGTTCGATGAAGGCTAAGTCATCGTCAGTGAAGCAGTTGCCCGCCCGATGCCACGGCATATCACCGACAATGACCATGCAGCCGGTGAACAGGTTTTTGCGGATAGCACCCATCAGCACGGGATCGTTTTCCAGAATCAAGACGCAATTCTCGACGGAACAAGCGATACTGCCATCCTTGCTGTGCACAAGACGTGCGAGGAGCGCGGCGCGCTGCTGAGAAAGTAATGCCTCATTTTCCGCGCTTTTTCCAGCGCGTGCGCCTGTGACTGCTGTAAAGTTACGTTGCAAGGTTACGAACCTCCTTTATGTTTGGATGATGAAGAAATACATCTCCACATAACTGGTAAAAAGTTTGGCGTTTTTTACGCGATTCGTAAAAAATCAAGAAAAATTTTTGATAGGGCGGTTTGAAATCATTTCATCCTGAATCGTTAGGCGTTCGGTGGAAACATAGCGGCGGGTGTGAGCATTTCATTCTTGATAGCAACCTCCTTTCCGTTCATGCGAAGGGTGCGTACACCGCTGAGCAAAATCACCTCGACCGGCGAAATTGAGCAGCGGTTCCGCTTGAATTGAGCAATGGGACCGCCCGGATTGAGCAGCCCCACCGCTCAGGTTGAATATGGACAGAACAAATCAGTCAAGGTATTATAAATATAGTCGGAGTCAGATGTCCTGCAAACCCTTCCGCTTGCGCATGGATTCCTTGCCTCCAATGACCACGGTGTAAGCATCGTGGACGATTCGGTCGCAGATGGCATCAGCCAGCAGTGGGTCAGACAACTTTTCCGGCCAGCCCGGAATGTCAAACTGGGAGCAGAAGATCGTGGAGTTTCGCTTGTACCGGGACTCCACGATTTCCAATAAGTCCCTGGCTTCCGTTTCTTTCAAAGGGTACAGAAGCCATTCGTCAATTATGAGCAATGCGTACTTCTTGTACTGGGCCATGAGCTTGCGAATCGTACCGTTGCCCCTGGCAATCTGGAATTCTACCAGAAGATCCGGGAGCCGGATGTACTTCACCGCATAAAACCGTCTTGCGGCAGCCATGCCCAGAGCGCAGGCGAGATAGGTTTTGCCGCTGCCGGTAGCTCCCAGCAGGATGATGTTGTGGTGCTCCTGAATGTAGTTGCAGGTGCTGAACCGCAGCAGTTCCTCCTGCTTCAGTCCTCTGTCGGGCAGATACTCCACATTTTCCAGACAAGCTCCCGGATCCGAGAAGGTCGCCTGCCGGATCAGCTTGTTCAGATGGTTATTCTTTCGGGCATTCCATTCCGCATCCACCAAAAGACCGAGCCGGTCCTCAAAGGTCATGTTTTGGAACTGCGGATCGGCAAGTTGATCCTTCAGGGCATTGGCCATAACACTCAGCCGCATTTCACGCAGCTTGGATACCGTTGTTTCAGTCAGCATCACTTATTCCCCCTTCCGTAGTAGTCAGCCCCACGGGTGAAACCGTACTGGGAAGAGGACGCAGTAGCCGTACTCTGCTCAGGGATGGCTTTATCCTGGCCGGATGCCAGAATAGCCTGAATATTCTTGAGAGAAGGGCGGGGTGTGTATTCCAATGCCCGTTTGCAAGCATTCTCCAGCCGTTCCGGAGTGTACTTGTCTGCCAGCTTCAGCAGACCCATGCAGGACTTGTAGCCCTGCTGTTCTACTTTGTAGCTGCCGAGAATAGCCCGGACAACGACCTGCGTGTTGCTGCCGACCTTACTGGCCCAGTGAATGAACCGTTCACCGTTCCACTGGACATACTTCTGGTGCTCTGGCGGCATATGCGCCTGGATCGTGCTGTATTGGTTAAACCGTCCGTACAGCCTGGGATGGGAACAGATTCGGTTTCCACCGTAGAAAACCTCTACCGTGGATCTGGTGAGCCGGACATCTACTTTCTGCTTGATGTACTCAAAGGGAACAGAATAGTTCATGCGCTCCACGGAAATGTGGTAATTGGGTCCCACCGTTGCCACTTTCCAGATGGCCAATTCAAAAGGTCTGGGCGGCAGAGGGCGCAGGAAGGGCCTCTCTTCTGCAAAGCTGCTGGCCCGGCTGCCTTCCCGCTTCTGGAAAGGTTTATGGTTGAACGCCTCCAGACGGTCCCAAATCGCCTCGTTCAGTTCCAATAGGGACAAAAACTGGCGGTTCCGCAGAGCGGCCAGTATGAAGATAGAGATGATACCGACAGTACCCTCAACAGCAGCTTTATCCTTGGGAGCGCGGACTCTGGCAGGCAGAATTGCCGTGCCGTAATGCTCTGCCAGCTCCTGGTACGATTTATTGAGAACAACCTCATCCTTCCCATGCTTTTGCACGCCGGTTTTCAGATTGTCGCACTGGATGATCCGTGTAACGCCGCCAAAGTATTTGTAGGCATTCACATGGGCAGTGGTCCATGAGTCCTGGTTCATGGAGAAAAAGGCTTCTACGTAGCTGTAGCCACTGTAGGGCAGGGTTGCCACGAACACATAGGCCGGGATAATTTCACCGGTGTCTGTGTCAATAACAGCGGCAGTATCGCCGGCCCAGTCCACCTGCATAACCTCGCCGGGCTTGTGGTTCAGGTGCATGGTGGCGTTTACCTTTGTCAGATAGTCCGCATAGTACTTGTTGAACTGGGTGGACTGGTATGGAATCTCACCCGCCGCCCGACACTGGTCGCAGTATTCCAGCCACAGCAGATTCAGGGTGATACCGCTGCGCTGGAGTTCCTTGTGGACATAGGCGTAGTCCGGCATCTTGTAGACAGGCTTCGAGGGGCTGGTCGGAAACAGACGCTCTGAGAGCTGCTTATCCGACATTTCCTCCGGCAGTGGCCATTGCAGGCCGCAGTTTGCTGCCCGTTGCAGGGTTGCTGCCACAGTGTTCCGAGCGCACTGGCAGCTTGACGCGATCTCGGTCTTGTTGAG
>ERZ857965.3844-NODE-3844-length-10852-cov-2.314995_pt1 | contig 10852 bp, 7 predicted proteins | sample MGYA00519758_ERZ857965 | MGnify/ENA primary metagenome ERZ857965 (study PRJEB31778, sample SAMEA3449381) | human gut metagenome | biome: human gut; feature: human-associated habitat; material: faeces | place: United Kingdom | collected 2010/2012 ...
TTATCGGGTCCCGGTCCCATAATGGGCAGAACCGTAACGCCGCTCTCGCGTGCCAATGTCGGATAGTTCACAAACGGCGCATAAAACGCCTTTTTTGTCACGCCGTCCTCTTTATACATCTGCCACATGGGATAGTCATCACGCAAGAGCGAACCGCCGAGGTTCTTGGTAAGCCCTATCGTTTCCTCATACGTTCCCCTGCCGTGTGCAAGCGGATGCGCCGAAAATCCCGTCTTTGGATTCTGTTTTTCGTTATTGACAATACACGAAAATCTCGTTTCCAAACTGTTTTTTATCTCATCGCCGTCATATAAATATGACCGCGCAATATAAAATCCGTATTCGTCAATGTTCGTCTCAATCTCGACTTCCTCGGATGATTTTGATTTAGCAACAAAGCTTTTCTCACCCGAATCCACGCGGTGGTTATCCGCACTAATTATGTCATATTTTAAGACAAGATTCTTATCCGTATCGGAATCGTTTCCGAATGTATATTTAAGCTTTGCCGTCTTTCCTCTGACGATATTTCCGATTTCGCCTGTTGTGCATTCCATATCATACTCTTCGAATTTCGGCAGGGAATACTCGATATTGTCAAGCACAAACTCACCGCTGCCGTCCGATTTTACCACGTTTCCGTCTTTTATCGTCATATCCGCGTGAAAGTTAAACATCATTTCCGTCACCGTCATCTCGGGATATACCTGTGTATTAAACAACGTGCTTTTTGTGATAAGGTATTCGCCCCAATACACATTGTCCTTATAATACACAATGCGGCGGTTATGCGAATCAATCAGAATCTTTATGTTATACCACCTGTTCTTTTCATACGGAACGGCGTGGTCGGGTGTATTCTTTGCGGTCGGCCACGATGTGCTTTTGTTATAGTACATCATCCCCGTTCCGTTCATTACGAATGCGGCATAACTGCTGTTTTTTGAATCGTTTATCGCGAAAACAAGACAGTGGTCTGTCTGTTTCGCCTGTACGTCAAAATTGATTAACGCCCTGCCGTTTTTGAACATCTCAACATTGTTCTCGTTCTCGTAAGTGAACTTTTTGATAAGCTGGGTTATATACGGCTTTTTGCCGAGACTTATACCCGAGCCGTCACGGCTCGATGATGTTATGTCAAACGTCCCGGTAAATCCGTCACGCTCACCCGTGTTCTCAAAAATAATCTTGTCCGATTCGGGAACGGGCGGCGTTTCCTCCCACTTATACGCAAAAACACTTTGTGCGGATGCCAAAGAAATTGCCAACATCAAAATCACCGCAATAAATTTATTTAATCCACACTTTTTGTTCATTTAAATTTTCGCCTCCTTTTTACTCGTGTCAAAGCCATACATTAATGCAAGACTCTGAAAAACAACTTTCCGTTATTCTTTTCTTTTTCTACCGTCTCGGGTATTCTCGCCGTGCTGTTTTCAAAAACTTTTCGCCAGTCATTATTGTCAAACGCCTGTTTTGTCGGCGGCTCGTCATTATCGATAACCTGTCCCCGGTTATATGTAACATACACCGTTTCGTCATAATATATCTTTTCGCCGTCACTTATAATAACGTCAACCGTCTCGGCGTTTTTATTACCGGCGAAATTATAACTTGCGTTATATCTGCGGTTATCCGATGTCGATATTTTGACTTTTGCGCCGTCACTTACAAGTGTTGATTCATCAAACACGGTGTTCTCTCCGCAATCCGCCGAGAATGAAAGTCGTGAATCAATCGGTGCGAATATGTTCAGATAAAAGCTGTCCTTTATTTTTGTCTCGACCGATTTATCGGAATTAAACAATTCGCACTCTCTGAATTCAACACCGCTTAAATCCGACAGGCTGTCAGCCGTGATATAAACGGGTTCGGCCGATATTTTTAAGGTTATATATCCGCCGTATGAATTTAGGCTTTTTGCATTTCCGTACATATCATATATTTTAATTGACTCTGCACCGACATCAAGACTTATCGTATCATCTCCCGTTGCTCTCCATAGTGCAATCGCACCGCGGTTATCAGCAAGTTTGAATTTATACATATATATGTCATTGTCACCCGTGCCGTCCTGCGATGCTTCCGTCCTGTTTTCGAGATATTCGGAATCCGCAAATATACTGTTATATGCGGCAAGCGCGACCGCGCTCGGATACGCTTCGTATGGGATTTCCGATTCCGCCGCCCGAGCGGTAAAGCCTATGTTCGCCTCATAGTCAACATCTCTGTTTCCTATATCGTCGGCACTGTAATCGGCTTTTTTATTGCATATGGTGTACAAATAGGTCTTTTCAAAACAGCTCTCGCCCATAATCAACATCCGCGCGTTATACGCCGCTTTGAGTCTTTCGTTTATCGGATATATTTTTTCGTTTCCGTTCTTTATCGAATACCCGGATGAAAACCCGTATTCGGTTGCATAAATCGGTTTATCCTCAAGACTGTATTTCTTCAAAACAGATTTTATCTCGTCCATTCCGCTTATAAACGCCTCTTCGGGATATAAAAGGTTCGACCAATACGCCATATACGGGTGTATCGATACCGCGTCAAAATATTGACCGGGGTTTTCTCCCAACTCAGATAAAACATTTTCAAACCATTCCGTTGTGTCCTTTTCGACACAGAACGCAACAATTTTCGCGTTCGGGTTCGCCGCCCTTATCGCCTGTGCCGAGGTTTTTAAGACCATTGCGTATGACTTTTCACTCGCCTGTCTTGTCGGTTTGTTCCTCTGTTGTATCGACCATTCGTTATATACCTCGAACGTATCGCATCTGTCACCGAGCCATTCGGCAAGGGTATAACAATAATCATACCAATATTTAAGTGCCTTTGTGTTCTCGGCCGTGCTCTCGGATATTGGCCAGACTATGCTCTCATCGGTTTCGGTCGGAAACTCGTCGGGCCCCGGTCCGAGAATCGCAAGCGGCTCAATGCCGTTTGCGTACATCGTATCGTTAAAGTTCGTTATCCTGCGCGTTGAATTGTCGGGCGCGGTGCGTACCGAACCGTCATAGTTTTCGACAAAGCACATCGGATAATCGTCTCTTGTTATTCCGCACCCGAACAGCTTGGAAAAATACGCCGTGTTATCCGCCGTGCCGATTCCGAGGGCGTGCTGTGCAAAGCCGACATTCGGGTTTTGTTCCGCCTTGCATATAAGCGAAAACTCGCTCTCTGCCGCGGCTTTGACCTCTCCCGAGGATATAAAACTTATATTAATGGTATAAATTCCGTATTTATCGAGGGAATCGGCGATTTTCACCGCGGTGTTTCCGCTTGCTGCCAAAACAGACTTCTCGCCGCTTTTGACCGCCGAGCCGCCCGTCACCGTGTATTTTAAAGTTCCGTTTACCGCGGCGTTTGAGGAATTTTTAACCGTTATGTCAAAGTCAAACGATTTTCCGACAAAGATGTTACCGAGGTATGCGCCCTTTATCTCAATTTCAAGCCCGTTATCGGCAAAAGCGTAATCCGTGCCGCCCGATACGGTCAAAATCATAAGCAATATCAGCACCGCCGACAAAATCGTTTTTATATGCCTTAAACCATTCACGCTGCCAACCACCTTTTTGTTTTAAAATTTTTATCTGCGAGACATTCATTTATGCTATGTATTACATAGCATAAAGAGGGTACCCTCTTTCGTTTGGTTTATGTCTTTATAATAACACTATTTTATATTAAAATCGTTTCAAAATATATGACATTTATATCAATTTTACAGATTGAAAATTTTGGATTGATTTATTTTGATAAATATAGTATAATATTTTTGTACAACATTCTAAATTTGTGTTACGGGAGATGAAAATATGGCGGATATAAATCAGGTAAACAAATTAAATATGTTTGTCGATTCGGGCACGGGTTTTACAGCGTCAAGGCGATATTCAAAGGCGGAAGCATATCCGATGCACCGCCACGAATACTTTGAAATCGAGATAATTTTATCGGGTTCGGGCATACAGAATTTAAACGGTGAAACATATGAGTTAAAGCGCGGAACTTTTTATTTTCTGACAAACACCGACTTTCACGAGCTGCATATAGCCGAGCCTCTTTTAAACTATAACATCTCGTTTAATATGCTGTCCGCGCCGCCAGAATTTATGGAGAAAACTCTCTATACTTCTCAAAGGGTATTCACGCCGCAGCCGAACGAATTTCATCGGCTTTGCCTTTTGGCTGAGCTGCTCGAAAACTCTTGTTCCGACAGGCTCAACGAACCCGATTATACACATATGCTCTTGCTGTGTCTTTTGGGGCGAATCAGCACGATTTTAGAAAACTCGTCAAAGAACTCGCCGCCCGCTCTGTCGGCAACCGTACAACAAATAATTCTGTACCTGCACGCAAATTTCCGCAATGACCCGTCAACGGACGAAATCGCGGAATACGCCCAGCTTTCGAAAAATTATATGAGTAACCTTTTTAAAAAGGAAACGGGGATTCCGCTTGTAAAATATATCTCGAACCTGAAAATCTCGTATGCAAAAAAGCTGTTGACCGTCACAAATATGCCTATCGGCGAAATCTGTTTTGAATCGGGGTATGGCTCGATTCCGAATTTTATGAAAAGCTTTAAATTAAACACGGGCTATGCGCCCATGCAATACAGAAAGAATTTTAAAGAAATATAACGAAAACGTCGGGCGGTGTGTGCCGCCCGACAAAATAAAATCGGATTTTTAAAGTTTAAAACGCGTCGACTATTTCTTTGTCACAAAACGGTATAGCCGGCAAGCCTGCACGACTGAATATATTCGTGACATACCAATCTTCGTAACAATATCTTATCGCCGTGGCATTCTCTATCATCTCTTTGAACTCATCGCGTTTTTCCTCGCTCTCTTTCTCAATATCGGTATAAACAAAGTCATTTTCTATCCAAAACATAACCGGTTTCCACTCGTCACCATGTTTTAATTCCATATTCAATATCGGGCTTTGGTTTGTCAATAAACCGCCGTATGTATCGTCAAAATAAACTCTTATTACTCCGTCCTTGCGAACCGCACGGTTAAATCTCGGACTTTTCCACGCTATGTCCGCACTGTACAGAACCGACAAGGCACAATTTGCAAGCCTTTTTCCGACCACGCTTTTGTTTCTCGGGTGAATGTCGTGCATCTCGCCCGAATCGCCGATGCTTATCATATACACATTATCATCGTGCGAAAGCTCATCTTGCGCACAGCGAATCTCCGCACTCAAACAAACCTCGTGCTTGCCCTCCCACCGCGCATAGTCAAACGGCGCAATCTGAACGGTAAAAATCGGCATTTCGGGGTTTAAAAGATCGCGCCGCCAAGTATTTTCAAGCATCCGAAATCCCGTTTTATATCGCGCCTTTATATTGGGGTTCGGATAATTCCTGTCGCTTTCGCCCTGATACCACAACATCGCGCTTACGTTAAACGGAATAATCGTCTTGAACATCGATTCATACAGCGCACCGTATGCGCTCGGGTTATACGGATTTGTCCTGTCCGTCACACCCTTGATTTCGGGAAAACCCACCGTGCCGCCGTCGGGGGTTATTCGACAGAGTTTCTCTCTCAATTTTTCATACTCGACCGCCTTTTGATAATACTCCTCCGTTTTGTTGGCGTTTTTTATGTTTATAAGCTCTTTTACATCACAAATGCTGTCGTCCGCGTTTAACATTTCGTTTTCGTCAAGCCATTGAAAAACACTCGTTCCGCCCCAGTTACACTCGATGATTCCAATCGGAACATCAATGTTTTCGGCAAGCCTTTTTGCAAAATGAAAACCGACAGCCGACAAATCCAAGCCGTTGCCAAAATCGGCGTTTCGCCACGGCTTGTCGACACATTCAACCTCTTTAAACGCCCAGCCTATCATATCATAACCCGGCATCGGCCGCCGCGGAACGGTGAAAAAGCGTATATCGTATTTTTCCGCGGTTTTAAGTTCGGTCATACAATCATTTGTTGCCGAAAGCGGCATTTCCATATTCGATTGCCCTGCCGCGATAAAGACCTCGCCGATACCGACATTGTTTATTACAACCTCGTTATCGCCCGTAACGGTCAGGGTATAATTCCTGCCGACCCCGACCGCGCCGAGCGTAATCAAAAATTTTTCATCCTTTGCCACAATCTCGGCGCGGCTTTCGCCTATTTGTGCCGAAATTTTTTCGCCTTTTCGGCACGTTCCGAATATTCGGATGTCCGCATTTCTCCGAAAAATCATATTATCCGTAAAAATACTTGCAAGTTTCATAAAGTTTCCTCTCAATAATTTATTTTTTATTTTTATGTCATATATTAATATAGATATTTTTCATATGTTATTGATGTACGTATCAAAAATATAAAATATTTACATTGCCGTCCGGGAGCGGCAGACGGAACAGGGCTTCGGGCGTTTAATTCAAAATATTTTATATTTTTGTGCGGTTATCCCATACAATTTGCGCCACACGTTCGCGTCCTCGACGCCCCGCATTTTCAATTTTCAATTTTCAATTTTCAATTTTGCATTATTTTTTCGCCTCGGCAACGTATTTTTTAATCATCATACAAGGATGATACGAAAGCTTTGCCTTTCGCATACCCTCTATTCCCATATCTTCTTCACGGTTCACAAATTCAAAACCGCTCCATTCGTGTTCCAAAAACTGTTGGTTCATAACGGTAAAAGCCCCCTCATACGCGTTATCCGCGTGTTCGAGGTGAATAAGAGCCATTTTATCATCCAACGCCTCGCCGAAAGAAAACGCCGCAAGCCTTCCGCCGACTCTGATTCCGCCGCCGACAACCCCAAGCTCGTCCATATTTGTCACAAGGTCTTTTATCGCGTCAAACTCATCGTCAAGCCCATCGGTTTCGACCTCTTTGTTACTGCGCCAGCTGTTAAAAAGTTCAAGCACTTCATCGCCGTCACTTTTCCCGAGACTTACATATTCAAAGTCGGGATAGAGTTTTTTAAACTTATTTATATGATTCTTTTTCGCGTGGTATTTCTTGCCCGAAAGCCGTATTAAATCATCTGTTTTATAAACATAGTCGAACGCGTCGCGTTCCTCGCGAATTTCGAACATATCGGGGAACTCGCGGTTGAGATGCTCAACCTCTCGTTCGCTCGAAAACCTCATAATCGGTCTTTCGCCGCGGCTTTTAAAATATCCGATAATCTCTGTCAGAGCCGGTCTTATATCGCGCTCTTTTCCGAATTCATCGGTAAATCCGATGGGAAAAGAAAAACACCGCGGCTCATCATCGGCATACGCCGCCGTTGTGCAAAGCATATCATCGACTATTGCGTATTTCATATCATATGACTTTCGCCACATAAAAATATTAGTAAAAGAAAGCTCTGCCGCGCCATTCTGGCGCAGATGCAAAAATCGGTTAAGTTCATCTTTTTTATTTATTGTAATATCGTGCAATTCTATCATAAATTATTCGGAGAAATTCTCCTGTACCTCCGTAGTTTAATCGGTCTTTTACTTATTCTATAAATTCGCGCACGCGGAACGATACTCCGCATTCCTCGGCTATTTTGCGGCAATGCTCGATTTCGTCTTTCGGTAATATGTCAACAACCGAAAACACAACGCTCGGCACATATCGCTTTGCCAGCCGCGCAAATTCGAGTATTCCCTCATACGCCGCTTCGCCGAAAACGCTCTTGCATATTTTCTGATACTTTTCGGCGTTTTCTTCGTTCAGGCTGATTGAAACACAGTCGATTATTCCTTTAAGCTGAGGCGTGATGTCCTTTTTATATATCATATTTGCCTGTCCGTTCGTATTTATGCGTATCGGAAGATTCGGCATCTTTTCTTTAAGCCATTTTGCGACCACAATCACAACCTCGGCTCTCATCATCGGCTCGCCATAGCCGCAGAATACCACCGCGTCATACTTTTTGAGGTCACGCTTTTCAAAATCGGCTTTTATCTCGTCAACGGTCGGTTCGCGGTCGAGCCAAAGATTATCCTTGCCGTTTACGCCGTTATGCTCGTTGCGCACACAAAAAGAACAATCGTTGCTGCATCTGTTCGTAATGTTCACATAAAGCGAATCTCCGAGTTCATACGTTATCGTCATTCATACCATATCCTTTCATTATCGGTATATTTCCGTCTCGGGCGGAATCGTTCAATCGTTACGACTATTTTTCAAGCGCACTGATTTTATCGACACGGCGCGCGTGTCTGCCGCCGGCAAACTCCTCGCCGAGATACGATTTTACTATTTCAAGAGCCAGGTCACAGCCCGTTATTCTCTCGCCGAGACAAATTATATGTGCGTTGTTGTGCTGTTTCGCCATTCTTGCGCTGTAACAATCCGTAACGTGCGCCGCGCGAATGCCCGACACCTTGTTCGCCGCAATGCTCATTCCTATTCCCGTTCCGCAAATTAGTATTCCACAGTCAAAATCCTTGTCACGCACCGATTTTGCAACAACCTCGGCTATATCGGGATAATCCGCAGGAACGTCAAAATCAGTTCCGAAATCCTCATACTCATATCCGTTTTCAGTCAGGTAATCTTTAATATACGCTTTGAGATTTACGCCGCCGTGGTCACTGCCTATTGCTATCTTCATCATTCATCCTCCTAAATTTCGGGCATTGTATTTACAAAACAGATACAAAATTAACCCATTACTATAAATATACCAAACATCTGACAAAAAATCAATCAAAACAAAAACAAAAATTTTCTAATTTTATAGTTGTATTTAGACAAGTTTAATAGTATAATAAGATTATATTAAAAAAGTGTAAAAACACATACCCAAATTTACAGGAGGCAAATGATTATGGATTACATTCAGGAATACAAAAGATGGCTCGACAACGCCGACGCGGAAACCGTTGCGGAGCTTAAAGCAATCGAAAATGATGCCAATGAGATAAAAGAGCGGTTTTATAAAAACCTTGAATTCGGCACGGCGGGTCTGAGAGGAATTATCGGCGCAGGTTCAAACCGTATGAATTCGTATGTTGTCGGACAGGCAACCCAAGGTCTTGCGAACCAGCTTATAAAAACCAACCCCGACGCCGATGAAATAAGCGTTGCAATCGCATATGACAGCCGTATCAAATCCGATGAATTCGCAAAGGTTTCGGCGGCAATCCTCGCCGCGAACGGAATCAAGGTTTACCTTTTCGAGGAATTGAAACCCGTTCCCGAGCTTTCTTTTACCGTGCGCTATAAAAAGACCACCGCGGGAATTGTTATCACGGCAAGTCACAACCCCGCAAAATACAACGGTTATAAAGTCTATGGCGCGGACGGCGCACAGCTCAACCCCGAGCTTGCCGCCATCGTTCTCGATGAAATCGGCAAGACCGATATGTTCAAGGACGTTAAGACCTGCGATTTTGATAAGGCGGTTGCGGACGGTAAAATCGTTATGATAGGCGATGATGTCGAGAGCGCATACCTTGACTGTGTTGCGGCACAGAGCATAAACAGCGACCTCATCCGCGAAAAGGGCGACAGCCTTACATTTGTATACACGCCGTTCCACGGCAGCGGGAACAAACCTGTGCGCAAGATATTAAAGCGTATGGGCTTTGACAATGTTGTTGTCGTAAAAGAGCAAGAGCTGCCCGACGGAAGATTTCCTACTGTAAAATCGCCCAACCCCGAGAACAAAGAGGGATTCACCCTTGCAATCGAATACGCAAAGAAATGCGGCGCAGATTTGATTATCGGCACAGACCCCGATGCGGACCGTGTGGGAATTATCGTTAAAAACAAAAACGGCGAATACAACACCTATACCGGGAATCAGGTGGGTGCGATGCTTACCGAATACATTCTTTCAAGCCTCAAATCGCGCGGCGAGCTTGCCGATGACGCATATGTGGTAAAGACGATTGTCACCACCAACCTCACAAAGGCAATCTGTGATAATTACGGTGTTGAAATGAAAGAGGTTCTCACGGGCTTTAAATTCATCGGCGAAAAAATAAAAGAGTCAGAGGAAACAGGCAAAGGAACTTATATTTTCGGCTTTGAAGAAAGCTACGGATACCTCAAAGGCACATACGCACGTGACAAAGATGCGGTTGTCGCAACAATGCTGATTGCCGAAATGACACTTTGGTGCAAGGAAAACGGCAGCTCTCTCGCTGAGTTTATGGACAGCATCTATGCCAAATATGGCCGTTATATCGAATATGTTGAATCCGTTGTAATGGAAGGCATTGACGGAAGTGAAAAGATTGCGGCGATTATGGATAAGCTGCGCACCGACACGCCGACAAACATAGGCGGCAAGGCAGTAACGGCTGTTCGTGATTATAAGACATCAGTTCGCACCGAAATCAAGAGCGGCACAACGGAAGAAATATTATTGCCGAAATCAAACGTAATTTATCTCGAACTCGAGGACGGAAACAACTTTATCGTTCGCCCATCGGGAACAGAGCCGAAAATCAAGCTTTATTGCCTGCTCAGAGGTAAGGATTCCGCTGCGGCAGAGGATTTGCTTGCAAAGGTTAAGGACGATATTAAAAAGATTGTTGCCGAATAAGACAAATTCGCAATTAAAGATATACACAGGAGATTAAAATGCTATTTGACACACACGCACACTTTGACGATGAACAATTCGACGCCGACCGCGATGAGGTTTTAAAAAGCCTTAAATCATACGGGGTCGGGAACATCGTCAACATCGGTTCGAGTATGAAAACATCGCGCACAAGCGTTGCTCTTGCCGAAAAATATGATTTTGTATACGCCACCGTCGGTGTTCACCCGTCCGAGACGGGCGAGCTTTGCGAGGCGGACATTGAGGAACTCAAACGCCTTGCCGCGAACCCAAAGGTTCGTGCAATCGGCGAGATAGGTCT
>ERZ857965.3848-NODE-3848-length-10844-cov-4.084531_pt1 | contig 10844 bp, 11 predicted proteins | sample MGYA00519758_ERZ857965 | MGnify/ENA primary metagenome ERZ857965 (study PRJEB31778, sample SAMEA3449381) | human gut metagenome | biome: human gut; feature: human-associated habitat; material: faeces | place: United Kingdom | collected 2010/2012 ...
ATGAAAAGATAGAGACAATCCCTCTTATAATTATAAAAAAAGATAACAACAGAGAACAGTACAGCCGTCAGAAGATTGAAAACGGAATTATCCGGGCATGCTATAAGCGTCCGGTGCCGACAGAGAAGATCCAGCAGGCGGTGAACAATATAGAGACAAAGGTATTCAGTCTGGAAGAAAAGGAAATTCCGAGCAGTGTGGTCGGCGAACTTGTCATGGATGAACTGAAAGACCTGGATGAAGTAGCATATGTAAGATTTGCATCTGTATACCGTGAATTTAAAGATGTGAATACTTTTATGGACGAGCTAAAGAAGATATTAGATAAGGAAGAAAAATGAGAACATACAAATTAACAATTTCTTATGATGGCACCCGCTATCAGGGGTGGCAGAGACAGGCGACGACAGATAATACAATTCAGCATATATTAGAGTGGAGCATTGGAAAACTGGTCGGATACAGAGTCCGTGTAGATGGCTCCGGGAGAACTGACGCAGGGGTTCACGCACGTGGACAGGTTGCAAGCGTACAGCTCTCCAAGCTTTACGATGTAAAGGAATTGAAGGATTCCATTAACAGATATTTACCGGAAGATATCCGGATCATGAAAGTGGAACTGATGAAAAATGGGTTCCATGCGAGAAAAAGTGCAAAAGGAAAGAAGTACGAATATTATATTGACTGCAGAGAAAAACCAGATGTATTTTCCAGAAGATATTGCTATCATTATCCACATAAGCTGGATATCGAAGCAATGCGCGAGGCAGCAGATTATATGATCGGACCGAAGAATTTTACAAGCTTTACGGATGACAGTGAGAATAAGGATCCAGTCCGCAGGGTTACCAACATTAAAATTGTAAGTAATGGAGAAAAGCTCCGTATTACTTATTATGGAACCGGGTTTATGTATCATATGGTCCGGATTATGACAGGCACACTTCTGGAGGTCGGAACAGGAGAGCGTGAAGCCTCTATGATTCCTGTCGTCATTGCAGCAGAAGACAGAAGCCTGGCAGGATTTCTGGCACCGGCAAGGGGTCTGTTTTTAAGAAAAGTGTATTACTAATGCCGTTACTGTCAATTTTGAAAATGGAAGGCAAAAATAGAAGACAAGAACACAGGAGACTAAAATGAAATTTATATCATGGAATGTAAATGGTATCCGTGCATGTGCCGGAAAAGGATTTATGGATTTTTTTCAGGAGACGGACGCAGACATTTTCTGCATTCAGGAGACGAAGATGCAGGAAGGACAGCTTGAACTGGACACACCGGGATATCATCAGTACTGGAATTATGCGAAGAAAAAAGGTTATTCGGGGACAGCAATATTTACCAAACAGGAACCAATCAGTGTAAGCTACGGACTTGGAATCGAGGAGCATGACCAGGAAGGGCGTGTGATCACATTGGAGTTTGAAGATTTTTACTTTATTACCGTGTATACACCAAACTCCCAGAGCGAGCTTGCAAGACTGGATTATCGTATGAAATGGGAGGAAGATTTTCTTACATACTTGAAAAAGCTGGAAGAGACAAAGCCGGTTATTTTCTGCGGTGATCTGAATGTAGCGCATACAGAGATTGATCTGAAGAATCCAAAGACGAATCGGAAAAATGCCGGATTTACCGATGAAGAGCGTCAGAAATTCACAGAGCTTCTGAATGCCGGATTCGTAGATACATTCCGGTATTTTTATCCGGAGCAGACAGGTATCTACTCCTGGTGGTCTTACAGATTTAGTGCAAGAGCCAAGAATGCAGGTTGGAGAATTGACTATTTCTGCGTATCCGAGAGTCTGAAAGATAGATTGGAAGACGCGAAGATACTGACAGATATTATGGGATCAGATCATTGCCCGGTGGAATTGGATATAAAGTAACTTTAAATTTTAAAATGCGGTTTTGGGTTTTAACTCTCAAAATCGCATTTTCTCTTGAAATAAAGGGATTTTGTGGGTATAATAATGTCATTAAAAAGAGGTTGAAAAATCCAATGGGGGAACAAGCTTATTGGTTTTTTGTACCTCTTTTTTCGATATCAGGAATAAAATTTCCAATATCAGATGCTTCCGGAAGAATGTATAAAAGCATCTTTCCAATGGATTTCTAAGAAAAAAACAGGAAAAAAATAACAGAAACAACACATGAAAAGAGAGGATGACAGACATGAAATTTAAAGAGATTAATCCATCACCACGTACACTTATGACACCGGGGCCAGTTGAAGCAGATCCTCGTGTACTTCGCGCAATGGGCGCACACATTCTCGGACAGTTCGATCCGGAATTTACAGCACTTATGAATGAGACAATGGAGATGGAGCGCTATGTGTTCCAGACACAAAATAAAATGACATATCTTGTAGATACCACATCAAGAGGAGGTCTTGAGACAGTTCTGACAGGAGCAATCTGTCCGGGAGATAAAGTCTTGATTCCTGCATTCGGACGTTTTGGATATCTGCTTGCAGAGATTCTGGAGAGATGTGGAGCAGATATCACACTTCTTGAGAGAGAATGGGGAACTGTATTTGAGCCGGAAGAGATTGAAGAGGCATTAAAGAAAGACAGCTACAAAGCCGTTGCATTTATCCACGGTGAGACTTCTACATCTATGATGCAGCCATTGAAAGAGATTGGTGAAATCTGTGAGAAATATGGTGCACTTCTGATTGTAGATGCAGTTGCAACACTTGGTGGAGCAGAAGTACACGTTGACGACTGGAAGTTATCCGCATGTATCTCCGGTACACAGAAATGTATTTCAGCACCTTCAGGTTCTGCACTGATTACATACAATGAGCAGATTGAAGAGATTGTTAAGAAGAGAAAGAAAGTAGAGAAAGGAATCCGTACAGCAGATGATGTAAACGGTTCACTTGCAGGAATCCCAAGTAACTATCTGGATCTTGCACAGCTTGAGGATTACTGGAGCCCAAGACGTCTGAACCATCATACAGAGGCTACAAGTATGCAGTATGCAGTACATGAAGCACTCCGCTGTATCGTGGACGAGACTCTGGAAGCAAGATGGGCAAGACACAGCCTTAATGACAAGGCTCTGTGTGCTGGTCTGAATGCAATGGGTCTTAGCATTTTCGGAGATATCGAGCACAAGATGCCAGTTGTAACAGCAATCAATATTCCGGAAGGAGTAGACGGAAAGGTAATCCGTGGAACACTTCTCAACGAGTTCGGAATCGAAATTGCAACATCATTCGGACCACTGGACGGCAAGATTTTAAGAATTGGTAACATGGGATATTCAAGCCAGAAGAGAAATATCCTGATCCTTCTTGGTGCTCTTGAAGCAGTTATGCTTCAGAATAATGTTAAGATTGCTACAGGCGAAGGTGTGGCAGCAGCTATGGAAGTATACAAAAATGCTGAGAAATAAATAATGATATTGAAAAATATATAACAGATAAATGCCTCTTGGTGAATTGATTGCCAGGGGCATTTTTAATTGCATGTGTAATAATAATTTAATATTTATTTATACTTAAAGTATAGATAATTAAAACATAACATGTTATAATGTGACATAAGGATTTACAGGAAAGGAGCAATACAATATGCCGTTATTGAAAGAGGACATTTACACAATAAAAGATATATATGCATTACCAGCCGGAGAACGTGCAGAACTGATTGAGGGAAAAATATATGACATGGCACCGCCGTCAGCAGCTCATCAAAGAATATTAATAGCATTAAGTACAGCAATATATAATTATATTGATAATAACAATGGCTCTTGCAGTGTATATATAGCTCCATTTGCTGTTTTCTTGAATGAAGATGACAAGAATTATGTAGAACCGGATATATCTGTGATTTGCAATCCGGATAAGTTGGACGATAAAGGGTGCAATGGGGCACCGGACTGGGTGATTGAAATTGTATCGCCAAGCAGTCAGAGAATGGATTACATGATAAAGTTGTTTAAGTACCGTACCGCAGGGGTTAGGGAATATTGGATTGTAGATTCATTGAAAAATAGAATTACTGTATATAATTTTGAAGAAGATACCATGCAGGAGTACACATTTTCAGAAGATATACCTGCAGGAATATATCAAGGCAAGCTCACAATTAATTTATCAAATATTCAGAGATAAGTGTAGAATATATGATTTACTCCGGAACATATACTGTTATAAAGGCAGATGTTCCGGAGTTTTTTCGTAGGTTGAAAATAATAATTATATATAAAAAACATCTATATGTATATGACAATTATAGAGAAAAACAATTTGAAAAAGCTGATTATGAGTGCTAAGATATTCAAAAATACAACAAAAAAGAAAGAGGAAAAAGTATTATGAAAAGAATGAAGAAATTTGCAGCTCTTCTTCTTGTAGTAGCCATGACATTTGGTATGGTTGCCTGCAGCAGTTCAGACAAAAAAGAAGAGTCTACAAAAAAAGAAACTAAGACAGAAGAAAAAAGTACCAAAAAGCTTGATGGTACTTTGAAAGTTGTTACAACTGGAGATGCTTATCAGCCATTATTTGATAAGTTTACTGAAGAAGTTGGACCTAAAGTAGAATTTATTTCTATGTCTTCCGGAGAGGTATTATCAAAATTGAAAGCAGAAGGTGGAACGCCAGCAGCAGACCTTTGGTTTGGTGGCGGAATTGACGCATTTATGGACGCAAAAGATAATAATCTTCTTGAAAAAGTAGATTTTGATGCGGCAGATGAACTTTCACCAGACTTTAAGGATAGTGATAATTACTGGTTCTCTAAAGGTGTTACTGTAGTAGGATTTATTGTAAACAATGATATTTTAAAAGAAAAAGGACTGGAAGCTCCGAAGACATGGGATGATCTCACAAAGGAAGAGTATCAGGGAGAGGTACTGATGTCTAATCCGGCTATCTCAGGAACAAACTATGCAGTAGTAAATGCGCTTCTTCAGACAAAAGGACAGGACGAAGGTTGGAAGTATTTTGAAGCACTTAATAAGAATGTAGATTATTATTCAAAACGTGGTTCAGATCCAAGTACTAAGACGGCAGCAGGAGAAGTTGGTATTGGTATCACATATATCAATGGTACACTTGATGAGTTAAAAGAACAGGCAGATGTTGATGTTATCTATCCTGAAGATGGAATGCCATATGTCCCAGAAGGTGTTGCAGCATTTGCAAATGCAGAGAACACAGAGGCAGCAAAAGCATTTATCGAGTGGTTCTTCTCTGATGATGAGAACATGAAAATGATGGCTGGTATTGACAAGAATAATACATGCCTTCTTGTAAAACCAAGCTTGAAGGGACTGAAACTGAATTTTGACGAGAGCCAGCTTATGAAAGAGGATCTGTCATTATTTGGATCAGAAAGAACAGAAATTCTTGACAAGTGGAGTACTTTGATGGGAGATAAAGGTGAACAATAGAAAACCTATAAAAAAACGGGCATCATTATATGATGCCCATTTTTATAATATATTAGATTATTTTATATTGGCAATACTGGTAGCCGGAGTATTGATATTTATTCTTTATCCGCTTCTTTGTATGGTGAAGCAGAGCTTCGCAGGAACAGAAGGATTTTCAACGGAAGTTTATAAAAGTATTTTCAGTGATAATCTGGTGTTAGTAAAAAATAGTGTATTTGTCGGAAATTTATCAGCATTTTTTTCAACGATTGCAGGACTTCTTGTAGCAATTTGTGTGTGGGTAGCTGGAAAGAAAATGGGAAAAGTCCTGGAGACAATTTTATTGATTAGTATGGTCTCTCCGCCATTTATTGCATCGCTGGCATACATTCAATTATTTGGAAGAAATGGATTGATTACAAAAGGAATTTTAGGCTTGTCATTGAATCCATATGGCTGGCTTGGGGTTGTTGTTATGCAGACTCTATTTTTTGCTTCATTAAATGCACTTATGATCCTTGGAATGCTGAAAAAAATGGACATGTCATTGGTCAGGGCATCTTTTGATTTAGGAGCATCATCTGGCTACACTTTATGGAGAATAGTAGTACCGTTGTTGCGCCCAATACTTTTAAGTTGTTATTTGCTTTCCTTTATCCGCTCAATTGCTGATTTTGGAACTCCAGTAGTAATTGGAGGTCGCTTTGAAACAGTTTCAACAGAAATATATATGCAGGTCATTGGCTATTCTAGATTGGACAAAAGTGCTGCGCTTAATGTATTGCTTCTTGTTCCTACAATTATTGTATTTGTATTATACCGTTATTTGATGAAGAAAAATGAAAAAGTTATTGATGGAAATAGCAATAAGACGATTGAGGCTGGAAATACTTTCAGACTACGAGGTATGTCGGCAATTGTTGTATGGCTGGGAGCAGGTTTCTTTTTTGTTATGATGGCGCTGGAATATGGATCTATTTTCTTGAATAGTTTCAGTAGAAATCTGCGAGGCAAAATTACATTTACAACCATGTATTTAAAAGCATTGCTTGAACGAGATATGGACACTTTTGTACGAAGTGTGGAATATGCGTTGATAGTTGCAATAGTAGGAAGTGTGATTGGAATGTTGCTTTCTTACTATATTGAAAGAAGAAAAATAAAATTAGGAGGAGTTCTAGATTTTATTATTACATTACCATATATGCTTCCGGGAAGTTGCTTTGGAATTGGTTATATTCTTGCATTCAATCATAGTCCGTTAAAGTTTACCGGAACAGCAGCTATTGTTGTGTTAAATATGATTTATAAGCAGATGTCCATTACAACAAAGGCTTCGTTTTCTTCACTGCAACAAATCAGCATAGAACTTGATGCTGCAGCAAGAGATCTTGGGGCAAACAAATTTTTGGTGATGAAAGATGTAATTCTTCCTAATATGAAACAAGCTTTTGCGACAGGATTTATTAATAATTTTACAAGCGCAATGGTTACGGCAGGTGCTGTAATCTTTCTGGTGACACCAGGACAAAAGATTGCTGTATTTACATTATTTGACTGTATTAACACAGGGCGATACGGCGAGGCGTCAATGATTGCAACATTTATTATTGCTATTACAATTACTGTAAATGTGATATTTTCAATACTTGTTGCTTGGAAAGGAAGAAGAAAACGTGTATTTAGAACTAAAAAATGTAAGTAAAAGTTTTGGTGAAAAAGAAGTAATAAAAGATTTATCACTTTCGCTTCCTAAGGGAGAGCTGTTATGTTTGTTAGGAGCATCAGGTTGTGGAAAGACGACAACGCTTAAAATGATTAGTGGCTTTTTAAAGACGGATAAGGGGCAGATTTTGATTGATGGACATGATATTACTGAACTAGATCCAGAGAAACGCCCTGTATCAACTGTTTTCCAGTCATATGCATTATTTCCACATATGACTGTTTTGGAAAATGTAATATATGGATTAAAATTTCAGGGAATTAGAAAAAAGAAAGCCAGAGAAATGGGTATGGAGTATTTGAAAATCGTGGATATGGAAGAATACGCAGGATTTTCAATTGGCGAAATATCTGGTGGACAACAGCAAAGAGTTGCATTAGTCAGATCATTAATTACAAAGCCGAAGGTACTCCTTCTGGACGAGCCGCTTAGTAATTTGGATGCGAAACTTCGAGTCAAGATGCGTGAAGAAATTCGGGAAATTCAAAAAAAGTACGAGATTACAATGGTTTTTGTAACCCATGATCAAGAAGAAGCAATGGTACTTGGAGACAAGATTGCTATTATGGATCAGGGTAAACTTGTTCAAATAGGAAGACCGGAAGAAGTGTATTTGCATCCACAAAATGATTTCGCAAGAGATTTCTTGGGAATATCAAATCAGTTTACCGATATGCGAGGAAACCATATATGTTGTAGACCGGAAGAACTCGAATTTGTGGATAATGGTACAGTAAAAGGAATTGTAAAGCATGAAGAGTTTTTAGGATTCTATCGACAATATTATGTTGAAACGGAAACCCATGAAAACATCATTGTAAGAACGGATAGAGATGTAAAAAAGGAAGTAGGAAAAGAAATTCAGCTTCAAGTTAAATAGAAGATTAAAAAGGATATAATTTATCAAAAAATAAAGATTCTTATAGAAGAATATATGATTTACTCCGGAACATATACTGCTATAAAGGCAGATGTTCCGGAGTTTTTTTATGAGAAAGTTAATAAAACTTGAGAAAATAAGGGCAAATCGCGAGAGTATTCAAAAGAAATGGAATAAGAAATGGTTGACTCGTGGGATTTTTACTTGTGTGGTTGCAATAGCATTGATAGGTTCATGTAGGTACATATCAGGAATTGTCAAGGTTTCGAGTAATGTCAATGGGAAAGAACTTCCGATTTACTGTGTTCAGACCGACGAAAAGAAGGTTGCGCTCTCATTTGATGCAGCATGGGGGAATGATGATACCCAGAGAATCCTGGACATTTTAAAGGAACATGATGTACATGTCACATTTTTCATGACTGGCGGGTGGGTCGAAAGTTATCCTGACGATGTGAAAGCAATCTATGAGGCAGGCCATGACCTTGGAAATCACAGTCAGAATCATAAGAATATGTCTCAGCTTTCCGATGAGGAGAAGACGCAAGAGTTAATGAGTGTTCATGAAAAAGTGAAGGAGTTGACAGGAGTCAAGATGCAGTTGTTTCGCCCGCCATATGGAGATTATGATGACGCCGTTGTTTTAAATGCCAGGGAAAATGGATATTATCCGATTCAGTGGGACGTGGATAGTCTGGATTGGAAAGACTACGGGGTTGACAGTATTTTAAATACGGTGCTAAATCATAAGGCACTTGGAAATGGTTCGATTATCTTGTGCCACAATGGGGCGAAATATACGGCAGATGCTCTGGATGCATTGCTGGACGGATTGAAAGAAAAAGGTTATCAGGTAGTGCCGATATCGCAACTGATTTATAAAGAAAATTACCATATGGACGTGACCGGAAGACAAATTCCGGACGCGAAGTAGATACCTAGAAAAGCCCGTAAAATGGACGAAAAATCAGAACATACGCATCAATTAAAGAACATATATAGAATAGTTTAATATTTGCTGTCTCTTTTATTTAAAATCTTGATTGGACAATGGAAAAGTAAGTGTGGTAATATTAAATGCGTACTTGTTAATGTTGATAATTATTGCTTAATAAAGCAGTGATACAACTGGGGAAAAAGAAAAGGAGAACTTAATGAAAAAGAAAATCGTAAGCGCACTTTTATGTGTCGCAATGATCGCAACTATGGTAACGGGTTGTGGTGGAAGCAAATCCAGTTCTACATCTGGAAATGCAGATTCTACAGCTAAGCAGTTTGAGATTAATGCAGCAATTGCAGCAAATCCACCTGCACTTGATCCACACACTGTAAATGCTAATGTTACAGGTGCAATTGGAATTCATATTTATGAAGCTCTGTTCCAGATGGATGAGAATTATGAACCACAGCCAGTACTTGCAGAGTCTTATGAGATGAGCGATGATGGAAAAGAGTACACAATCAAACTTCGTCAGGGAGTAAAATTCCACAACGGAGATGAGATGAAGGCAGATGATGTAGTAGCATCTATGAATCGTTGGATGGAGCTTTCACCAAAGGCTAAAACACTCATTGGCGGTTCAGTGTTTGAAAAAGTAGATGATTATACAGTGAAACTTACTGTAAATGAGCCATCTTCTGATATCATCATGGTTCTTGCAAGCCCTATTCAGTTTGCAGCAATCTATCCAAAGTCAGTTGTTGATTCAGCAAGTGATGAGGGTGTAAAGGAATATATTGGAACTGGTCCGTATAAAGTAGCAGAGTGGAAGCAGGATCAGTATGTAAAACTTGAAAAAAATGAGGATTATCAGCCGGCTGAAGGAAAATCCAGTGGTCTTGCAGGAGCAAAAAATGCACAGGCTGATACAATCACATTTAACATTGTAACAGATACAGCTACTCGTATTGCAGGTGTACAGAATGGTCAGTATGACATTGCTGAGGATATCCCGGCAGATCAGTACAAAGATCTTGCAGCAGACAAGAATCTGACTATGGATGTTCGTAGTGGTGGTACACTGAACCTGTTCCTGAATACAACAGAGGGTGTTATGGCTGATGAGAAAGTACGTCAGGCAGCTCTTGCAGCACTTAACTGTGATGATATTCTGATGGCAAGTTATGGAGATGCTGATCTTTATAAGCTGAATGCAGGTTGGTGTAATCCAGATGATGCGCAGTGGGGAACAGAGGCTGGCTCTGAATATTACAATCAGAACGATGTCGAGAAAGCGAAAAAGCTTCTTTCTGAGTCAAGCTACAACAATGAAAAAATCGTATTAGTTACAACACCAGAATACAATGAGATGTACAACGCAACACTAGTTGTTCAGGAACAGTTAAAAGCAGCAGGATTCAATGCAGAAGTTGAAAGTTACGACTTCAGCACATTTATGGAGCACCGTGCAGATCCGAAACAGTTTAGTATGTATATTACAAGTAACAGCTACAACATGCTTCCAATTCAGTTATCAGTACTGGATAAAGGATGGGCAGGACTGGATCGTCCGGAAATATCAGACGGAATCAAAGCAATCCGTTCAGCATCTTCTAATGAGGAAGCAAAAGCTGCATGGGAAGACCTCCAGTCATTCATTTATGAATATGGTGCAGCAAGTGTTATCGGACATTTCACAAACATTACAGCTATGAACAGCAAAGTTGAGAATTATCAGTACCTGAGATTCCCAATTTACTGGAATATCACTTTTGCAGAGTAATAGAAGGAAGAGTTTACTTACATCTAGGTGAGTCTTGAATAGTAAACACAGCGGCGGAATGCGAAAGCAACCGCCGCTTTTGCGAATTTTAGGAATATTTTCATTGAAATTGAAAATCATG
>ERZ857965.3852-NODE-3852-length-10837-cov-2.729086_pt1 | contig 10837 bp, 8 predicted proteins | sample MGYA00519758_ERZ857965 | MGnify/ENA primary metagenome ERZ857965 (study PRJEB31778, sample SAMEA3449381) | human gut metagenome | biome: human gut; feature: human-associated habitat; material: faeces | place: United Kingdom | collected 2010/2012 ...
TTACTCAAATACGACCAGATACCCGCTACAACAATCTGTACCACCGTAAGAAATGCCATAATTTCTCCGGGGATCAACCAGTTTCTCATCAGAGAAAGCTGGAAGTAAATCACAATATTGGTAATGACCAGCGCAGTCATCTGGGAAGCAAAGATATTTGCCGGTTTGAGATAACCGGTTTTCAGGGCTCCCATGATCTTGCTCAAAAAAAGCAGGACAACCAGATAAACTGCAAGGATCAGTAAATGTCCTCTGAAATAAAGCTTTAAGCCCGTACCGAACGCAAAACCTTCCTGGCTGAACCGGAAGCTGCTGATCAAAGGGTAATACCATTGGAACCAGACATGTGCGAACAGTAAGGTCTGTACGATCAGTCCTACCAGTGATAATTCAAGCGTTACAAACCGTTTGACGGATTCCACATGGCTGCGGATCGTGTCCGCCACCACTCTGCGCACCGTTGCCCTCCATGCCCAGAAGAACATGTAGATAAACGCTGTCGCAACGGACATCTTTGCTTCTGTCCGGTACAGGTTCCAGATCCGTTTCACTGCCGTTCCTTTGTTAGAGGACAGGGACTGGGGCGGTCTGCGGTATATCGCAAGGGATTCATCCAGGCCATAGGCTGTGAAGCCTGCTTTTAAAATTTTCCACCAGGTTGCTGTATCCTCGCTGCCGATCTTCGGCATGTGAATCAGCTCTTTCCCGGTTTGTTGTGTATCCAGAAGAACCGTTGAGGTAAAAATAACTGTACGGCTCAGTGCCTGCCGATAGGTTAAGGTTTTTGGTACATGGACTGCTTTTCCGGTCGGGACGCCGTCTTCATCTCCGAATTCATAGGAGGAAAACACAAAGGCTGCATCATGCTTTTCCAGAAAAGCGAGTTCCTTTTCCAATTTTCCCGGATACCAGATGTCGTCTGCATCCAGAAAAGCGATATATCTGCCACGTGCTGCATCGATTCCCGTATTGCGTGCCATCGCGGCACCCTCGTTGACTTCTTTTTGGATAAGACGAATTTTGTCCGAATTTGCTCCAATACAGCTTTTCATTACATCCACGCTGTGATCCTTCGAGCAATCGTCCACCAAAATCAGCTCCCAGTCCGTATAGGTCTGGCGCTGTACCATTTCAATTGTAGTCGCAATATATTTTTCTGCATTGTATACAGGCACAACGATACTGATCATTTGTTCTCTACCCCGTTTTCACCAGTTCATTTCTGCAGCCTCGGTCTGACGCATCGGATTTTATCCGGATAAAGGAGGGTTCCATTTGTTTCTACATCTTCCGGCAGGAATGCAAGAATTCCGTTTTTCCGGCAGTATTCCTGCACCTCTTCGCCATGTTCCATGCAGATTACCATCTGCGGGATTCGAAATACCCGCACCAGATGATCGATTTCTGCTAAATCGATGCGGCTGCTCGCTCCCGGCTCCGAAGGCGTATCCTGTTTGCCGCGATAACGATAGGTTCCTGCGTTTTCTATCAGATCCGGTCTGCTTTTGGCAATTGCATCCGCCCGCCGCAGGTTCTCTTCGCTGTCGTAGATCAGCAACGTCCAGCCAGGCGTCACTTCATGGCATATCCAGCGCTTTGCCAAAAAACTCCAGACAAAAAGCAGTACAACTCCCAAAAGAAATGCCATAAAAACTGTTTTCAGTCCCCATTGCGTTCTGAAAACAGTAAGTGCCGGAACAAGTACTGCCGGGAGATTTCTCCGGATCAGATCCTTGACGCTGCGGATTCCGACATCCGTGCCTTTCAGGACAATGCAGCAGGCCAGAGCGATTGCTGCAGCAATCAGTGCATTCAGAATGGAACCACTTATTCTGATATATCCTGCAAACAGAACAATCGTCAGTGTTGCAACACATAGCTGACTATGAAATTTCAGTCTTTTTAACCGGTTCCTCCCCATGTATTTTAGTCCTCAGGGTCCGATGCAGAATGTCCCGCAGTCTTCAGAATTCGTGACAGTTCTGCCACGTTATTGGAAGAATCCATAGCTGCATAGGTTACGATCACTTCGCTATTTCCGGTTTCTGTCACCTTTTCAATCAGTAAGGAGGCTGTCACATCCCCGTCATGGGAATCGTAAGCGGTTACGCCTTCCAGCAGCTGATCGGTATCTGTGCCGGTTGTATAGGTCTGCTCGGCATCCGGCAGGGTGATCACCGGCGCTGTCCGGTCCATTTGTAAGTAGAAGAATGCGCAAACCGCAATTAAAGCTGCATCTGCAATAAAAAATCCGATGGTCAGACCCTTTGTACTCATTTTGCATCCTCCTTTTCTCCCGTGTTCTGTTCCGGTACAGCAGTTTCTGTCTCAGCAGCTGTCGCGTCGGTTTTGGAGCCTGCATCCAGCATCAGCTCGTCCTGTGCTTCGTCTGCACCGCCATTTCCGTAGCCGTAATAGCTGCCATAGTAATAGCCATAATATTTTCCATAATAAGGATTCTTTTTGGTGTTGACCTTGTTCAGGACGCATCCAAGAATCCGGCAGCCTACCTTGTCCAGCTGTTCTTTTACGTTCTGGGCAAATTTGTAGCTGATGGCTCCGCTTTCGACAACGAGTACCGTTCCATCGCAGATCGCACCTACTACCGCGCCGTCGATGACGCTGCCAAGAGGCGGGGTATCTACGATGACATAATCGTATTTCATCCGCAGCACCTCCAGCATATTTTTGAACGCATCGCCTCCCAGAAGCTCACTGGGGTTGGGCGGTATCGGTCCTGCAAAAATAATATCGAAATTGTTGACGTTGGTTCTGCAGCATACATCGTCCAGTTCCATCTGTCCGCTCAGGTAATGGGACAGTCCGTATCTTTCACGGTTTGCTTTATAACGGCCCCGCAGTACGGATTTGCGCAGGTCTGCGTCAACCAGGATCGTCTTCTTGCCGCTTTCTGCAAGGGACAGACATAACTGGAAGGAAACGCTTGTCTTTCCTTCATTTGGCGTACAGCTGGTCAGGGAAATCACTTTGACATTTTTTCCTGCAAAGCTCAGATTGGTACGCAATGTTTTATAGGCTTCTTTTGTTCTGAAATCCAGACGCTCGATGGAGCGAATTACTACGTTCTGCATGTTTCCCTGTCACCTCACTTTCCGCTTGTCGCCTGTTTTTTATATTTTTTCTTTTTCTTCCTGCTGTCAACTTCATTCAGCGGAATCATCGCAAGGGTGGAAATTCCAAGATATTTTTCCACATCCTCTTCCGTCTGAATCGTATCGTTCATCAGGTGGGAAAGGATGACGATGGCTGCTACAATCAGGATACCAAGCATTCCGCCCAGCACCGTGTTCTTTCCGGCGGAGGGGCTCGCCTTATGGGTCGGTACGTTTGCTGTTTCTACGATATTCACTGCTTCGATATCCATAACGTTGCGGATATGGGTCGAGGCTGTTTCACGGATTGCATTAGCAATTTTCATCGCCGTAACCGGATTGCTGTCCGTCACCGCAATGGAGATTACTCGGGTGTCTGTGGGCGTGCTCACTGTAACCTTACCGCTTAACTGCTCATAACTTAACGGCAGATTCAACTGCTCGATCACCGCTTCCAGTACGAAACGGCTTTTGATCAGCTCCGAATAGTCTTTAACCAGCTGCGTGCCTGCCTGCAGGTCGCTGTAGGTTACATTTGTGTTGCTACTGTCCTGTTTGTTCAGAATATAGATTTTTGTTACAGACTGATACGTGGGCGTCATCAGAAATTTGCTTCCCCCAAAGGCCAGAAGTGCTGTAAACAGTCCCACTGCAATCATCAGCGGAAGCTTTCTCCAGAGTACCCAAAAAAGTTCTACCAGATCGATTTCGTTTTCCTCGTTGCTTCTCTGGTTTTGATTTTCCATGTCTCGTTCCCCTTTTTATTCGATGTCTTCCATATCTGTATTGTCCAGAATGTGTGCTGCGTTTTTGTAGAGCAGACGTGCCGCATATTCCGGGCTGCAGTGTCTTTGCAGCCATGAGGCTCCTTCCGCCATCGATACAGACCGGTCTCCCTCTGCTCTGTGGGCGTCCGTTCCGATAAGATCTGCAAGCTCTTCTTTTATCAGACTGCGTGCTGTGCGCTTTAGCTGTCCGCCCAGCAGTCCCGGCAGCTCTCCTGCGTTGATCTGGATCCGGCATCCCATGTCCTTTAATTCTTCGACCCGGTTGAAATCCTTTACCACGTTCCGATAGCGCTCGGTATGCGCGACAATCGGACGGTAGCCCTCGCAGAGCAGGTCATACAGGCAATTCCGGATGTACGCCCATTCTTCGTCCGGTGAAAATTCTGTCAGAATATAATCTGATCCGGCAAGGGTTCCCGCCTTGCCCTGTTTTAACAGCTCGATGGTATCCATGCAGCAAAAAATCTCACCGCCGCTGTAAAGTCTGATGTCGATTCCGTTTTCTTTCGCAGCCTGCTGTAGCTTCTGTGTCCGTTCCAATGCGGAAGCAGCGGTAATGCTGCGTCTGTTCGGTTTCTGATGCGGAGTCAGGATAACTGCTGCAACGCCCTGTTTTACTTCCTGGCGCAGCATCGTCAGGCTCTCTTCCAGATTTCTCGCGCCGTCATCCACCTCCGGTAAAATATGACAGTGAATATCTATGTACTGATTTTTCTTCTCCGGCATCTCAGGCCTCACTTCCGGAGTTTTTTTTGCTGTCCGAACTGCTTTTTACGGTCTCCGGTACTGTCTCGCATTCTGATGCAGCTTCCGCCTGTGCTGCCCGAAGTCCGTCGGCAAACAGCCACAGCATCCGCAGGCAGTAATCCTGTACAATCTGAGGCATCCCGTTGAGTCCGCGCATCAGCTGTTCTTCCTGACTGACTGCAGATTTTTTCTCTTTCTCGCCATAAATCAGCGTATCCAGACTCACTCCATACAAGCGGGACAGGTTAATCAGTGTTTCCACACTCATGCCGCAGGTTCCCCGCTCGATATCCGCATAATATTTATTGACGACACCGAGCCGTTCTGCCACCAGCTCTCTGCTCCAGCCGAGCTCAAGCCTCCGACAGCGCATCCGCTCTCCGGCAGCGATCCGGTCATATGCCGGCTTCTCCTGCTTTCTCTTCATCTTGTCCCCCACTTGTTTCTTTCTGTTCATCCTAACGTATTTCTACTCCGACAATTATGTTTTTTGTCGAAATTACAAACTTCTTGCCACCTATTTTATTATACCATCTAACGTCTTCTTTACAAGCAGGCAACGTGGCAAATATTTATTCCATTTTTATTAATTTTCTATTAAAAGTGTTAAAAAATGTTATAAAATCTTCTCTTGTATGTCGTATTTCGGGTTTTTTCCTTCTGAATTAGTATGTTTTTCCAGGAATCCCGTTCGCCTGAATATTCTCTGTTTTCCCATTATTTTCCGGTTTTACCCCCCCCCGAATAAAATCCAATCATTTTTATATTGTTATATCGTTTATTTTCCGTTTTCCGTTTTCAGAATTCGTTTAAATGTGTATTTCTATTTGTTTTATGGTTGATTTTGCTTTTCTGCGTTTTCTTCCCTTTTATTACGCAAACGTTTTTTCGTATTTTTTAGTTCTATATGACTTATTTTTGTCCAATCCGACTTGTTTCTATTTTCACTTTTTTCTTTCCAACATGCACCTGTATTGCGCCGACCTCCGCCGTGGAATACCAGCGGATTCCCCGCTCTTCCAGGCGTTTCAGCGTTTCCGGCGCCGGATGCCCGTACCGGTTGTTTTTGCCGCAGGAAATCAGGACCAGCTCCGGCTGTGCCAAATCCAGCAGTGCTTCTCCCGTCGCGTTGGACGCGCCGTGGTGCCCGGCGTCGAGGATGGTGCAGCGGAGGGGATTTTGCGCAGCGGGCTGGGTTGACAGTGCGCACGGGAGTGCCTGCCCCTGCGCAGCAGACTGGGTTGACGGCGCACACGGGAGTGCCAGCCCCTGCCCAGCGGGCTGGGGCTGCTCCACGGCGGGTCGCGCCTGCTCCACCAGCCAGTCTTCGCCGCTCTTTTCCAGATCTCCGGTCAGCAGCATCTGAAAATCGCCCTGTGACAGGCGCAGCACCAGCGACGCATCGTTGCGATCCTCCAGCACTTTTTTCGCATAGGGGTGCAGGCAGGAGATCTGCAGCGCGCCATCGGTCATGTGCTCTCCCGCAGAAAGGTATTCCACGGAGACGTTCGCCTCTTCGATCTGCTGCAGCAGCGTTTCCAGCACTTCATCCTTCAACGCCACATCCGGCAGAAAAATGCGCCGGATTTTGACCCGGCTGCTTTTCGACCACTCCAACAGCTCCCCTACCGCGCTGATGTGGTCTTCGTCCCAGTGCGTGATGAAAATTCCTTCCACGCTCCGCGTCCCGATATATTTCAGCCATGGAATAATCTGGTACTGTCCGGTCTTTTTCTTCGACGTACTTCCGGCATCCACCAGATATACATGATGCTCCCGTGTTTCGATTCCAACGCACTCTCCCTGCCCGACGTCCAGCATCGTGACGTTCAGTTCGCCCGGCAGGCGGATCAGAAAAATCCCCATCAGACACACAGCTGCTGCAAGCCGGAGGTGCGGACGGAGTTTTTTGCCTGACACAGCCAAAGCGATCAGTCCGATTGTATACGCGGCCAGTGCCTGCCAGGTCGGATATCCGGTGTGCAGGATACTGCCCGGAAGCGCCGTTGTGAACCGGCACAGCTGCTCATAGCAGGAAAAAATCGCTTCGATGGCGGTGCAAAGAAGGTGCTGGGGAATCTCCAGGCAGTGGACAAGCGCAGTCAGACGGGCAACCAGCTGCAGTCCGATCAGGCACGGCAGCAAGATTCCCATCAGCGGAATGACTGCCAGATTCAGCAGCACCGACCACGGACTCCATTCATAAAAATGAATCAGCAGAAACGGCAGCATCGTCATGGTAATGCCCAGACCGGCAAGGATATTTTTGCGGAGGAGACGGCAGGCCCGGGCGATGGCAGCCCGGGCAATATTCCATCCGGCAACTCCATCGGTGACTCGATTGGCGACTCGCAGCGAGGGTGCTGCTTCCTCCCAACCATCCTGCAAAACCGGAATCATTACCGCAATCCCGATCACTGCCGAAAACGAAAGCTGAAAGCCTGCATCCAGAATCCGCTGTGGCTTGGGCACAAGCAGAAGCAACGCCGCAACCGCAAGGGAGGTTGGCAGATCGGGCGTGCGCTTTAGCAGTCCCGCCGCCAAAAACAGTAAAAACATGACAAGGGCGCGCCGGGTAGAAATGCCCATTCCGGTCAGCTGCACGTATACAATCAGAATCCATGTGGAAATTCCGGCGCTCAAAGCAACCGGAAGCCGTACTTTTTTCAAAAGTCCGAACAGTCCTGCGCCGATCAGGGACAGGTGCAGTCCGGAAATTGCCAGCAGATGGCTGATTCCTGCGCCCTGGTATAGCGCTTTTACTTCGCTGTCCATTCCTTTTTTCCGTCCGAGCACCATGGCGGATGCGGTCGCACCGTTCTTTTCCCCCAGCAGCTTCCGGAACAATACCTCCGATTCATAGCGCAGCTGTGAAAGAAATTCTTCCAGCCGTCCATAGTTTTTTGTCTGAGCGGTAATTTTTGTTTTTCTCAGCGCAAACAGGCAGTCTTTTCTCCGATAATAGGCTGCTGCGTCGAATTCTCCAGGATTCGTTGCCTGCAAAAATGGCGACACTTCACCGAAAACCCGAACATAGCTGCCAGCCTTTGGAAGTGCTTCGTCTTCCTGCAAATAGCACAACGTACTCGCGTTTTTCCCGAATATTTCCTGCATTTCATTGATTTGTGAGATTGTTTTCTGAGAAGAAATAAGAATTGACATCTGGTCCGCATCTGCCGAACCGGATATCTGTGACAGGTTATCGGTCGTTTCCGCCGAATCCCCTGAAAAAACAAAAGATGAGGCATCTGCCTCGATAGAAAGGTCTTTTAAAAAAAAGCTGGCGTTTTCCTGCGCTCCATCTACAGGCTGCCAACAGTCTGTGACTTTGCCCGTCAGGCACAGGGTTTCGCCATCCATGGCTTCCAGCCAGGTGTCAAGCTGTGTAAGCGAGGTGCACCCGCCAATGGATGCTTTCTCTGACGTGTCTGTGCCAGCGTCCGTTCCCACCCATTCCGGCAGCAGACGCGCTGCCAGATAGAGGGTCAGGAAAATCAGGATTGCCGCGCACAGCGGTCTTCTGCAATTTTTTATGATTGTAATTCCTCCGTTTCGTAGACCAGATCAAGGTTCCGGTCAAACACGTTAGACAGTGAAATTTTTTCCCGGAAAATCATATCCGTATTCCCGTTTACCGCAATCTGCACCTTGTTGATGTTCGACAATTCTACCAGAGAGTTGACAATGGAATAGATCTGAACCTCTGCGGAAACATTGTAGGTCTGTGTCAGGAAACCGTTATCCAGGTTTACATAACACGTTCCATCCTTTACCGTCACGCCCAGCACCTTTGTCGCAGGGTTGATGACCGGATAAAGCTCTTCGTTTTCTGCATCCGGTCCGGCAATCAGCCGCTCTACCACCAGCTTTTCCATGGAAATGTTGCTGCTGTATACAACCGGTTTTGTCTGGACGCCGATCAGGCGCTCGCCATCTTCATTGGTAAAATAAAGAAGCAGACGTGTTTTTTCGTATGCATTGATTTCATTTCCGGCGTTGTCGATAAACAGATCTGCCGTCATAGGGCCGACCACATTGCCGAGGCTGTCCGTCAGTGCTTCTCCACCGACCGTCACCGAAACATAGGAAATTCCTTCCAGCTGCGTCATCGTGCGCACAATTGCAGCCCGAACCAGCACTTCTGAGGACGGAGACAGCTTTTTATATTCCACACTCATGTCCAGCACCAGCTGATCGTCTTTGACATTCCAGCTGTTAATCGCAAAACCGCTGATCGGTGAACGCAAAGACAGTTCTACCGGATTTTCCTTCAGTTGGGAAATACCCCATTCCGCCTGTTTGGAAAGCGTGTCGCCCTCCGGCTCTTTTTCCACTGCCGTGATTTTCGTTTCTTCTTTATTAATATAATAAACGCTGACCGTATTTGCAGGCGTCTCTTCTTTCTTCCCGCACCCGGCAAATATTCCGGTCAACAGCAGACAGCCCAAAAGCAGCGCAACCGCCCGCATTTTTCTGATCTCTGACATAATCTTCTCCAAATTTTCTGAAATCACTTGATGTAGGACAAGGGGATTTTCACCGTAAAGGTCGTGCCCTGTCCTTCCACGCTGCTCACTTTGATCGAACCACGGTGCAGCAGAATCGCATTTCTGGTGATGGCAAGTCCAAGGCCGGTGCCGCCGATTTCACGGGAATGCGATTTATCTACTCTGTAAAAACGTTCATAAATATGCTCGTAATCCTCCTCCGGGATACCGATGCCGGAGTCGGAAACCTCTACCGTGAAAAACTGATGATCCGCATCCAGAAGCACCTTGACCCAGCCGTGTTCTTTATTGTATTTAATCGCATTTTCCACAAGGTTCGTGAAAATCTGAGATATTTTGACCTCGTCCACCTCTGCCGTAACCGGGCGCAGGCTTTCCAGAACCACCTCGATGTCCCGTTTGCGGGCGATGGGACGCAGGCGCTTTAGCGTCGTTTCCAACAGCTCGTTGATATCCACTGCGGAAATGTCCATTGAGCCTTCGGTTTTGTCCATTTTTACAAGGGAAAGCAGGTCGTTGATGATTTTATTTTCCCGTTCGATTTCCTCCGTAATGTCCTGCATAAACTCCTGATACAGCTCCACCGGCACGTCCGGCTGCTGATTCAGGGAATCCGCCAGCACCTTGATTGAGGTCATAGGCGTTTTCAGCTCGTGAGAGACATTCGATACGAATTCCTGCCGGGAATCGTTGATGACCTTCATTCTGCCCAGCAGCTGGTTGAAGGCATCAACGATATGCTCGGTTTCCAGATAATCCGGTACGGAAATCGGCTCGTCCGTGAAACCGTCCTTGACCTCACTGATCGCCTGGGTTACGCGCTTAAAGGGCATAATCAGGATGTGCGAGAAGAAAAAGACGATGCCGATAATGATAATTCCCATCACGATTTCCAGAATCAGGGCTTTCCGGCTCAGGATGTCCAGCGTCGTCGCAATACTGTCTGTCGATGCACTGGCCAGAATCACGCCGCGTACGATGCTCGTCTGCCCTTTTTCCCCGTCTACCGTCTCCGTAATCGGAACCGTCATCTCGATATAGCCGTTCGTCTTGTCGTAGCGGGTCGTACTTTCCCCGCGGAAGCACTTGATCACCTCCTCGGAAATCATCGTTTTCCCCTCGCTCATGGCGTAGGTGTCTTTCACAATGCGGAAATTGCTGTTGATAATCAGCACACGGCCGTCATACAGATTGGACATCTGCTCCAGCTCGGCATTGACGACATCGGAGGTTGGATTTTGCAGGTAGTTGTAATTGACCAGGTGGTTTGCGATAATCCGGTACTGGGACGCGACGTCCGAGCCGCGCAGATTAACCGCACGTTCTTCGTAATTATTCAGAATGCCCAGCCGCATGATGTCGCTGGGCACGATTCCGATGATCAGCATCAGGAGGAAAATGTAGGCCTTCAGGCTGCGGAAGATCGGAATTTTATAAGTGAGCCGCCGGAATAATCCGGGGGTTTTGCTGCTTGTGTTCATGAATGCCTCCGGGGGATAAAAGGATGGGGCTGCCGACGGGAAACCGGACCTTTTGCTTCGCAAAAGCCCGGTTCGCGTTGCTCACCGGGTCATCCGCTGACAACCGGCAAAATCTTCTGCAAGCAGAGATTTTGCCGCTTTTCATCGTCTGGTCCGGTTCTGCTTATACGCGGAAGAAGTATCCCACTCCCCATTTGGTG
>ERZ857965.3855-NODE-3855-length-10831-cov-3.173348_pt1 | contig 10831 bp, 10 predicted proteins | sample MGYA00519758_ERZ857965 | MGnify/ENA primary metagenome ERZ857965 (study PRJEB31778, sample SAMEA3449381) | human gut metagenome | biome: human gut; feature: human-associated habitat; material: faeces | place: United Kingdom | collected 2010/2012 ...
CCGCCATGGGCTGCTCCACGCCGTAGGCGTACAGCTTGGGGTCGGTGATCTGGAAGAACAGAACAGTGTCCACTTGGATGGTGACATTATCCTTGGTGATGACCGGCTGAGGGGGGAAGTCTGCGATCTGTTCCTTCAGGGAGACCTTGCGAGCGACCCGTTCGATGAAGGGGATCTTTAGGTGGATGCCCACCCCCCAGACTGCTTGGAAGGCGCCCAGCCGTTCCACGACGTAGGCACGGGACTGTTGGACGATGACGATGTTCTTGGCCAAGACCAGCAACACCAGAATGATCAAAATGATCGGGATGATAAACTTATACATAAGCGCTCCTTTCTTATGACTCCGAAACTGAGTCCTTTACTCGGACGATAATTTTTACACCTTCGATGCGCAAAACCTGAACGATGCTGCCAGCGGGAATGGGTTCCTCCACCTCATTCCGAGCTGTCCAGATCTGTCCATCTACCTTCACCTGACCGGTGGCGGCCAGATTGTCGATGTCCTCTGTCACCACACCGTACTGACCTAAGAGCAGATCCAGATTTGTGGGACGCAGGTGCGGCGTGAACTTCTTCTGAGCCAGTGGCCGCACCAGTGCCAGACACAGGGTGGAGACGAGAAGAAAGACAACCAGCTGGATCCAAAAATTCTGACAGAACAGAGAGACCAGCAGAGCCGTCAGCGCACCGGCGGCGAACCAGATGGACACCAGGTTGATGGTGGCCGCCTCTGCCAGCGCCAGCACCACCAGGATGATGAGCCACATCACAGGCAGGGAAAAAGTCAACAGATGCACAGGGAACAACTCCTTTCGTATTACTTTCTCACCAATCATATCATAGCGGAGTAGAAAAGTCTATCTTGGGACGGTTAAAATGAATTGCGGAAAGGTTAAAATTTCGTTATAATGAAGGACGAAATTGGAACCATCCTGTCGCTTTCCGGCAGGATCATCTGCGAAAGGCGGAAGAACGATGGAAAAACTGAGATTGATGGTACCCTGCTATCTGGGGGTGGAAAAACTGGTGGCGGACGAGCTGAAAAAGCTCAAGATGGAGCAGGTTCGGGCGGAAAATGGTCGGGTCTGCTGCGTGGGCACGTTGTTGGATGTGGCACGGCTGAATTTGAATCTGCGCTGCGGTGCTCGTGTGCTGGTGGTGTTGGGGGAATTTTCGGCCATCTCTTTTGAAGAACTGTATCAAGGCGCCTACGCCATCCCGTGGCAGGATTGGATTCCCAAGGAGGGGGAGTTTCCGGTGAAGGGCTACTCCATCAACTCCCAGCTCTTTAGTGTTCCCGCCTGCCAGTCCATCATCAAAAAGGCGGTCTCTGCCAAGTTGGGGCAGGTCTATGGTGTGGAGTGGCTGCCGGAGACGGGGAGCCGATATCAGATCCAGTTCTCTATTATGAAGGACACCGTGTCCCTTTGTTTGGACACCAGCGGTTCCGGTCTGTATAAGCGGGGCTACCGTGCTGTGGGCGTGGAAGCCCCTTTGCGGGAGACTTTGGCGGCAGCCATGGTGCTCCTGTCCGGCTATAAGGGGCTAGACCCCTTCTGCGATCCCTTCTGCGGCAGCGGCACCATCTGCATCGAAGCGGCGCTCATTGCCAAAAACCGTGCTCCCGGTCTCAACCGCACCTTCGCCGCCCAGAAGTGGAAGGTTCTGCCCTCGGAGCATTGGATGACAGCGGTGGAAGAAGCCCTGGACAAGGAGTTCGACCGAACCTATGACATCTGGGGCGGCGACATCGACCCCAGAGCCATCGACATCGCCCGAAGCAACGCCGAGAAGGCGGAAGTGGAGGACACGGTTCGTTTTGAAGTCTATGACGCCCGCCGGTTCTACAGCACCGAGCCCTACGGACGGGTGGTGACCAATCCCCCCTACGGGGAGCGGCTGATGGAGAAGCAGGAGGTGTCCAAGCTGTACGGTGCGTTCGGCCATGCGGTACGCCTGCTGCCGGAGGGGTGGAAGGTGTCCATTTTGTCCAGTCACACGGAATTTGAGGAAGTCTTTGGCGCCAAGGCAAAGAAAAAGCGGAAGCTGTATAACGGGATGCTAAAATGTGACCTGTTCATGTACGGGAAGTACGGGAAGAAATAAAAAAGTGAGAAAATCAGCGGGATTTCCACCGATGCAACCGCAAAAAGTGCCTGTTTTGGGGAAAGCGCAACCGCTGGTTGACGAGAAATACCGTCCGCTTGGTGGTCGGCAACCGAGCGTTTTGCTAAGATAAAGGGGAAGAAAACGCTCCGGCGGCAGAAAGGATGAATCATGATGATCATGGCGGAAAAAATCACGATGCTGCGCAAGCGCAGCGGCTGGTCCCAGGAAGAACTGGCAGAAAAACTGGGCGTTTCCAGACAGGCAGTCTCTAAATGGGAGTCTGGCGCTTCCCTGCCCGACTTGGATCGGATGGTAAAAATGAGCCAGCTGTTCTGCGTCAGCACCGACTACTTGTTGAAGGATGAGATCGAGGAAGTCACCCTGCCGGAAGGAGAACTGGCGCTGGAATCCGGCGGAGATTATGTGGTGACTTTAGAGGAAGCCAACGCCTTCCTGGACTTGACCCGACAGCTCTCTGCACGCATAGCCATGGCAGTTGCCCTGTGCATCCTCTCCCCTATCTGCCTCATCCAGCTGGCCGGTGTGGCTGAATACAAGGGCAGCATTTCGGAGGTGTTTGCCACCTGCGTGGGGGTGTCTGCTCTGCTGGTTCTGGTGGGCATTGGTGTGGCCATCCTCCTTTTCAACGGCATGAAGCTCTCCCCCTACCAGCACATAGAGAAGGAGCTCCTCTCCCTCCAATACGGCGTCAGCGGCGTAGTACAGCGGCGGAAGGAGGCAGATGAACCGGCTTATCGGATGAGCCTGGTGGTGGGTGTGGTGCTCTGCATCCTCAGCGTTGTTCCCCTCCTGCTGACTTCTGCCTTGAACCTGGGCGATTACATCAGCATCTGCTGCGTCAATGTCCTGCTGACTCTGGTGGCCGCAGCGGTCTTTCTCTTTGTCCGCTTCGGCAGCATCCACAGCAGCTATCAGAAGATCCTCCAGGAGGAGGATTACACCAAGGAACGGAAGCAGATCAACAAAAAGCTGGCCTGGTTCCCCAGTGTCTACTGGACGTTGACTACAGCCATCTATCTGGCCTACAGCTTTGCCACAGAGCGGTGGGACTTCACTTGGATCGTTTGGCCGGTGGCCGGTGTGCTCTTTGTGGCGGTGTACTGCATCTTGCAGGCTGTGGTACATGGAAAAAATAAGGTATCATAAGAAAAAGGGAACGCCTTTCAGCGTTCCCTTTTCTGTTTGCAATCAGTCCAACTGGAACTGACCGGTATAAAGCTGGTAGTACCGCCCCTTCAAAGCCATCAGCTCCTCGTGAGAGCCGATCTCGATGATCTGGCCGCCTTCCAGCACCGCAATGCACTTGGCGTTGCGGACGGTGGACAGCCGGTGGGCGATGACAAAGACGGTACGGTTCTCCATCAGCGCATCCATGCCCTGAGAGATGAGCGCCTCGGTACGGGTGTCAATGGAGGAGGTGGCTTCGTCCAGCACCATGACGGGAGGATCCGCTACCGCCGCCCGGGCGATGGCCAGCAGCTGCCGCTGGCCCTGGGACAGGTTGGCGCCGTCGCCGGTGACCATAGTCTGGTAGCCGTCCGGCAGACGCCGGATAAAGCTGTGGGCGTTGGCGGTCTTGGCGGCCTGGATGCACTCCTCATCGGTGGCGTCCAACCGGCCGTAACGGATGTTATCCATGACCGTGCCGGTGAACAGATGGGTGTCCTGGAGCACCACGCCCAGGCTGTGCCGCAGGGAGTCCTTCTGGATGTCCTTGACGTTGATGCCGTCATACTCGATGGAGCCGGCCTGAATCTCGTAGAACCGGTTGGTGATGGTGGTCTTGCCTGCGCCGGTGGAGCCAACGAAGGCAATCTTCTGACCAGGCTTTGCGTAGACGCTGACGTTATGGAGCACCTGCTTATCCGGCACATAGCCGAAGTCCACGTTCTTCAGGCGCACGTCCCCTTTCAACTCCACATACTGGACGCTGCCATTATCCTGGGGCACCTTCCAAGCCCAGGCAGTGACACGACCGGATTCCCAAGCCCTCAAAGAGCCGTCGGGGTTGTGTTCGGCAGGCACCAGGGTGACCTTGCCTTCGTCTACTTCCGCTGCCTCGTCGATGACCTGGAAGATACGCTCTGCGCCAGCCAGGGCGGAGAGGATGTTGGTCATCTGCATGGAGATCTGGTTCATGGGCTGAGAGACCTGCTTGGAGTAGGTCAGATAGGCCACCAGACCGCCGATGTCAAAGCTGCCCAGAATGGCCAGAGCGCCACCGAAAGCGGCAGTGAAGGCGTAGCCAATATTGGACAGGTTGCCGGCTACCGGCATGATGCAGGTGCTGAAAAAGCTGGCGTTGCTGGCGGCCACTCGGAAGTTCTCGTTCAGTTCATTGAAGGTCTCCTTGGCCTGATCCTCATGGGTGAAGGCTTTGACTACTTTCAGACCCTCGATAGTTTCCTGAATGTTGCCGTTCAGGGTGCCCAGAGCGGCCTGCTGCTTGGCAAAGTAGAGGCGGCTCTTGCCGCCCAGCTGCTTGAACACCAGAAGGGTGACCGCCAACATGACCAGGGTGACCAGAAAGAGCACTCGGCTCAGATAGAGCATCATGACCACGATGCCCACGAAGGTGAACAGGGCGGAGACACACTGGAGGACGGACTGCTCCAAGACCTGGAGGACGTTGTCGGCATCATTGGTGAAACGGCTCATCAGGTCGCCGTGGGGATGCTGGTCAAAGTAGGTCAGGGGCAGAGTCTGCATATGGTTGAACAGATCCCGCCGCAGGGCATTGGTGCCCCGCTGTGCCACACGAACCATCATATTGCCTTGGAGGAAGTAGCAGGCGGCGGCAAAGACGTAGACGGCCAGCAGCTGCAGCACCTTAGGCCCCAAGCTGGGCAGGGTGGTCTGACCGGCGGCCACTGCTGCGGCGATGTCGTTGATGATGGGGCGCGTGATATAGGTGGCGCCCACGCTGGCCAGGGCGGAAGCGATGACGCAGAGAAATGCCACAATGAGCATGACTGGGTGCTGTCCCATGTAGCTCAGCAGACGTTTCACGGTCTTTTTGGTTTCCTTGGGCTTCTGGAACCCGCCGATGGGGCCACCGCCGTGGCCGTTGACCTTGCGATTTTTTCTGGGAGCATCAGCCATGGTAGACCCCTCCTTTCAGCTGGGAGTGATAGATTTCCTGATAGATCTTGCTCTCTGCCATCAGCTGGTCGTGGGTGCCGATGTCGGCCACCTTGCCGTCATCCAAAATGATGATCTGATCGGCATCTCGCACCGAGCTGATACGCTGGGCGATGAGGAAAACCGTGGTGTGTTTCAGGTTCTGATGGAAGGATTCTCGGATGCGGGCTTCCGTGGCAGAGTCCACAGCGGAGGTGGAGTCGTCCAGGATGAGGATAGAGGGCTTGCGGAGCATAGCCCGGGCGATGCATAGACGCTGCTTCTGGCCGCCGGAGACGTTGACGCCGCCCTGTTCCAGCCAGGTGTCAAAGCCCTTGGGGAAGGATAGGATGAAGTCATAAGCCTGGGCGTCCTTGGCCGCTTGGATGATTTCTTCTTCCGTGGCGTTTGGGTTGCCCCACAGCAGGTTCTCTCGGATGGTGCCGGAGAACAGGACGTTGTTTTGGAGCACCATGCCAATATGGTGGCGCAGGTCTTCCAGCGGATAGTCTTTCACGTTGATGCCGTCCACCAGCACCTCCCCTTCCGTGGCGTCGTAGAACCGAGGGATGAGATTGACCAGGGTGGATTTGCCTTCGCCGGTGCCGCCAATGACGGCAATCACCTGGCCGGGCTTGGCAGTGAAGGAGATGTGGGACAGGACGTTATCGCCGGTGCCGGAGGTGTCATATTTAAAGGAGACATCCCGAAATTCCACCTGACCTGCTTGTTCCGGCAGAGCGGGTGCGGTACCGTCCTGAATGTCCGAGTCGGTGTCGATGACTTCAAAGATACGCTGGGCGCAGGCCTTGGCACGGGTGTACATCAACAGGCACATAGCCACCATCATAACGCTCATGAGCACCATGAGGACGTAGTTCAGCAGCGAGGACAGCAGGCCAATCTCCAGGTCGCCGCGCAGGACGGTCTGGCCGCCCAGGTAGAGGATGAGGACGGTGGAGATGGAGACGCCCAACATCATAGCAGGCTGCATGAGGATGATGCGCAGGCTCACGTTCATGCCGGCTTTGGTGAAGTTGTCGTTGGAGGTTTTGAACTTCTCCTTCTCAAATTCCTCTCGGACATAGGATTTGACCACACGGATGGCGGTCAGATTTTCCTGGACGGTTTCATTGAGCAGATCCAGCCGATGCTGCATGGCACGGAACAGCCCCATACAGACCTTCATCAGCAGGCCAATGACCAGGGCAATGACAGGCACGGCAATGATGAGGATCATAGCCAGCTGCCAGCGGATATAGATGGCCACTGCCATAGAGGCTACGATCATCACGCCGCTGCGGATGAGCAGGCGCAGAGCCATGGCTACCATGTTCTGCACGTTGGTCACATCATTGGTCAGACGGGTGACCAGAGAGGCAGTGGAGAATTGATCGATGTTGCGGAAGGAAAAGGTGCTGATCTTCTCAAATTGCGCCTTACGCAGGTTGGCGCCCAGACCCTGGGCGGCAAAGGCGGCGTGCTTGGCGGACATGACGCCGCAGTACATGGCGGCAGCAGCCACCACCAGCATCAGCGCACCCATTTTCAGGATGACGGGCATATTGCCCTTTTGGATGCCGCTGTCAATGATCTCCGCCATCAGCAGAGGCAGGATCAGCTCGCAGATGGTCTCCAGCGCAATGAGCGCAGGCGCCAGGATCGCTTGTTTTTTGTATCCCTTGAAATAAGGGAACAGTCGTTTCATCATAGCAGGTTCTCAGTCCTTTCGTGTTAGAAATGGCAGCGGTGAGGGGGAAAAGGCGGGCAATCCTCCGGACAGTCTTCCCCGCTGAGCTGGGACAGGTTGTTCAGCATTTGCTCCTGATAGCGCATCAGCTGTTCCTGATCCTCTGGGGAAAAGCCTTGGAGCATCTGATTGTCCACCGTCTCAAAGACCTTCACACATTCCAGAACGGCCTGGCGCCCCTTTTCCGTGATGGACACTCGGTTCCGCCGAGCGTCTTGGGCGTCCGGTTCCTTGTGGACGTAGCCGCCTCGTTCCAGGGACTTCAACGAGTTGGCCACTGTCGCCGGTGAGACGTGGAGCCATTGCGCCAGCTGCTTCTGGCTGGGCAAGACCGCCCCTTCCTCCAACCCTTTGGACAGGATGAATAACAGCATGGGATTGCCCACATCCTGAAGGTGGTACTGAGCCATCAACGCTGTGACGGCGTTCCGATGGGCTCGGTTGAGCCGGTGGAGCATTAGGATGGAGGGGTTTTTCTTTTGATGCCAAAGATGCAAGTACTCGCCTCCTTTTAAATCGTTTGCGGGCTAATAATTAGCGTGCTTATTATTGTAATGAGATGTTTTTTGATTGTCAAGGGGAAATGTGAGGAAAAATTAGAACAAGTGTTTGTGATTTTCCCGATGCTGTGGTATACTGGCACAGCACGACCCAAAGAGCTTGTAAAAAGTGGAATTGCGAAGCGTCCACGGTGAGAAAGAAGAGGATGCCCTTGAAGAACCGGCTGACCCCCAAACAGAATCAGATCTACGACTATATCCTCGCCTTCACCCAGGAGCGAGGGTATCCCCCTTCTGTCCGAGAGATCGCAGAGGCGGTGCATTTAAAATCCCCATCTACGGTACACTTTCATTTGAAAGCGATGGAAGCCGCCGGCGTCATCCACAGAGGGGCGGGAAAAACCCGATCCATCACCCTGGTGACACCGGAACCGAGGAATCATGTGCAAAAAATCCCTATTTTACGGGAAGTGACAGCGGATCTGTCCGATTTCACCGGAGAGAATCTGCTCTTTGACACCGGAGACGCACCTCAGTTCCACTTTGCCGTCCGGATGGAGCGGGACGCCCTGCGCTACGCCGGCATCCTGCCCGGTGACCTGGTGGTGGTGCGGCAGCAGGAGCCGCAGAAGGCGGGAGAGCGGATGCTCTTTCTGCTGGAGGGGCAGACCGCCTGCGGCACCGCCAGCTGGGAGCAGGAACACCTGTGGCTTACCATTCCGGACAGAGCGCCGGTGGACGGAACAGAGGTGGTGCTGTTAGGAAAGATCATTGCAGTGGTACGCTATTATGACTGAGAGGAGGAACCCTTCTGATGAAATTGTTTTTGACGCGACATGGCCAGACCGATTGGAACACCAAGCGATGCGTCTGCGGCAGAACAGAGGCGCAGCTGACTGACCTGGGCAGAGCCCAGGCTGCCCAAGTGGGTGAGCAGGCGGCACAGGCCGGAGTGAATGTGATCTTGGCCTCCCCCATGGATCGTGCCCAGGAGACGGCGGCTATCATCGCTCAAAAGGTGGGCGTGCCAGTGCTGACAGATCCCCTGCTCATCGAGCAGGACTTTGGCACCTTTGAAGGCCGCAGCGTAGACGATCCGGAATATCGGGAGAAACGCAAAAGCCTGCTGTGGCACTATCCGGAGGGAGAATCCACAGCGCAGCTCATCCATCGTGCCTATACCATCATTGAAAAGGTGCGGGATACCTATCCGGACAAGCGGGTGCTGCTGGTGTCCCACGGCTGCTTCTGTCGGGCGGCGCGCACATACTTTGTGGACATTCCCTTTGGAGATTTTTATGAGTTCTATATGGAGAACTGCCAGCTGTTGGAGTTTGATCTGTAACGAAAAAGCCTGTCTTTCTAAGGAAAGACAGGCTTTTGTTGATGTTATAGCTTATCCCATATGCTTCCCGCTGTACTCGGCGTTGTCGATGAGCAGGATGCTGCGCACCAAAAACCACAGAGCGGTGGCGGCCAGCAGCACCTTCTGATACAGCTCCACCGAGTCTGCCAGGGCGATCAGGCAGAGCATCACCGTCAGCAGGCTGAACCAGGTGGCCGCTTGGGGACGGGGAAATTGGAAGGCGAAGGAGGCGGTGAAGTACCAGGCCAGGGCGGCGGAGCTGACGGCGAAGACCTGCCAGGCGAAGGACATGACCGATGGGTTGGAGGCGTTGGAATGATAGGTCAGCACCAGCCAAACGCAGGACGTAAAGCCGGGGATCAACGGCGCCAGAGACCAGCTGCCGCTGTCCCCGTTGCGCAGAACCATAAAGAGGATGGCCGCCGTGGCGCAGAGGGACAGGATTCCTAGAAATAGGAGAAATGGCTGGGTCTGAAAGAGCACCGCCAAAAAATTGCCGCCTCCGTTGCTCTGATAAGTCAGGAAAAGTGTGCGGAAGATCATCCCCGTCCCCACCAGAAAGGCGGCAGCAGAGAGAAATTCCAGCCCTTGCAGAGGCGGGTCTGCATGATAGGCGGAGTACCAGTCCTGTGCTTCGTTGGCCACGAAAAAGCTCAAGAAAAAGAGCAGCAGCACGCCCACAATGGTCAGAGCGATGAGGGCGTAGGAATAGGGGTGATGGAGGATGGGCATTCCCGTGGAGGGAGACAGAGCCACGGAGAGCTGCTGCATCCGCAGAAAAAAGCCGATTAAACCCAACCCTAGGGCGATCAAAGGAAAGTAGATTCGTTTCATGGTAAAACCTCCGAAAAACAAGGTGGAAAAATCGCACTGGGTGCGACAGAATCGTTTCATAACGTGTTTTACTATTGTACTCCAAAACCAACGAGATGTCAGCAGAAATTTCATGATTTTCCAGGGGATTTTGCACAGGGCACGCCCCTTGCGCATAAACTAGAACCAGAATGAAACGGAAAGGAATGGTTGGAATGTGCGGCATTGGTGGATTTTGTGATTGGAACCGAGAGAACCGGACGTGGCAATGGGAAAAGACCGGGGAACGGATGTGCCGTTCCTTGGAGCGGCGGGGGCCGGATGACGGCGGCCTGTGGGTGGGGCAGGATTGCGTCCTGGCTCACCGGCGGCTGGCGGTCATCGACCCGGAGAACGGCCATCAGCCCATGGTGCGCCGAGACGGGGATGGAAAGGAGATCGTACTGGTCTACAACGGGGAACTGTACAACACCGATGATCTGCGCCAGGAGCTGACCCGAAGGGGACATCAGTTTGTCACTCGGACGGACACCGAGGTGTTGCTGGAGGCTTGGCGGGAGTACGGCGAAACGATGGGCGACCACTTGGAAGGCATCTACGCTTTCGCCATCTGGGAGGAACGCACCCGCACCCTGTTCTGCTGTCGGGATCGGTTCGGGGTGAAACCACTCTTCTATACCCTGGTGGGCAGCACCTTTGTCTTTGGCTCCGAGCTAAAAACCCTTTTCTGCTACCCTGGCCTGACGCCGGAGGCGGATGAGACCACATGGCAGGAGGTGTTGGGCATCTCCCCTGCCCGCACGCCGGGGGTTAAGGCCATGCAAAAATACAAAAAACTATCCGGATTGCGCAACAATTTCCGGCCGTCTGTTATTTTTTTCACAAAAAGGCGAATAAAATAGCCCGAACAGGCGCAATTAATTAGAATGTTTATTAAATTTGTGCGGTTTTTCGAGACAAACAATTCACTGCATAAATTAAATTATTATGGTATCGTACAAAGAATTGGGACTTGTGAACACCCGTGAGATGTTCGCAAAAGCCATCAAGGGCGGTTATGCCATCCCGGCATTCAACTTCAACAACATGGAGCAGATGCAGGCCATCATTCAGGCTTGCGTGGAGGCTTCGTCGCCGGTAATTCTTCAG
>ERZ857965.3856-NODE-3856-length-10828-cov-35.119373_pt1 | contig 10828 bp, 5 predicted proteins | sample MGYA00519758_ERZ857965 | MGnify/ENA primary metagenome ERZ857965 (study PRJEB31778, sample SAMEA3449381) | human gut metagenome | biome: human gut; feature: human-associated habitat; material: faeces | place: United Kingdom | collected 2010/2012 ...
GCGCAGATCCTCGTAATTCGCGCCCTGCACCACGCCATACAGCGCCTGATACGGCTTGCCAAGACGCTCTTCGGTGAGCCGCTTGTGCTCGGCTACGCAGCGTTGCGCCCAACGGTAGGTGCGTTCCACGGAGCGTTCCTGGTATCCGCGGGTGTTCATCAGCGTGGTCAGCTCGTCGAAGGCGAACATGATGTCGGCGCCGATCTTGTGCTGGATGCCCATGGAGATTTCGGCGGAGAAACGGTGCAGCGAGCCGTTGAGCGGCGACTTGAACGTTACACCGTCCTCGTCCACGAACGCGAGCCGCTCCTTGCCTTCCGCGATCACGTCGTCCGATTTCATGCCGGTGACGTCCATGGCGAGCGTCTTCTTGAAGCCCGCGCCGAGCGACAGCACCTGGAAGCCGCCGGAATCGGTGAAGGTCGGGCCGTTCCAGTTCATGAATTTGGCGAGTCCGCCGGCTTCGTCGAGCACCTGCTCGCCGGGACGTTCATACAGGTGAAACGCGTTGGACAGCAAGCATTGTGCGCCGAGATCCTTCATGGTTTCAGGCAGCACGGCTTTCATCGCGGCCTGCGTGGCCACCGGCACGAACGCCGGGGTGTGGATGTCGCCGTGGGGGGTGTGGATGATGCCGGTGCGGCCGTATCGTGCGCCGCCGCGTCCCTTACCGTCAGCCGCATCTGGCAGGCGGGTTTTCTGCTCAAAGTAAAATGCGTCGCGGCGGCCGGGCTTGCCGGGTTCCGCGCCGCGGGGATGTTCGATAAGGTTTTCGGTCGATGCCGCGCTGGTCGTGTTGCCTGCTGCGTCGTGCGTTGCGCCGGCTGCCGCGTTGGCCGCTGAGGTCTCGTGCGCCACCGCGCCGGTCTGTGGTTCGTTCAAGCTTGTCATGCTCTCAACTGTATGCGATAGCGCCGATTGCCGCGGTGGCGCCATCGGCGGTCGACGGTGGCATCGTATGGAGCAAACTGCCAAGCGATTCGATTGCTACTTTCAACAAACATTCAGGAAACTTCCAGAGCAGGTATCTTTACTCTTAGATAGCAGTTCGAGCGGCACGATTGCTGACCATGTTGAATGCCGCGAGACGAATAAGGAGCAACAATGGCTGAAGATAATAGCGATCAGAACATCGCCCAGCCGCAGGATGGCACGCAGCAGACCGCGCCGCAGACGCCGAGCGAGAACGTCGCCGACGAAGCACAGACTTCCGTTACCGAACCGATTGCAGTGCCGAACGCGGGCGAGCGGCCCACCACCGCCCTTCCTACCGTGGACGCGGCGGATGGCACGGCAGGCAATACCGCTGACGATACGCCGGATTATGCTTCCGCTGCCGGTGAACGCACGGTGATCAACAACGCGACGCAGGATGCGCCGACCGAACAGTACCGTCCGGCGCCCGAATACGGCGCGTACGGTCCGGTGCCGACGCCGCCGGCTGGCGATGCCAGCGGCCAGACCGCCCAGCAACCGCAGTACGGCGCGCAGCAGCAGGGCCAGCCGCAGGACAACCGTCCGTCGTTCTTCGGCGCTTTCGGCAACCCGTATACGACCGGCAATCAGCGGAACAATGGCAATCCGTTCGGCAATCCATTTGGCGGCTCGTCCGCGCAGAACGGCGCGCAGCAGAACAATCAGCAGCAGCCGCAGTACGGCGCGAACATGCCCCCTGCGGGACCGGGCAACCGCAATCCGTTCGGCGCTCCGGGGCAGGGCTTCCCGAACCAGCCGAACCAGACGCCGGTCGTCACCAAGCAGAAGTCCGGCATGACCAGCCATGTGGTCACCGCCGTTGTGGCCGCACTGGTGTCCGGCGCGCTGTGCCTCGGCGTCGGCTTCACCGCGATCACCAACGGTTGGGTGCATGTGCCGACCTCCAGCTCGCTGTCCGACGTCAAGTCCAACACGTCCGGTTCCGGTTCCGCCAAGGCGAAGTCCGGTACGGCGGTCGATTGGACCGCGGTGGCCAAGGAAGTGTCCGATTCCGTGGTGGCCATCGACGTGGCGACCAGCGACGGCGAAGCCAAGGGCTCCGGCGTGGTGATCAGCGACAAGGGCTATATCGCCACCAATAACCACGTGATTTCCGGCGCGCAGCAGATTCAGGTGACGCTCGCCAGCGGCGCCGTCTATTCCGCGAAGGTGGTCGGCACCGACACCACCACCGATTTGGCCGTGATCAAGCTCGACAATCCGCCGAGCGATCTGAAAGTCGCGGAATTCGCCGATTCCGACAATCTCGCCGTCGGCGAGGCCGTCATGGCGATCGGCAATCCGCTCGGCTACGACGACACCGCCACCACCGGCATCGTGTCCGCGCTCAACCGCCCGGTGACCGTGACCGATGACGACAACAACGCCATCGTCACCAACGCCGTACAGATCGACGCGGCCATCAACCCGGGCAACTCCGGCGGCCCGACCTTTAATGCGGCCGGCCAGGTGATCGGCATCAACTCGTCCATCGCCTCCACCGCGAGCTCGTCCGGTACTGCCGGTTCGATTGGTATTGGCTTCGCCATCCCGTCGAACCTTGTCAAGCGCGTGGCCAACGAGATCATCGACAATGGTTCCGTGAGGCATGTGGTGCTTGGCATCACCATCAAGAGCTCCTCGGTGGAAGCGGACGGTGTGACCCGCGGCTGCGCCCAGGTGCAGGCCGTGACCGACGGTGGCCCGGCGTCCAAGGCCGGCGTGAAGGCCGGCGACTCCATCGTGGCGTTCAACGGAAAGGCAGTGAACAACAACTACTCGCTGCTCGGTTACGTGCGCGCCTCCGCCATGGGAGACAAGGTGAAGCTGACCGTTGTGCGCGGCGGCAACACCATGGATCTCGAAGTGACGCTCGACCAGGAAGAGACCAAGACGAACTCCTCTAACAAGCAGGAACAGCGTCAGCAGAACAACGGCAACGACGATAACGGCAACGACGATAACGGCAACGGCCAGAATGGCGGCAGCCAGAACGGCCAGAATGGCGGTAACGGCAACAACGGCGACGGCGGTGGCCTGTTCGATCCGTTCGGTCTGTGGTAAAGCCGGATGCGCGGCATCGTACGGCAACGTACGGTGTGCGGCGTTCATGCCGACAGCGATACGGGTGGCTGCCACCCGATAGGCTGACGGCGAAGTCGCAACCGCAATCCGCGTAATCGCGGAAAACGCTGAACAAGCCGAAAAACGGCGGAAAACAAGGGCTGTGCGAGCAATCGCACGGCCCTTTTCGTATGCGCGGAACGCGCGCGACGAACGGAAGCACACGCAAACGACCGCGGCAATCGCAATGCTCTGTTATGCTGGAAATATCTTTTTACGCCGTGTATCGATGGTCCGCGCAGGCGGGGCGCCGATGGGTTAACAAGGCGTCCGATACGAGCGTAAGGAGATTCTCATGCGTAGAATCATTGCCATTTGCAAAGAAGTTCCGCTGCTGCCGATCGCCATCATTGCCGCGATTCCGTTGGCATTGCTGGGTTCGTGGCGTCCGTGGGAGGCTGCGGGCGTCTCGCTGACTTTCGGACCGTTCAATCCGGGTGTCGGGCAGTGGATCGTGATCGCGCTGGTCGTGTACACGATTGTGGTGACTGTGATCGGCATGATTGACGATTTGCGGCACGGTCACGTCGGTGTGGATTTGCTTGCGGTTATTGCGATCGCGTCGACGGTGGCGGTGCAGGAATACTGGGCTGCGTGGGCCGTGGTGCTGATGATTTCCTCCGGCGAGGCGATTGAGGAATTCGCACAGTCGAAGGCGGAAGGCAACCTGACGGCGCTGGTTGATGCGGCGCCGCGGACCGCGCACGTGGTGACGTTGCCGGGCGTGGGTGCACGTGCGGCGGCTGCCGGGGCCGACGGTACTGCCGGTGATGCTGAGGGCGACATGACGGCGGACGGCTTTCGCAAGGTCGCCAGTGTGGATGTGCCTAACGCTGCGGAAACGAATAAGTCCACCACCCAAACCAAGCCTTACGACGCGGCCGGCGAGCATTTCGAAACCGTTCCGGTCGACCAGGTCAAGCTTGGCGACGTGATCCTCGTGCTGCCGGGCGAAACGGTGCCGGTCGACGGCGAACTGCTGTCGGGCGTCGCCACGTTGGATCTGAGCAATATCAACGGCGAGCCGGTGCCGCGCGAAGTGTATGCGGGCGCGCGCGTGCTGTCGGGTGCGGTCAACGGATCGACCGCGCTGACGATGCGTGCCACGCAATTGGCGCAGGATTCGCAGTATCAGAAGATCCTCGAACTGGTGTCGTCGGCGCAGGAATCGCGCCCGACCGTCGTCAAAACCGCCGATGTGCTGGCGGTGCCGTTCACCATTCTTTCGCTGGCGATCGCCGGCATCGCGTGGGCCGTCGCAGGCACGCCATTGCGATTCGCGCAGGTGCTGGTTTTGGCCACGCCCTGCCCGCTGCTGATCGCCGCGCCCGTCGCGTACGTGGCCGGCACCGGTCGCCTTGCCAAGGCGGGCATTCTTATCAAAGCGCAGGATGTGCTGGAAAACCTGGGCCGCGTATCGCATATCTTTTTCGACAAAACCGGCACGCTTACCGTCAAGCAGCCGCAGGTCGTGCGCGTCGAGAAGCCGTTCGAAAACAGCTCGCCGTACGACGAGAACCACATTCTGATGATGGCCGGCGTGGTGGAAGGCTACTCGGTGCACATTCTGTCGAAGGGCATCGCGGCGGCCGGGCAGAAGGCCATGCAGGAACTGTACGCGCGCTATGAGAACGGGCAGCGGCTGTGCGCCGAACGCGATCTGCCGGGGCATGGACGCGATTACCCCGTGGTGAAGAACATCGAGGAACAGTCGGGCAAGGGTGTGTCCGGCGAGGTGAACGGGCATGCCGTGCGCGTGGGTCGTTTCGCGTACGTGACGGCCGACGAGGCCGGCTTCACGCATGTGCTGGGCGCAGGTGCGGCGGCCGGTATTGCGGCTGGTGCTGTGGCCGATAGCGCGGTTGGCGATTCGGCGACCGGTACCGCTGCCGGCGATTCCAAGAAGCCGGAGGTGAACTCGCTGTTCGCACCTCTCGAACCGGACGAAATGGCCGCGTACGTGGCGATCGACGGCAAGCTCGCCGCGCGCATCGTGCTGCGTGACGTGCCTCGCGAAAACGCGAAATCGTCCCTTGAAAAACTGCACCGGCTCGGCGTGAAGAAACTGTCCATGCTCACCGGCGACAAGGAGGCTTCCGCACGCATCATCGCGGGCGAGGTCGGCATCGACGACGTGCAATCCGAACTCTTTCCCGAAGGCAAGGTCGCGGCCGTCAAGAACGCCACGGAAGACGCGCACCAAAACCAGCCGGCGTGGGACAAGGTCGTACAGCGCGTGGTCGGCGAATCCATGACCCGACAGGTGACGATGATGGTCGGCGACGGCGTGAACGACGCCCCCGTGCTGGCGGTTGCGGACATCGGCATGGCCATGACCGACGGCACGTCCACCGCCGCGTCCGAATCGGCGCAGGTGGTCATCATGAACGACGACATCGCCTCCGTGCCGCGCGCCATCGCCATCGCCCGCCGCACGAAGAAAGTGATGCTGCAGGCGGTGCTGGTCGGCCTTGGATTGGCGATTATCGGCATGGTCGCGGCCGCGTTCAACCTCATTCCGGTGGTCGTCGGCGCGTTCATGCAGGAGGCGATCGACGTGGTCAGCATCCTGTGGGCGCTCACCGCTCTGCTCGACCGCGAGTAGCGCCGGTTGCGGCGACGAGCCGTGCGGAGGCTGAACCGCGTTGCGCCGTGCTACATCGAGCTGGGTGAGATTTCGCCAGCGATGTTCCGGCGCATCCACGTGCCGAAATCGGCCGCATCCACGCCCTGCGACAGCAGGAACATGATCTTCGCGTACGTGGCTTCCAGCGTCATGTCGCCCGATCCGATCGCGCCGGCGCGGGCGATCGCGTCGCCCGTCTCGTAATGGCCGAGCAGCACTTCCGCCTGCTGGCATTGCGATGCGATGACGACAGGCACGCCGTCATGCAGCACGTCGGCGATCACGTCGGTCAGTCCTGGCTCGTCGCTCGGCACATTGCCAACGCCGTACGCGCGCAACAGCACCGCTTCCGGACGAGGGTCGAGCATCGCGGCCAATCGCGCGGCGGAAATGCCGGGAGCCATGTCGATCACGGCCACATCGTGACGGGAGTAGGGCAGCGGTGACGCCCAACCGCAACTGGAGCCGGCCGAATCGCCCGCATACCAATGCCATGGCGTGCCGGTACGTGCCAGCGGGCCGGTGGACGGCGCCGAAAACCCTTCGAACGCCCAGCTTGACGATTTGCTCACACGGTTGCCGGCGAACAGATGATGGCCGAAGAACAGGCCGACGCCATGAAAACGTCCGCTCATCGCGGCGTTCAGCGCACCCGTGACGTTCGCGGTGGCGTCCGATTCGATTTTGCCGAGCGGATGCTGCGACCCCGTGAAAATCACAGGCTTGCCGAAACCGGTCAGCGCGTAAGACAGCGCGGCGCTCGAATAGCTCATCGTATCGGTGCCGTGCAACACCACGAACGCGTCGGCGTCATCGCGGTGCGCGCGCAGGTCGTCCGCCATCGTCTGCCAATTGTCGGGCGTCGCGTTCGACGAATCGATCAGCGGGTCCAGCTCGGTGAACGAGAACAAGCTCGGGTCCAGATGCGCGTCCTCAATCAGCCGGCGCAGCCAGCCGCGCATATCGGCGCCCGGAACCAGACCGTTCGGTGACTCGACCATACCGATGGTGCCGCCGGTATACGTGATGTGAATGCGCATATGCCCACCCTCTTACGATAAGGATCTTCTTTAGTGAGGGACCGATTGTGATCTTCTGCGATTGTACGTTCTCCTGCGCCGGCACATGGGCCGGGCTGCGCGTTGCGAGGCAAGTAAGGGAATCGCAAGAAAGTGCCGTATGCCCCCTGTTGGAAATGCAGGGAATATATTAGGCTGGAACATATGAGCGAAACCAACGAACTTCGTATTGCTGTAATCGGCGCCGGCCCCGCAGGCGTCTACTCTTCCGATATTTTCCTGCGCCAGCTGGGCAAGCTCGGCGAAGAGCTGGGACTGGGCACCAAGGCCCGCATCGACCTGTTCGAAAAGCTGCCGGTGCCGTTCGGCCTGGTGCGCTACGGCGTGGCCCCCGACCACCCTTCCATCAAATTCATCGCGTCCGCGCTCGAGAAGACCCTCGACAACCCGGACATCCACCTGTACTGCGACGTGGAATTCGGCAAGGACGTGACGCTTGACGAGCTGCTGGAACGTTACGACGCGGTGTTGTTCGCCACTGGTGCCGTCGAAGACAAGCCGCTCGGCCTGCCGGGCGCCGACTTGGACGGCGTGTACGGTGCCGCCAAGTTCGTGGAATGGTACGACGGTTACCCGACCGGCGCCCGCGAATGGCCGCTCGATGCCGAGGAGGTCGCTGTGATCGGCGGCGGCAACGTGGCCATGGACGTGGCGCGCGAGCTCATGCGCAACGCCGACGATCTCAAGGCCAAAACCGACATTCCGGACAACGTGTACGAGGGCATCAAGGCCAACAAGGCCAAGACTCTGCATCTGTTCATCCGCCGTGGCGTGGCCCAGGCCAAGTTCTCCGTGCAGGAGCTGCGCGAAATGGAGAAGCTGCCGGGTGTGCAGCTGATCATCAACGAGGACGACTTCGATCTGGACGACGACACTATCGAGGAGGCCGGCAAGGACAAGCTGACCCGTCAGATGGTCGAGGAGCTGTTCGCCATCCGTGAGATGGCCGAGGACATGGAGGACGACGGCGACACCGATTTCGAAGGCAATCCGGCGGATCGCAAGTACTACATCCACTTCAATTCCGCGCCGGTCGAAGTGCTGGGCGAGGACGGCAAGGTCAAGGCGATTCGCGTGGAGAAGACGACGACTTCCGCGGACGGCAAGATGACTCGCACCGGCGAATTCGAAGAGTACCCGGTGCAGGCCGTGTATCACGCAATCGGCTACAAGCCGGCCACCGCGCCGGGCATCGCGTACGACGAGCGTCGCGCGCACCTGGCCAACGCGAACGGCGACGGCCGCATCACCACGGAGGCGTCCGGCGAGGGCGCGCAGGTGCGTGAGCGTCTGTACGCCACCGGTTGGGCCAAGCGTGGTCCGGTCGGCCTGATCGGATCCACCAAGTCCGACGCGCTGCTCATCGTCACCAACATGCTGGAGGACCTGTCCAAAGCCGCCGAAGGCGGTCGCGTGGCCGCTGACCGCGATCCGGAATCCATCGACCGCCTGCTCGCATCCCGCGGCGTCAAGCCGATCGACTTCGCCGGCTGGAAGAAGGTCGACGCGTTCGAACGTGCCGAAGGCGCGAAGGAAGGCCGCGAGCACAAGAAGGTCATCGACCCGGAGCAGATGCGCGCGCTGGCGCATGCCTGAATCGGGCCGGCTGGAATTAGGGTGGGAGTGCTGACTTCCTGACACCCTAACTCCAAGCCTTTCAACGCAATCTAGTAACGCCCTGCACGTCCGATTCCTCTGAATCGGACGTGCAGGGCGTTAGTTTTTGCCGCTTTAGTGGTCGATTTTCGGCGGACTGGTCGCGTAGCGTGCGTTTTCGATCGCACAACCGCCCGTTTCTCCAGAATCGGACATACGCGGTCGTTTTGACCTATTACCCCCGAAGTTCGGGTTCATGCGCTAGGCTGACCCCAGTGAAACGCGGTGCGCAATATCATCGCAAACGGATGCGGGCATTGAAATCTAAGGTTGTGAAGTCGGCATGAACTTTGGAAAACACGTCAAGCGCAAGGCACTGTACTGCTGTTCCGTGTCCGTCGTGGGCCTGCTGATCGCCTGCCTGATCGGCTTCGCCATGGGCGTGGGTCTTGTCGATGTGCATCTCGAAGAGGAAGCCCACGCAGCGGCGTCCTCGGGAACGTCTTCGGAAACGTCCTCCACGTCGGGCGCGCTTAAGAAAAACAGCGCGCCGCAATCGCAGACACAAGCCGTCTCGTCGCCGACGCAGGTCGCGCTGGACGGCATTTCCGCAGTCGAGGGCAGCGCCACGATCACAACGCAGGGCTTCACGCTAAGCGCCGATTCGCAGGCCGCCGTGCAGTCTCAAATCGCCACTTTCGAAGCCGACGGATATACCGCATCATTCGTGCTCGCCGACATCACGACCGGCCGCACGATCGCATACAACGCCGATGCACAGATCTATTCGGCCTCGTCGGCGAAGGCGCCATACCTGATATCGCTGTTCTCAACGGGCACCGTCGACCTGAACAGCGTGGCCCAATCCGCTGACGCGCAGTCCGCCACCGTCCACCAGAAGGTCGACGCCGTCCTGCGCAATTCCGACAACGCGTCTTACGACTGGCTGTACAAAACGTATGGCCTCGACTGCTTCAACACGTGGGCCGAACAGGCGGGCGCGGCTTCCAGAATGGGTGATCGCGGCGGGTACCTGTTCACCTCCGCGCGCGACATGGCCAAACTGTGGACCGCCGGATACGGTTTCCTGTTCGCCGGGCAAACGGCGGGGGTGCAGAACATCACGCCCGAATCGCTGCAATGGCTGTCCGGAGACATGACGAATTCGCTGAACTCCTGCATCCACGCGGCCCTTGGCGATGCGGACACCGTGTACACGAAGGCCGGATGGATCAACGGCGAAGGCGATTTGTACGCGCTGAACGATGCCGGACTGGTGATGTCGCAGTCGGGCACGTACGTGCTGGCGGTGCTGACGAACGCGTGCGGCCGCAACGATTTGCTGACCAGCCTGATCGGCACGCTCGACGCAGTGCATTCGGGGGATATGCGAGGGTAATACGTTTCAAGTTGGGGTGACTCTCGCCGTGCCGCAGATAGGTCTATGGCCGATGCTGTAGCGTCGTTGCGTGGCATGTTTCTAGATGTTGCAAATCCACCCTTCAGCTTGTATACAGCAAAATCCCAGTCTGAATTCCTAGGCTGGTGGCCATGAACGGCAAATTGCAGGTGCACGGCCATTGCAATGGCTTGAAAACAACGCTTTTGTTCGCGTTGATGTGGGGCGTCATCATGCTCATCTGGTGGGCGACCGGCGCCAGTCAAAGCACGCTCGGCTACTACATTCTCATCGGCCTGGGCTCCACGTTCGTCTCCTACTGGTTTTCCGACAAACTGGCGATCGCCAGCATGCACGCTCGACAGGTGAGCGAGCAGGAAGCCCCCGTACTATACAAGATCGTCCGCGAGCTATCGGCGAAGGCAGGTAAGCCGATGCCGCGCATCTACATCGCCCCCACCATGAGCCCCAACGCGTTCGCGACGGGGCGCAACGAACGACACGCGGCGGTCTGCTGCACGCAAGGCATCCTACAGACGCTTAACGAACGTGAGATTCGCGGCGTGCTCGGACACGAACTCATGCACGTCTACAACCACGACATTCTGACGTCCGCAATCGCCTCCGCCATGGCCACCGTCATCTCGTACCTCGGCTACTCGCTCATGTATTTCGGCGGCGGCCGTTCGCGTGACGACCGCGACGATTCGGCGTCCGGCGGCTTGGGATTGCTGGGTGTGCTGCTGAGCACGATTCTGGCGCCGATCGCAGCGTCGCTGATACAGATGGCAATCTCCCGCACACGCGAATACGACGCCGACGAAGACGGTTCCAAGTTGACGGAGGATCCGGAAGCGCTCGCTTCCGCGTTGAGCAAGATTTCCGGCGGCGCAGCCGCGATGCCGATGGAGAAGACCGCCGGCACGCAGTCGGTGGCTGCGATGATGATCGCCAGTCCGTTCTCCGCGGAGGGCTTCTCCAAGCTGTTTTCTACGCACCCGCCGACCTCGGATCGCATTGCGCGGCTGA
>ERZ857965.3858-NODE-3858-length-10821-cov-3.314787_pt1 | contig 10821 bp, 13 predicted proteins | sample MGYA00519758_ERZ857965 | MGnify/ENA primary metagenome ERZ857965 (study PRJEB31778, sample SAMEA3449381) | human gut metagenome | biome: human gut; feature: human-associated habitat; material: faeces | place: United Kingdom | collected 2010/2012 ...
AGCCCCGCCGGAGTTTCCACCATGGCATCCGCAATTTCGCTGGACGCATAGGTCCTCTGCGGCAGATGGGTCGTTTCCTGCCAGCCCAGAAACACCAGCAGCCCAAGGCCCAGAAATACCAGCAGCAGAACGATGCCCACCGCCGCCAGAACATACCGCCGGATGAGCCGCACAAAGGTTTTCATCGTGCATCCTCCTTTGCCAGCTTGTACCCGATACCGCGCACCGTCTGCAGAAAGCGCGGCCTGCCCGGCTCCGGTTCCAGCTTTTCCCGCAGATGCCGGATATGAACACCCAGACTGTTTTCATACCCATAATAATCCGCGCCCCACACTGCTTCGCACAGCGCATCGTAGGTCACGATATGCCCGCGGTTTTCGGCCAGCTTGCGCAAAAGCGTCCGCTCGGTCGCTGTCAGGGCAAGGGTGGTTCCGTCCGGCAGGGTCACAAGGGCATCGTGCAGGTCCACGCTCCGGTCGCCCAGCTGCAAGATTGCTGCTTTTGTCCGGGAAAGCTCGGTCCGGTAAGCACGCTGCAAAAGGTGCTGCACCCGCAAAAGCAGTTCCTGCATCAGAAATGGCTTGGTCAGGTAATCGTCTGCGCCCAGTCCCAGCCCGAACAAGCGGTCGGCATCGGCGTCCCGCGCAGAGAGGAACAGGGTCGGCACATCGGCTTTTGCCCGCAGGGTACGAAACAGCGAAAACCCGTCCCCGTCCGGGAGGTTGATGTCCAGGATCATCAGTTCCGGCATCTCGGCTGCAAAGGCGGTCTGTGCGGCGGCACAGTTCTGCACGGTGCGGATGTTCTGATAGCCTGCCCCACGCAGCTGCTCTTCGAGCAGCCGCAGCAGATCGGTGTTGTCATCTACAAGTAAAATGTGTGCCTGTTGGATCGTGTTCATCGCGGTGTTCCTCCGGTCATTTTCTGTTCCCACTATAACACGTTCTGGCCGGAAATGTCCGGATTTTGCGAAAATTTAAGCGCAGATTAAGACAGGCTTCGGCGGGGCTTAAGCCCGCCGAGGTAAACTGTGGGTGTTCCAAGCGAACGAGAAAGGAGCATCCTCTATGAAACCTGTCATTGAAACACACGACCTGTGCAAAAGCTACAACGGCCGCACCGTGGTCGATCATCTGAACCTGACCGTCCCGCAAGGGTGCGTCTACGGCTTTTTAGGCCCGAACGGTGCGGGCAAATCCACCACCATGAAGATGCTGCTGGGGCTGGTGCACCCCACCGGCGGCAGCGTGGAGCTGTTGGGCCATACCATGAACGAAACAAACCGCATCCCCCTGCTGCGGCAGACCGGAAGCCTGATCGAATTCCCCTCCGGCTATCTGCATCTGACGGCCCGGGAAAATCTGGCCATCGTGGCCGACCTGAAAGGCGTTGCCCACAAGGACATTGACCGGGTGCTGGAGATCGTCCACCTGACTGCCGATGCCCACCGGAAGGTGGGGCAGTATTCGCTGGGCATGAAGCAGCGGCTCGGCATTGCCATGGCTCTGCTGGGCAGCCCCAAACTGCTGATTTTAGATGAACCCACCAACGGTCTGGACCCGGCAGGCATTCAGGAGATGCGCAGTCTGATTGCTTCCATGCCCCAGACCACCGGGGCAACCGTGCTGATCTCCAGCCACCTATTGGGTGAGATCGAGCAGATGGTCACGCAGGTGGGCATCCTGAACCACGGAAAGATGCTGTTTGAGGGCTCTTTGCAGGCCTTGCAGAAGCACAGCCGCGGCGGGATCCTGCTGCGGGTGCTGGATGTTCCCAAAAGCATTGCGGTGCTGAACCGACAGGGCATCCGGGCGGTGACACAGGCACAGCACCCGGATGTGCTGGAACTGCCCGCCCTGCCGGACGAAGCACTGGCGGCACTGGTCTGTACCCTTGCCGAAAGCGGCGTGGGTGTGGTTGGCCTGACGGCCCAGACAAAGAGCCTTGAGGACATCTTCCTCAGCCTGACCCAGACCAGCGGGGAGGTGGCCTGAGATGCTGCGTTCCTTTCATGCTGAACTTCAGAAGGCGCACCGGCGGCACGATCTGCTGCTCTGCCTGCTGGTGCCCCTCTTTGTGGGCGCTGCTGTCCATACGGCTCTGTGCGAGGGGGATTACGCCTTAAAAACCAGCGTCCTTCCCGCCCTCTGGGAGTCCGGCGCAGCCCTCAGCTCCGGCGGCGCCCTGTCCGGAATGCTCTCCGTCCTGCTGACCAAGGTGTTCAGCAGCGTGGGCGCTATGATCCTGCTCCTGCTGGGTCTGCTCTGCTGCGTCTTAGGGCTGCGGCGCATCGGCCCTACGGAGCTGGTGCATATGCTCAACGAGTACCGTGCCCAGCGCTATCGGGAGAAGAAGAAAAAGGCCAAGGAGAAGGCGGAGCGTGCCGCCTATTCCCCTGACGACTACATCCAGAATACCGACCCCATGGAAAAGCTCCCCCGCCGTCCCAAGCAGCAGCCTGACCCGCTGCCCCTTGTGGGCGACCCGAAACCGGCGGTCACCGTCACCAAGCTGGACATCAAGCCCACGCCCACCCGTTTTCCCACCGAGATCGACATTCCCATGGCCAGCGATGCCGATTGGAAGTCTATGAAGGAGAAGAAGGCGGTGGAGGAACCTAAGCCCAGCAAGGAGACTCCGTTGGATGCCATCTGGACGCCGGAAGCGCCCACCCTGCCCCAAGATCAGTCCGCAGAACCGGCTGAATCGGCTCAGCCAGCCCAGCCAATGGATGCCCAAGCGTGGGAACCCACCCAGGCAGAGCCGCTGGCGGAGACAGAGGACTTCCCCTGGTACGGGGAAGGGGAGGACACCTGGCGGGATGTGGAAAAAACCTGCTTCACCCCCCAGACGGGCTCCTTCTTCCAGGAGCGCCAGCGTGCCACTCCGGCAGAAGTGCGCTCCGGAGAACGGGAGCCGGAGCGGAAATGGATGCCCGCCGGCCCTGACGTGGACTTCCAGCCGGAGGACGGGGAGCGCACTCCGCTGAACGAGGCGGAAGTGACGGTAGAATTGCCCTCCGCCGCCTTGGAGGAGCCGGGGAAGTATTATTATCCCCCCAGCTACCTCCTCCACGAGCCTGCCAAGCAGGCGGAACAGGGGGTCACCAGCGAAGTCATCGAGACGCAGACGCTCCTCCAGGAAACCATCCGTTCCTTCGGCATCGAGGCGCAGATCATCGACTACGAGCAGGGGCCATCGGTCACCCGATATGAGCTGGAACTGAAACGGGGCGTGAAGCTCAATAAGGTTACCAATCTGGCCGGAGACATTGCCTTGAGCCTGGGCGCCGTCAGCGTCCGCATTGCGCCCATCCCTGGGAAAAACTCGGTGGTGGGGGTAGAAGTACCCAACAAGACCACCGTTCCCGTCCCCATCCGAGAGGTCATCGAGTCAGACGAGTTCCGCACCCACCCCTCCAAGGTTGCCTTTGCTGTGGGCAAGGACATCTCTGGCAAATGCGTGGTAGGGAACATCACCAAGCTGCCCCATCTGCTCATCGCCGGCACCACCGGCTCCGGTAAGAGCGTCTGCACCAACTCCCTCATCATCTCCCTGCTCTACCGCGCCACCCCTGACGAGGTGCGTCTGATCATGGTGGATCCGAAAATGGTGGAGCTGAGTGTCTATAATGGCATTCCCCACCTGCTCATCCCCGTGGTCACCGACCCGAAAAAGGCCGCCGGCGCCTTGCAGTGGGCGGTCACCGAGATGATGAAACGCTATCGCTTGTTCTCTGAGCGGCATGTGCGGGATTTGGAGGTCTATAACAAAGCCATCGCAGAAGAAGACGACCCGACGCTGACCAAGCTGCCCAAGATCGTGGTGGTCATCGACGAGCTGGCCGACCTGATGTTGGTGGCGGCGAAAGAGGTGGAGGAATCCATCTGCCGCATTGCCCAGATGGGGCGTGCTGCCGGCGTCCACCTGATCATCGCCACCCAGCGTCCTTCGTCTGACGTCATCACTGGCCTGATGAAGGCCAATATCCCTTCCCGCATCGCCTTCGCCGTGGCCTCCTCCCTGGAATCCCGTATCATCCTGGATACCTCCGGTGCGGAGAAGCTGGTAGGCAAGGGGGATATGCTCTATTACCCCGTGGGCAGCGGCAAGCCCAGACGTGTCCAGGGCTGTCTCATCGAGGACGAAGAAGTGTCTGCCGTCACCGAGTACATTAAGGAACACTTCCAGGCGGATTACAGCGATGAGGTCATCCAGCAGGTGGAAGCCAATGCCCAGGCCAATGAGAAGAACGGCAAGGGCGGCAAAGCGGCGGCCAATGAACCAACGGTGGAATCCGACCGAGACGAGATGTACGAGGACGCTGTTGAGGTCATTGTCAACACCGGCATGGCGTCTGTCTCCATGCTCCAGCGCCGTTTGAAGCTGGGCTATTCCCGTGCCGCCCGTCTGGTGGATCAGATGGAGGAGGATGGCATCGTTGGCCCCTTCCAAGGCTCCAAACCACGGGAGGTGCTCATGACCAAGGAAGCCTGGCAGGAGCGCAAGCTCCGCCAGGGCGGCGACCAAGAGGAGTTGGCCATGGCGCAGGCCATGAGTGCCGCCGCCGACGCCGAGGCCGACCTGCCCTGGACGGAGAGCGAGGAGGACGGGCTGTGAGCCGTTTTCCACGCTGTTTTCCAGGGAAATCCACCGACCGAAAAGTTTTTTGAAAAAATCAAAAAAACACTTGCATTCCTTTTGGAACTGTGCTATTATAATCGAGTCGTCAGGAAACGGCGATATGCGCGAGTAGCTCAGTTGGATAGAGTGTTTGGCTACGAACCAAAAGGTCGGGGGTTCGAATCCCTTCTCGCGTACCAGAAAGAGTGATGAAACCAGTTCGGTTCATCACTCTTTTTGTTTTTATATCAAGTTTTGAGCACGAAAAAGTTGCGGATTTTTTCATCCGCCTTTCTAGTACCCATATTAGTACCCATTATGGCCATTTTCGCCTAGGCTGGTACCCATTATTTTGCGTCAGCCGGTCGCGTCTTTGATGATTTTTTCAAGTTTATTTCTGGTGTCCTCCATCATAGTTTCACTGACAGCGGCATAAACATCCATTGTGAATGCGCTGGAGTAGTGCCCTAATTGCTCCTGTACCGATTTTACGGGGACACCGGCCTGCAACTCAAGGATCGCGCAACTGTGGCGCAGATCGTGAAATCTGGCCTCTGGGCACCCAATGGCGGTGACGATCTTCTTGAAGTGATGGTACACAGACCTGTGCGATAAATGCTGACCGATTTCATCGGTGAAGATCAGGTTATGTTCGTTGCACCACAACTCACCGGCAGACAGCTGCCAACGAGCTTGTTTTGCCTGCTGGGAGCGCAAAGCCTTTATGACCGATGGCGCGAGCGGAACAATGCGGTCTTTGCCGTTCTTCGTCTCATCGACAAAGTAGTATTTCCCACCTCGACCCTTCTCTTTCTGAAGCTGGCGGCGTGCCGTCAGGCGTTCGCCCTCCCAGTCTACGTCCTCCCATTTCAGGCCAAGAAGCTCCGATTGCCGTAGGCCAGTAAACAGGTCTACCAGGTAAGCGTATTCGTACCTGTGCCCCTTTATGGCCTTCAGGAAGTTGCTCACATCCTCATCCATCAGCGGCTTCAGCTCCGGCTTCTTGAGCTTTGGCAGCTTGGCGTTGTCGGCGGGGTTGGATTTGAGCAGTCCAATCAAAACGGCCTGCTTCAATGCACTGTGCAAGATTCCGTGGATGTTCTTAACTGTCTTAGGCGCCAGCGGCTTTTGATCCTCTGTGCCTTTGGACAGTTGATTTACCCAGCGCTGCACCTGCATCGGGGTCAGCTTGGACAGTGTGGCCGTTCCGATGGTCGGGATGATGTACCGCGCTGCCTTGCGCCGGTAATCCTCCTGAGTCATCGGTTTCAGCGTCTGGCAATAGTCGGTCATCCAGGTATCCAGCCAGGACTCTAGCGTCTGTTTGGAGGGCTTTACGACCTGCTCCTGATTGTCTGTGGCGGCTAGAGCAGCATTCAGTTTCTTCTGACATTCCGCCTGAGACTTGCTGTAGACGCTGCCATTCTTCCGGACGCCAAATTCGTCTGTGTAGGTGTATCGGCCTTCCCATACACCGTTGGACCGCTTGCGGATACTGCCGCCGCCTTTGGCGCCTCGCGTGCTTTTTCGTGGCATAGTAAAAACTCCTTCCATTTCGCCCAGAAGGGCGCTATAATAGAAGGGTAGTAGGCCATCGAAAACTTACTACCCTTTGAACCGCTTCGGTGTTCCAGCACCGGGGCGGTTTTTTATTTACTCGGATTGTGCTGCGCCGTATTCCGCCTGCTCATGGGTAAAGCCCTCATACTCCAACTGATCTACCAAACCATTGTGCGAAAAAGCGGAAGATTTACGATACTGTTTAGCCATCAGGGCAGCTTGAGCCTTCCAGTCTGCGCCACAGTTATCTACAGCGTAGGTTGCGTCATCCTTGGAGAAACCTTCATACTCTAACTGTTCAATCAGGCCGGTGCGAGAAAAGGCGCTGGATCTCAAATAGTCGTGTGCCATTTGCAGAGCGGAGGCTCGCTCGGTGGACAAATTCTCGTCCTGGCCGGAGCTGGACGCGACAGAAGATGTGGAGGCCGAGCCATCATCGTCATCCCAGTCATAATCGTAGTCGTCATTGTCTTCTCCGTCATCCGCCCCGTACAAATCGTCCAGGTCGTCGGATTTATCAAGTGCAGCATCGGGGGAAGAAGGGAATTTTACACTCTCCAGGATAAGATCATAGGTATCCTGGTATTTTTCGCCACCGAAAAACCCGATGGAAAAGATCCCATCATAGAGAACCGGCGCCGCGTATTGAGAAACATGGTATGCGTCAGAATCTATATCAAGGTCGTATGTCAGTTTGAGGGCGTCGTTGTCCCACTCGGGGTAACTGGCTTTGAGCAAATGAGACGCACCATCCGCTTCGCCTACGCCTTCGGCGTAGGCGTCCATCATTTCGGATGCGTTACTGTAATCCATTTCACCGTCCATGGAGGAGTAATTGACCATCAGCATCGCCGTCTGAGCAGCGCTGCGTCCATCTGGGTAATAGTAATAGTTTCCATCGTCCTCATAGGTTTCCCACTCCATTGGGATTTTGTACTCCACACCGTTAAGCTCATAGACACGCATATCGGGGGCTGTGGCAGCGGTAGTGTTGGCATCTTTTGTCGTATCGGCCTCTCCGCTGCACCCAGCCACCATCAGCGCCATGCTGGTTGCCAGCAACAAGCATAATACTTTTTTCATCTCTTAGTTCTCCTTTTTCTCGTCAATTTTACCGCATTTCGTCAGATTGCGGTATATACTGACATAATACATTGCGGTTGGAAAAGTTTCAACCGATGTTTCCGATGGGGATTCTCGCGAACGATTTCCCAAAAGGAAAGAGTTGCTTTCAGAGGAAAACATTTTGCAATGAAATGTGGATAATTCCCCGCTAAAATCACCTTTGAGGTGATTTCTTATGTCTTATGACAATTACAAGACTGCCAGAGATATGGCGTGGAAAATTTTATTGGAATGCGGCATTGACGCCCTGCCCGTGCGCCCGTCAGTTATCTGCGACCACTACGGCTGGGTGCTCGCTGACTACCACACCGGAGCGTCGAGCATCGCCCTTTTGGGGCTGGAAGAGCTGACAAAGCAGACAGACGGGTTCTGTGCCGTGACCAAAAACCACGCATATATTTTCTTTGACAGCACACTTCCGGCGGGGCGGCAACGGTTTACCATCGCACACGAGGTTGGGCACTTGGTACTTGGTCACGTCGCACCAGGCGGCGTGACAACGGTCAACCGAGAACCGACCCCGGGGGACAACCCAATTGAACGCCAGGCAAACCAGTTTGCGGCGCGGCTGTTGGCGCCCGCCTGCGTCCTGCACGAGCTGGGAGCCATCACACCGGAGGCCATCCAGCGGGCTTGTGGACTCTCGCGCCAGGCCGCTGAGTTCCGCGCGGCCAGGATGCAGGAGTTGGAGCGCCGCAACCGCTACTATACTAGCCCGGCAGAGAGGCAGGTGCTCCAACAATTTGCATCACATATCGCCCGTGTACTTGGGCGGTAACACGGCATCTTCTTCTTCCTTCGACACTTGATTGACTGCGCTGCTCTCGCCGCCCCTGGCAACAGCCGGCTTGATAACCAACTTGCTTTCCGCTTCGGCATCCGCCGGAGCGGTTTTTTCTATGCTCAGGACGGGATTTGCGCGGAAGATGCCTTCCCTCATCCCAACGCAGAACGCATCACGCAGCTGCTTTGGCAGCTTCACATAGGCATTCAGGATGAGCTGTTCAAATTCGTTCAGCCCTAATTTCTCTGCAACTTCGCTCACTATATCTGTGGGCGCTTTCGCGAACATCTCGCCTTCGCCGGTGCGGAGCCAGGTTTCGTTGACGTTGAATTCGCGGCAAATGAGTGAAATAACAGCGTCGATTGGATCGTTTCGCCCGATTTCATAATTGGCGACAGCGCCCCTTTTAATACCGAGACGGTCGGCAAACTCCTGTTGAGTTAAGCCGACAGCTTTGCGCACTGCCTTTAGTCGAGCTTCCATATCATCACCTCCTGACGGTCACAGTATAACACGAGGAGATGCGGTGGTCAAGATAAAAAGCAACAAACGCACAAATACAGCTTGACTACTGCAACAATGTGATATATAATGGCAACAGAAGCACAAAGGAGGTGACGCAAATGACGATTTTGCTCGCGGCCACTACGGCGATATGCGCTATCGGTTGGTTGACTAGATGGGTAGCGTGTGCATCACTGGTCAAATTCATGTTTGACAAAGGTTACACGCCCCCAACCCCGGAAGAGTCGAAGGCGTGCTGCATGTATGTCCTAAAGCACCTATTCAAGAAGAAGTGACAACCTAGAGGCCGAATTGAGCTTTGATAAGCTCGGTGACAACATTTGTGGCGATTTGGGTCAAAGCAGATAACGAGGTTGCGCCAACTTTCCCCGCTACCGACTTTACCCCATTCCACACGGTATCTTTGCGAATATTAGCCAGGAATTCGTGACCTGCATATGTGATGTCTTCAATGATGCTCACTCGCACGCCGCCGTACAAACACTTGGCCGACTGTACGCTGATGAATCCGGCTTCACTCAATTTTATACATGTGTAATGCACATCGTCCGGATTTCGGTTTGAAATCCTAGAACACAAAGTTTCTATTGAAATGCTCTCCTGGAATTCGCACGATTCCAAAGTGAGCAACACGTCCCGGACACAATCTGGGTTAAGTTTCATGATTTCACCTCCTTTCACCCACATTCTACCACGCGGGCGAAAGGAGGGCAAGGAAGGAGGCACAAGCATGAACACAGAGACCACTAAAATCACGGCCGTAGAAGTCATGACGACCGGTGCTGAAATCGTAAAAATGTCCGCAAACGAACAGCTGGTGGCCTACGGCTACCTGATGGGTTTGCTGGATCGCAGCAGCGCCCTGAACGCTTGCCGAACCGAAGAAGCCAGCTGAACACGATTTGGAGGAAGGAGGTGAACTTTATGCACGCAAAGGAAATCAAGGCAACGCCACCTGAAAAGATCATCCTCCAGGTGGAGCCCATCAGCGTGAGAATCGAGCAAGCGGCCGAGATGATGGGGACGAGTGAGGATACGCTCCGCAAGTGGATCAGGAAAGCGGGGTTCCCGTACATCCGCGTCGGACGGCGCATCATCGTGCCAGTGTCACAAATGCGGCACTGGGCAGACGAGAACACCGGCAAAACGATTGAAGTTTAGGAGGAACCGGCATGAAAATCGAAGAAGCAATCCGCTATTTTGAGGCAAAGGAAACCGAAACTGTCGAAGCGTTGGCCTGGCTGAAAAGCAAAGCAATGAACGACCACATTGAGTGGGAACATGAGCTGACTGCCACCCGTATGGCAATCCAAGCCTTGCGTGAGAAACGGGAGCGTACTGCTGCCCGCAACACCGATGGCTAACTACCCCAGCACCTGTCCCAAATGCGAAAAATGCCGCCTATACCGCCAGCGCCGCTGTAAGGGTCTGCTGGACTACCAGCGGCGGTGGTGCCCAGAGTGGATTACATACGGGATGGTGGCGGACGCTTGGGGTGCGAGGGTGCAGAGACGCTTGGGGTGCGAGGGTGCAGACGAGACAACTGAGGCAACGAGACAAATGAGGAGGATCCCAAATGACCATCAACGAAGCAGTAGAGCAATTGAAAGACCTGCGAAGGGAACGTGCGGATGCAGCTAGAACGGACAAGGAATATGCCGGACGGGATATGCAAGCGCTGGACGTAGCGCTCAGCGCCCTTACCGTACACGCGCCGGAGCCCAGTGCTGACGTGTCTCCTACCCCAGCAGACGAGACGCGAGCAGAACAGCTGTGGGACGATGACCGGCGTCTGTTTGTACGCAACCTGGGGTGGCTGCTGAGCCAGACTCGGTGCGGCGTGGTGTCCTGTGAGCTGTACGGAGACCAGGATCGTGAGTATGTGATCGCGCGGTATGACCACGGCGGCAAGCGCGAGATTGACGTCACTGCGGACAGCTATCTGGCGATCATCAAGGACGTGACCAAGCGGGTATAAGGAGGGATAACATTGGACTACATGAAAACAGCTTTAAGGCTCCATGACGCGGGGCAGGAAGAAGAGGCGCGCAAAGTTCTGGCCGAAGGTGTTATGTATTATTCGCGCAAGGCGGAAGGCCTGTTTAATGGGACGCCGTATTGCGACATCCCTATTTTGGTTATGGCGGCAGAGCGGATTTGCGGGTTCTTACGCAACACGGATGGCTTTATCAATGGGCAGGCAA
>ERZ857965.3863-NODE-3863-length-10814-cov-3.595594_pt1 | contig 10814 bp, 9 predicted proteins | sample MGYA00519758_ERZ857965 | MGnify/ENA primary metagenome ERZ857965 (study PRJEB31778, sample SAMEA3449381) | human gut metagenome | biome: human gut; feature: human-associated habitat; material: faeces | place: United Kingdom | collected 2010/2012 ...
TCAAGTTTGTGCGTAAGCACAAATCTTGCGTGTGAAAAAACTTATTTTTCACACTAATCTCCATTCTTAAACCAACTGCAGAATTGATATTTTTTTATTTTTTGCCAGGTCATATCTGATTTCCGTCATCTGATTATCCTGATCTAAGACAGCAACGACCGGACGGATAGAATTGTCCGTCTGGCATACAACGATTCCTGTTTCTCCTGTATTCAGCCGGATTTTCGTACCGACCGGATAATATGCAACTATTTTCTGTAATACTTTTACGATTTTTCGTTCAAATAAAAGATCTGCTGCCTCTATCATTGTCTCAAGTGCCTGCTGTACACTGATTCTTTTGCATTCCATTCCGGAAATCATACAATCAAATGCATCACATACCTGCAATATATTACACTCGATATCTTTTGTTTTTTGTTTTAAAGGATAACCGGAACCGTCTTTTCTTTCGTGATGCGATAATACCATCTTTTTTGAAACAGGCGATATCCAGTCCTCACCTTCCAACGCTGAATATGCCAGTATTGTATGTTTTTTCAATTCAAATACTTCCGATGCCGGTCTGTGATCCATATCAAAATTAATATATGGAACCGTGATGTAACGCATACCAAGATCATGCAAAAGTGCCCCTATTGCAATATCAATATAAGATTCTTCTTTTACTTTTAACATTTTTGCAACCACCAAAGACAACATGGTCACAAGGACGGTATGCTCATAAAGGCTTCCATTGCGTTCTTCTATATCTATGACTTTTGGCTGTTCTTCTTCCGTTATTTCCCTGACAATTTCATTTGCAAGGTCCGTCATTTTGTTCAATGAATTTTTTCCATGGTAAATATGATTTTCCAGGATTTTTTGAACTTCACTGACATAATATTGTTTTCTCTCTTCACTGATAATAAAATGTGTTGTTTCAAAGGCTTCATACGGATCTTCAATACATACGGTATCGATACCCAAAAAAGAAATAAGATCCAAATACTCCGGTTTTAACACCGTTCCACCGGAAATCAATATTTCTTTTTCTTTTGTTATAACCGGTTCCACCAGTGTTTCTCCGCCTACAAGTGATTTGACCTGCCGTATTCTCATTATTTCTCCATAACTTTATTTCTCACACTATTCCTCATCCGAATTTTTCAAATTACCATTCGGATCCATTGCACGTTTTAAAGCTTCCTGTTCTTCCTCTGATAAAACAATTACAGAATTACCATCAATAATTTCTTTAATATATGTATAGCAGCCCTCTCTGGTGTGCATTGCATTAATAATAAATCCATTATTGCGCATATCTAACATTGCAAGAGAAAAACTTAATTTTCCTCCCATCTCATGAAATGCATCATACTTGATCAATCCCATCTTCTGATAGGTACGCTGCATATTTTTAGAGAGTACTTTAATATTGCTGTCATTTTCTTCATTTGATTCTAACAGGGAATCAACCTGATCTAACCTTTGAATCAATGTATCTTCCAGTGTCTTTGCATCTTTTCCACTCATAAAAATGCGGTAATTCTTTTTTAATTTTTTCATCTGAACAATATTTACAATTGTTAATATAAATAAAATCAAAAGAACTCCACAAAGCCCTATAATAATATAATCTGAGTCAAACCCTAAATATTTTGATATCATTATTTTACCTTTCACCTTTTAGAACAAATGTTCTGTATATGTATATTTTATGCAATTGTGCGGATCAGATCAATAATACGATCCAGTTCATCCATAGAATAATATTCTATTTCTATTTTTCCTTTTTGATCATCTTTTTTGTTGATAGCAACTTTTGTTCCAAGAATTGATTTCATCTTCTCCTCTAAATCATGATAAATTGCCTCCATTGCAGGATCTGAAACCTTTTTCTTTTCTACTGGAATATCTTTATTGTTTTGAATTTTCTTTACCAGTTTTTCTGTCTCACGCACGCTTAAATTTTCATCAAAAATTTTCTGTGCAGTTGCAAATTGTTTCTCCACATCCTCAATTCCAAGCAGTGCTCTTGCATGGCCGGTTGTGATCATATCATCGATTACCATCTGCTGAACACGTTCATCTAATTTTAAGAGCCTCATAGAATTTGTTACAGCGGTTCTGCTCTTAGAAACACGCTCCGCAACCTCATCCTGTTTTAAATGGAACTCTGTTAAAAGTCTTTTATATGCAAACGCTTCCTCGATTGGATTTAAGTTTTCTCTCTGTATATTTTCTACTAATGAAATTTCTACAACTTCCTGGTCGGTAAGATTCATGATCCGGACCGGAACTTCTTTTAATCCCGCAAGTTTTGCGGCTCTCCAACGTCGTTCCCCAGCAATAATTTCATAATAATCCTTTTTATCCAATACAAGTAACGGCTGAAGCACTCCCACCTGCTTAATGGATTCTGATAAATCCACCAATGAATCCTCATCAAAGTTTTTTCTAGGCTGTTCTCTGTTTGGTTCCACTTTATTGATATTAACAAAGATTCCATCTGTCTCATTTTTTTCAGAACCAGCATTTACTTTTACCGTCTCAGTTTCTTTATTTGCATTTACTTTATTTGGAATCAATGAATCAATTCCCTGTCCCAGACCACGTTTTTTTGTTGCCATACTTTTATACATTCTTCCTTTCCATAACTTCTTTTGCCAACATGCGATAGCTTTCCGCTCCTGCTGACTTTGTATCATACATATTGATAGGCAGTCCGTGTGACGGTGCCTCTGCAAGACGGATATTTCTAGGTATTAATGTATCATAAATTTTGGTATCAAGATTTGTTCTTACGTTTTCTACAACCTGATTTGACAAATTTGTTCTTACATCATACATAGTAAACACAATACCATCAATGTGAAGTTCCGGATTTAATCTCTGCTGAACAAGATCAATGGTATGTATCAACTGACTGAGTCCTTCCAAAGCATAATATTCACACTGGATTGGAACAAGTACAGAATCTGCTGTGGTCATAGCATTAATTGTTAACATATTCAATGATGGTGGACAATCAATAATGATAAAATCATAATCATCACGAACGTAATCTACAGCATTTTTCAAAATGTATTCTTTATCTTCAATGCCTAACAATTCAATCTCCGCCCCCGCAAGATTCACATTGGACGGTATAATCTTCATTCCATCCACTACAGTATCAACCATACTTTCCTTGATAGAACATTCATCAAGCATTAATTCATATACCGTGTTTTCCAGTTCATTTTTATTTACACCTAATCCGCTTGTCATATTTCCCTGCGGATCAAGATCAATTGTTAAAACTTTTTTTCCTGCTTCAGCTAAGCAGGAAGCAAGGTTAATCGCCGTTGTTGTCTTACCTACACCGCCCTTTTGATTGGCGATTGCTATAATTCTGCTCATTATAATCCTCATTTCCTTCTTTATTGGTTTCATTATAGCACTTATATATATGCATTTCTATAAAAAAATGTTTCACGTGAAACATTTTGTGTATTTTTACTTCTAATATTTATTTCACATTTGAATAATTATATATTTTTTATTGTTTCTGGAGATTCTTTGTTTGATGCATAGCTTACTCAACATGAAATCTTCTATACTTTTATATGACAGATAAAATATCCAATAAATAATGTTTCACGTGAAACATCTGTGTATTGATTTCGTATTTAACAACTAAAATATATTTTACCTTTTATAATATTGGGTGGAATACTTTCATTTATGTATACTTTATCAGAATACTATTGTGTAATTATTCTATTTATATATAACTCTATTAGATATTATTGTGTAATTATTTTATTTATGTATACTCTATTAAAATATTAACGTGCTATAATTTCATTTTTATTTACTCTATTGAAATATTAACGTGCTATAATTTCATTTTTATTTACTCTGCTAAATATTATCGTACAATAATTTTCACCATATAAACACTGACAAAATTGAATATGCAATGTTTCACGTGAAACATTGCATATTCAATTTTATACTTATTTTAATTGGTTACATATTAAGCTTCACTCTCACGCTGCTTTCAATAAACACAATATTTTTACTTGCATCTTAATTTTATGCGTAGGCACAAATCTTGCGTATATTTTTTCCACCATATCATATTTCTATATTTTCAGTATTTTATTAATAACTATGAATCACTTTGATATTTTACAGTTATATAATATTAATTTTACTATTTTGGTGCATATTGCTTTCCAGTAAAATCATAATATTATGCACGATGAAAAATATCGTATTCTAATTTGCATAATATGCAAAATATACCATAATCTTAAACTTTATTGATTAAATACTGTTTCTTATTTTAAGCCATTTATACCTCTCCAATATATACTTACTTGTTTTTACTTTGTAGTCATTTTATATTTTCCGTATTTTTATAATATTATATTTTGTAATAATGTACCCCGATATAATAATTTATCATTTTATACTCTATCTCTGTTCTAATCTGCTAAGCAAAAAATCATTATTTTTCGTTCATCTTTTAACTACCGGTTTTTTTATTTACAGAATAGAATTTTATAATCAATAGATTCTATACCTTGCAGGTAAATCTTCTATGTTAGATGACACATTCCATAAACATATCTATTATTATAAATAAGAATATTTTTGATAAAAAAGACATAAAATAAAAAGCTGCCTGTGCCCATTTTGTCAGTCTGGCAATCAGCCTGATTCAGTGCTATTTACAGTAATTTTTTTGTGAGGTACAAATTCCACATTCATTGTTTAACTTTGATAAAAAATTAGTAAATCCTAGTTTACCCGTTTATTTACAGTGATATTTTTTCATGAATTAAATCACAAATAAGCATCGAGTCAAAGCTTAATCATTATTGCTCTTCACATTACTCCAAGATAATCTGCATCAGGAAGATCATAGCAATCTTAATATTTATTAGATTTAATTGCATTGCTATCAATTTTCTTATTTTAAGACAATAGAATAAAATATACAATTCTTTGTATATTTTTCAATAATAGAATGCACGCTCTGCGAACATTCTATTATCATGAATCAAAAAAGTGTCGTTACAATGTTTCACGTGAAACATTGTAACGACACTTCAAATCATTACGTTAATTTATAATCAATTTCTTAGATGGTAATCAGGTTATTGCGAATCGCAAATACTGCTGCCTGTGTACGATCTGTTACTCCGATTTTTTTAAAGATATTAGAAACATGATTCTTCACAGTACGTTCGCTGATATTCAAATGCTCTGCAATTTCTTTATTATAAGTTCCATAAGAAAGCATCTTTAAAACTTCCAGTTCTCTTCTGGTAAGACTTTCAATCTTACTGCTATCACTATCCCGGTCAAGCATCTTGGAGTTTAAAACTGGTATTAAACTTGGCTGAATATAATCTTCTCCATTTACAACTGCTAAAATTGCTTTTTTCAATTCTGCAGACTCAGAATCTTTTAACAAATATCCATTTACTCCAATATCAACAGCCTTTAAAAGATACTCTACTTCATTGTGTACCGTTAATACCAACACCTTGACTTTCATTTTCATATCTTTCATTTTCTGAAGGACTTCCAGTCCATTCATATTTGGCATATTAATATCCAGTAATAAAATATCTGGTACAACTGTTTTTAATTTTTCAAGACAGTCTACTCCGTCACATGCTTCAGCAATAACTTCAAAATCACCTTCTAACTCCAGTAATTGTTTTAAACCTTCACGAATCATTGAATGATCATCTGCTATCATAACTTTTACTGCCATCTTTTATGTACCTCCCTATTCGGTAATCGGAACTTCAACCTGGATTTTCGTCCCCACATTTATTTTCGAATGAATGTCTATTTTTCCAGATAAAAGGTATACCCTTTCTTTCATCATAGATAAACCAAATCCTGAATTATCGGCTTTACAACTACACTCCGTTTCTTCATATGCAAATCCCTTTCCATCATCCTCAATAGAAAGTATGATTGTTCCCGGTTGATAATTTAATACAACTTTTATTATGGAACAATCTGCATGGCGGATTGCGTTGCTGCATGCCTCCTGTATAATCCTTAACAATGTAATTCCAATAACAGGATTAATTTTATATGACTCACCGACTACAGAAAAATTTATCTTTTTTGTTTCACTGCTCTCTAACTTCTCTAATGCACGTTCAATGGTAACTTCCAGGCCAATATCATCAAATGACATCGGTCGCAAATTATAAATCATGTTCCGTGTATCATTGATAATGTCCCGCAGCGTCTTAGACATGATATTTAATTCCAGTTTACACCGGACTTTATCCATATCAATCAACTTACTGCATAATTCAGTTTTATGAACCAGACTCGTCAGATTCTGCACGGTTGAATCATGCAATTCCCTTGATATACGCTGCCTCTCATTTTCCTGCGTCTCCAATAACTTGAGACGCAATATATCATCACTGATATCTGAATCACTATCATTTATCTTCTGTTCTAATTCAGCGATTGCCTCATTTAATTCGTCCAACTTTGCAATGCAGGATACATATTCTTTTTTTCTGGTATCTAACTGTTCCTGTAAAAGCTTCTGCTGATCTTCTAAATGCTGGATCTGTTCTCTGCCCTTCGGATTAACATCCCTTGGACTAAATGATTCATAATTTGAATCATTTTCCTCTTTTAAAAGCTTTATAAATGCCTTATTTTCCTTAATCTGCAATTCCAGTGCCTCGACTGACTTATGAATCTCTTCTTTATTCGACATCAGCTCCGACTGAAATTTTTTTAAATACTCACTTATCATATACTTCCTTCGAACATACGTTTTATATTACATAAATAATAGACCATTTTTATTTTATACTAAATTTACATTATTGAAAAGATAAAATATAAAATTTATTTGTATAAGAAGACAAAAGCGGCTATAATATTATTATAAAAAAACGCCTGTTATTTGGCAGATATGGAGGCATTTATGAATAAAAGTATGAAAAAAAACATCAGACACTTTTTTCTGTTAACTGCATTTGCCGCCGGAACCATCCATTTAGTAAATCGTTTCATTGATTTTACAGCTTCAATGAAAAATATATTAAAGACGGAAAATGGTAATTTTTTTGATTGGAAGAATGGCAAAATATATTACACAAGACGTGGTTCCGGGACACCTGTTTTATTAATACATGATCTTAGTCCACTCAGTTCTTCTTATGAGTGGTGCCGTTATGCAAAGAAACTTGAAAAACAGCATACGGTATATACGATCGACCTCTTAGGCTGTGGACGTTCCGAGAAACCTTATCTGACCTACACCAACTATTTATATGTTCAGCTTATTACAGATTTTGTAAAAGAAGTTATCAAAGATGCCCCGACTGTAATTGCAACCGGTTCTTCTATTTCCTTTGTAACGTTGGCAGAAAACATGAATAATCATCTGTTCCATAAGATCATTGCGATCAATCCGCCAATGCCGGAAAAATTCAACCGAACACCGAGTAACTCTTCTACTTTAAAGAAGGCATTACTGGAAGTTCCTATTCTTGGAACATTTATTTACAATGTAAAAACACATGAAAAAAATATCCAGAAATTATTTTATACAGAATATTTTAACAAACCGCAGCTTGCCTCTTCTAAAATGTTAGATGCTTACTACGAAGCTTCCCACATGAATGGCAGCCACGGAAAATATTTAATGGCAAGCATTGAAGGCCAGTACATGGATAACTGTATTTTACATGCACTCAAGAAACTTTCCATCCCTTTCTATGTTGTGGAAAGCAGAAGTAATCCGGATTCCGTTCAGATCGTAACAAGCTATGCAAAGCAAAGTTCCATGATTGAAACTGCCTATATTTCCAATGTAAAACATCTTCCTCAGTTAGAGGCACCGGATAAATTGGCAGAAGTGATTCGTATGCTTTTCGAACGTGAAGAAAAATAATACATGAATATACAAAAAAGTGACTGTCGGAATTTTTCACAGTCACTTTTTTGATCGATAACACGATGCTTTCACGCAAAGTGTTTTTCTATTTATGACACTTTATTTTCTTACAAAATGTTTTTCTATTTATGACACTTTATTTTTTTATAAAATGTCTTTCTTTTACCCTTATTATTTTAGTGTAACGGCTCCTTTGTCGGAGTGCCGGCTTTCCTCGGATATGCTTTCGGTGTGTGTTTTTCCTTATCGATCACAACAAAAGATCGTTTCTGCTCATACAGATCAAATTTATACACATCCGTCACTTTTCCACCCAGAACGAAAACAGCTTTTTTTGCCTCTGCTACTTCTTCCTCAATACTGCCGGACTTATAGGAAATAAATTTTCCTCCAACCTTCACAAATGGGATGCAGTATTCACTGAGTGAAGAAAGATTTGCAACCGCGCGGGAAACGCATACATCAAACTGTTCTCTGTAATCTTTATTTCTTCCCAGTTCTTCTGCTCTTGCATGAACGGCAGTAATATCTTTCAGTTCCAGTTCATCAATCACCTGGTTTAAAAACTTAATCCTTTTGTTTAAGGAATCGGCAAGCACTAACTCTAAATTTGGAAATGCAATCTTAAGTGGGATTCCCGGAAATCCTGCCCCGGTTCCAAGATCTAAAATTTTAGCATCAATTTTTAGATCATATACACGGCACAAAGAAAGACTGTCTAAAAAATGTTTTTCTACCACCTCATCAAATTCCGTGATGGCGGTCAGATTCATTACCTTATTCGTTTCTACCAGAAGTTCATAGTACTTAAGGAACTGACTGATCTGTTTCTCGTTCAACTCGATCTGAAGTTCTTTTAATCCATCTTTAAACTGTTCCAGATTATAACTCATTCTGATCTCCATTCTCTCTTAGTATGCATATCCAACACTCATATCTCGATATACTTTTTTCTTTTATAAAATACCATTGCCGTTACAGATATGTTTCGTCTTTCTATCATTCTGCAGACTCTTTCTCATGATATTTCATCTGCTCCATATACACAAGTAACACTGACACATCCGCCGGTGATACTCCCGAAATACGGGATGCCTGTCCGATGGAAGTCGGTGAATAGGTCTTTAATTTCTGACGAGCCTCAATACGCAGACTCGGTACATCATCATAGTTAAAGTTTTCCGGAATCTTTTTCTTTTCCAGTTTTTTAAAACTCTCGACCTGTTTCATCTGACGCTTAATGTAGCCATCATATTTGATGCTGATGTTTACCTGCTCGGCAACTTCTGCCGGAAGATCCGGTCGCTCCGGATCAATCGGTGCAAGTTTATCATAATCCAGTTCCGGTCTGCGGATCAGTTCTGTTAAAAATGTTCCGGTGTTCAGAGGAATACTATCGTAACTTTCCAGTAATTCCTGTACTTTTTTATTTGCGCCGATCTTTACTTTCGCCACTCGCTCGATTTCCTGTGCAATCAGTTCTTCCTTTTTACATACCCAGTCATAACGCTCTTTTGAAATCAGGCCAATTTCATAACCTTTTTTCGTCAGGCGCAGATCTGCATTATCCTGTCTCAACAGCAGACGATACTCCGCACGCGAAGTCATCATCCGGTATGGCTCATGATTTTCTTTGGTCACAAGATCATCAATCAGCACTCCAATATAAGCCTCCGAGCGGTCTAAAACCAGTGGTTCTTTTCCTAAAATGCTCATAGCCGCATTGATACCTGCAATCAGTCCCTGGCATGCTGCTTCCTCATAGCCGCTGCTTCCGTTAAACTGTCCACCGGAAAAAAGTCCTTTAATCTTTTTAAATTCCAATGATGCATAAAGCTGGTCTGGGTTAATGCAGTCATACTCAATTGCATATGCATTTCGCACAATTTTTACATGCTCCATTCCAGGCAATGTACGGTACATCTCATGCTGCACATCCTCCGGCAGAGAAGATGACATACCACCGACATACATCTCATTGGTATTGATTCCTTCCGGCTCAATAAAAATCTGATGACGGTCTTTGTCTGCAAATTTTACCACTTTATCCTCAATCGACGGGCAGTAACGCGGACCGGTTCCCTCAATAATTCCAGCATAAATCGGGGAACGATCCAGATTTGCACGGATGATCTCATGCGTCTTTGGATTCGTATACGTCAGCCAGCAGGAAACCTGATCAATCTGCACATCCTCCGGATTTGTCGTAAAAGAAAACGGAACTACCCTCTCATCCCCTTTTTGCTCCTGCATTTTTGAAAAATCCAGAGAACGCTTATCCACTCTCGCAGGTGTTCCCGTCTTAAAACGGAACATCTCGATTCCATGTGCTTTCAAGGAATCCGTGAGATGATTTGCTGCCATCAGACCATTCGGTCCGGTATAAGTAATCATCTCTCCGGTCAGACAACGCGCTCTCAAATAAGTTCCCGTACAGAGCACAACTGCCTTACAATGATAAACTCCACCGGAAACAGTCTTTACCCCGGTAATTTTCTGAAGCTCACCATTAATCTCAACCATCTGTCCATCTTTTTTTTCTACAGCAGCTGTTTCTCCATCAGCAGAATTTGCCGGAACTGTAATGATCTCCGCCACTTCCGCCTGCCGGATTGTAAGATGCTCTGTGTTCTGAAGCGTTTTCCGCATTTCCATGCTGTAATTCACTTTATCTGCCTGTGCACGCAGAGAATGTACCGCCGGCCCCTTGGACTTATTTAACATCTTCGACTGTATAAACGTCTTGTCAATGTTGATACCCATCTGTCCGCCGAGTGCATCGATTTCTCTTACAAGATGGCCTTTTGAACTTCCTCCAATATTCGGATTACAAGGCATCATCGCAATACTGTCCACACTGACCGTAAAAATAATTGTTTCCAGTCCA
>ERZ857965.3865-NODE-3865-length-10813-cov-2.515988_pt1 | contig 10813 bp, 8 predicted proteins | sample MGYA00519758_ERZ857965 | MGnify/ENA primary metagenome ERZ857965 (study PRJEB31778, sample SAMEA3449381) | human gut metagenome | biome: human gut; feature: human-associated habitat; material: faeces | place: United Kingdom | collected 2010/2012 ...
CTGTGAAGTAAGATTTGAATTTGAGGATGGCACTGTTCGTAACATCGCAACGGGTTAAAGGCAATGATTGCGGATATGGGCTTGGCAATGGATTTTGATGATATAAGCTTTTGCCGCGATTATTTTAAAAATACCGAAAAGCGTAACCCGACCGTTACCGAGATACGTATGATTGACACATATTGGTCGGACCATTGCCGTCATACGACTTTTTCAACGATACTTGATAATGTAAAGATTGATGATGAGATTATCGCGGCGGCGTATGAGGAATATAAAAAATCGAGAGATTTTGTTTATCAAAACAGAACGCCGAAAAATATCTGTCTTATGGATATTGCGACAATAGCGGTCAAGGAACTTAAAAAACAGGGACGGCTCTCGGCTCTCGATGAATCAGAAGAAATAAACGCGTGCAGCATTAATGTTAAACTTGATATGGCTGACGGAACAAAAGAGGATTGGCTGATTATGTTCAAAAACGAAACACATAATCATCCGACCGAAATAGAGCCGTTCGGCGGAGCGGCGACCTGTTTGGGCGGCGCAATACGTGACCCGTTATCGGGACGTTCGTATGTGTATCAGGCAATGAGAGTCACAGGAAGCGGCAACCCGTGCAAAGGCGCAGCACCGACCCTTCACGGAAAGCTTCCGCAAAGAAAGATAACTGTCGGTGCGGCACAGGGATATAGCTCTTACGGCAATCAGATAGGTCTGGCAACGGGACAGGTTCACGAGATATATGACGAGGGATATGTGGCAAAGCGTATGGAGATAGGCGCGGTTATTGCGGCGGCGCCCAAAGCCAATGTAATCCGCGAAGTTCCCGAGCCGGGCGATGTGGTTATTCTCTTGGGAGGAATGACGGGACGTGACGGCTGCGGCGGTGCGACAGGCTCGTCAAAGGCACATAACGATTCATCGCTCGAAACCTGTGGCGCAGAGGTTCAAAAAGGTAACGCGCCTGTTGAAAGAAAGCTGCAAAGACTGTTCAGAAAGCCCGAAGTTACGCATATGATAAGGCGTTGTAACGACTTTGGCGCGGGCGGCGTGTCGGTTGCGGTCGGCGAGCTTGCGGACGGACTTTGTATTAATCTCGACAAAGTACCCAAAAAGTATGACGGTCTTGACGGAACGGAGCTTGCCATTTCGGAATCACAAGAGAGGATGGCGGTTGTTATCCGTGCCAAAGATACGGATAAGTTCATAGCCGAGGCAGATAAAGAAAACCTCGATGCGGTTTGCGTTGCCGAGGTAACGGACACGAACCGTCTTGTTATGAGCTGGCGCGGAAAGGTGATATGCGATATAAGCCGTGACTTTTTGAATACAAACGGTGCGGAAAAACATAATGACGTTAAGGTCGATAAGGCTGACTTTTCGGCGGACGTATTTGATTTTTCGGCAACGGGTGATACATATGCCGAAAAGTTCAAAAATATGATGAGCAATTTGAACATTGCGTCACAGCACGGGCTCGCCGAGAGATTCGACAGCACAATCGGCGCAGGAACTGTGTTTATGCCGTTCGGCGGCAAGTATCAGCTGACCCCTCAACAGAATATGGTAGCGAAAGTCCCGACCTTGCATAAAGACACCGATACGGCAACGGTTATGGCGTTTGGATATAATCCGAAATTGTCGGCGAAAAACCCGTATATGAGTGCGCTGTATGCGGTCGTTGATTCGGTTACGCGCGCCGTTGCGGCAGGAGCGGATTATAAGGATATATACCTTACTTTCCAGGAATACTTTGAGAGATTGGGCGTTGACCCGAAACGCTGGGGCAAGCCGTTGTCAGCTCTGCTCGGCGCATATACGGCACAGGAAAAGCTGGGTCTTGCGGCTATCGGCGGCAAGGACAGTATGTCGGGTTCGTTCAATGATATAGACGTTCCGCCCACACTTGTTTCATTTGCGGTTGCTCCGCTTTCGGCAAGTCACGCGGTATCGTCTGAATTTAAGGGCACAGACAACCTTGTGTTTATGCTCAGCCCCAAATACGATGAAAACAATATGCCTGATTTCGAAAGCTTAAAGGTGCTTTATGATATGCTCTATATGATGATGAGAGATGATAAGGTTAATCTTATCAATTCGGCGTGGGCGATAGGCTATGGCGGTGCGACAGAGGCAATATGCAAGATGTCGCTCGGCAACAAAATAGGCTTTGAGTTCACGGATTGCTGTGATAAGTCGGAACTTTTCAAGGCGAAGTACGGAAGTGTGATAATAGAGGTTAAGGGCCTCGGCGCGACCGGTTTTATGGGCAACGATATAAATGTGACAAAGCTCGGTCATACGATGGCTGAACCGTGCATCAAGATATGCGGCGAGAATATTCCGCTCGATGATATAGAAAAGGCGTGGACAGCACCGCTCGAGGGCGTTTTTGCCACAAAGGCGGAATGTGAAAACGCAGGTATGAAAAAGTTTGAATACGGAGAAAGAATCAATATTCGTCCCAAGACCACTTTTGCAAAGCCGCGCGTATTTATACCGGCTTTCCCCGGGACGAACTGTGAGTATGATTCGGCAAAAGCGTTCGAACGTGCCGGCGCGGATGCGGATGTCAGAATATTCAGAAACCTTAAACCGTCACACATTGCCGAATCAATCGACAGTTTTGCAGATGCGATAGACAAGGCGCAAATTATAATGTTCCCGGGCGGATTCAGCGGCGGTGATGAACCCGATGGTTCGGGCAAGTTCATAAAAGCGGCGTTCGAAAACGAAAAGGTGCGCACCGCGGTTATGGAACTTTTGAATAATCGTGACGGACTTATTCTCGGCATATGCAATGGCTTTCAGGCGCTCATCAAATTGGGACTTGTGCCGTACGGTGAAATAATTGATGCCGACGAGAATTGCCCAACGTTGACCTTCAACACAATCGGCCGCCATCAGTCGCGTTTGGTGCGCACCCGCATCGCCTCAAACCGTTCGCCGTGGCTTGCAGGGACGCAGGTGGGGGATATATATACCGTTCCCGTTTCCCATGGCGAGGGCCGCTTCCTGTGCAGCGATGAATTGGTGCGGAAGCTTGCGGCAAACGGCCGGATTGCTACGCAGTACGTTGACGAAAACGGAGTGCCCGGAATGGACATTGATGTGAACCCAAACGGCTCCGTTTGGGCCATAGAGGGCATCACTTCTCCCGATGGGCGGATATTGGGCAAGATGGGCCATTCCGAGCGCATTGCCGATGGCTTGTACAAAAACGTGGACGGCCGCTATGACATGAAGCTGTTCCAATCCGCAAAGGAGTATTTCAATATCTGATACGGCGCGGCTCTTTGAGAGAGGGCGGGCTTCAATTTAATAATCTAAACGCTTTAAGCCCCCGGAAATTGATTTTTTCGGGGGCGTATTTCCACAAATGCATCTATTCCTTATTGTACGCAGAATGGCGGGAGAGGGCGTCAATAAAACTTTTTTCAAAAACGCTGTAAGGTTTTTCGATTTGTACAGTCTTATATATGAACGGGGCAGGGAGGTGAGCAGGTGACGGACTTTGAACAGATATACAGGGACTATTTTCATGATGTGTTCCTCTATGTTCGGCGGCTGTCAGGCGGAGACGAACGGCTATCCGAGGATATTACCGGCGAGGCTTTCTTTCGCGCGCTGAAGCGCATTGATACCTTTCGCGGCGACTGTGATATTCGCGTGTGGCTGTGTCAGATTGCAAAGAACTGTTACTACACCCACCTGAAACAAAGCCGCAGGACGGAACACACGGCAGATATTGAGCAGCTTATAGAAACAGGGGAATCGCCGGATGAAATACTGCTGCGCAGTGAGAACGCAAGGCAAATAAGGCGTTTGCTGCATGAGCTGCCGAACCCGTACAAGGAGGTTTTCATGTGGCGCACCCTTGGCGAAATGAGCTTCAAGGACATTGGTAAGCTGTTTCACAAAACGGAAAACTGGGCATGCGTTACCTATCACCGGGCGCGAAAAATGCTCCGGACAGGAATGGAGGTTGAAGAAAATGAAGAATGAATGCAGCATAGTCCGCGATATACTGCCGTTGTATGCGGAAAAAATGGTATCAAAGGATACGGCGGAGTTCGTAAAGGGGCATCTGGAAAATTGTCCCGTATGCTGTGCGGAGCTTGAAAAATTGCGGGAGCCTGTGGAGGTGCAGGCGGAGCCGCAGACGGACATAGACGCCGCACCGCTGAAACGGCTGAAAAAGGCGCTGCTTATGAAAAAGGTGCGGACAATACTATGCACGGCGGCTGTGCTGCTGGCGCTGGTGCTGTCGGTCATCTCTTTTCTGACCGCGCCGAAATACTTTGCCTATTCGCCGGAGCTGGTGACCGTGACAAAAACCGAAGGAGGCCATATCGTCCTCTCTTTCGACGAAAGGATAACAAATTATACCCTCCAAAGAATCATTACAGGCAAAGATATAAAAGAAGTGGTTTATTATCTTGAGGTTTGGACTACAACTTGGGACAGGCTGACCGGGCGGCATGGTATACAGAATGCTTTGGTGCGGGAAACAACCGGCTTGCCGGTATATATATTCTTCCAGCAGAATTATGCGCTAAACAATGTTGATATGGATTCTGTCTGTATCTATGGAAATCTTAGCAGGCTGAATGGCAGTTGGGTGTCACTGCCGGGACTTTCACTTGGATATTGGCTGTTGTTCAATATTGCGCTGTTTTTGATTCTCGGATGCGTGTGGTTCATCCTTCGCAGGAAGGAGCATATCCGTCGCTGTATAGAGCGGGCAATTCTGCTTCCCGTTGCCTACGGGCTGGGGCATCTGTGCGTGCTGGGCTTCCGCACCGCATCCTATTCACAATGGCGCGATTTTCAGCTTATATTTGCCATAGGGGTGCTGTTCTACTGCGCCATGCTGCTGGCATTGAGCATCTTCTACAAAAGGAAGGAAATAAAAGATGCTAAAATGGAATAATGAAGCAAAACTTGTATGAGAATTTATGCATTTGCTCTTGCAATTTAATGTAATATCTGCTATCATTAAATTACAAAAGAGATAGAGTGAGCGGATAGATTCCCCCATAGGTTGGAGCATGGGGAAGGTGGTGCCGACAGTAAGCTGTAATCGTCCAATGGAAGCCGTCGTTAACGGCAGGAGCATCGTAAGCGGTGCTTGAATTTAAGCGGGGCGCATATTTAACAGATGAATAAGTGGCGCCATGATTCTGAAGAAAGAGGGGTTTCAATGATGCTGGACATTAAGAATGAGGGATAGCCCTTGACTGTATCGGGTTACGGCAGTCAGGGGCTATCTGTTTTATATGGGTAAATTATGACGGCGGCTGTAATGCGGCCTGTTTTTTTACCCTTATTTCATCTTTACCGTCCGCATAACTCCTGCAACAACGGTGATTGCCACTATTATCGCAATGACTGCGAACGCCGCAAGCACGCCTTCACTCTTACTTGACTCGCTTTTCACTCAACAAGCCGCGCAGTAACCATATACTTGCCCGGCGCATGTCCCGAGTATCTGAACGGGTAGCAGGTCACAAGCACAAGCGTACTTCCGTCCAGCGTAGGGAGCCGCCAGTCCGATGTGCTTTCGTATATGGCAACATCTGAAACAGCATATGTGTAGGCTATGCCGTCTTTAGTTGCCGTAATGGTATCGCCCACGGTGACTTTTTCGAGTATCTTCAAATGATTCCGGTTACGATGGCCGTAGACAACGCACATTCCACTCTCACCGGGCAATACGGAGGTCGTAAGCCAGCCGGGAGTTTTTTTGAGCGTTGATTCTTCCACGCCGTATGCTACGGATATGGTATCGTTCAGAATACTGAGCGTGAAAAAAGCCTTGCCGCCCTGCACGGGAGCGGGAGTCGCTGCGGATGGGCAAGTCGGCTGCAATGTTGCTTCCGGCGTTGGTGGCGGCAACGCAGCAGCAGGAGAGGGCAGGGAAGTTGATGAAAGCACATAGGTGGCGTTTGGCGTGGGTATGGGCTTGATTTCAACAAAAGCATCGCCGTTCTCATGCTGCATAGATAAGGCAATGCCTATTATGGCAGCTAAAATAGAAAGAGCGGCAATGAGCGCCGCTCTCGTGGTAGTTTGATTTTTCATTATGGTTCCTTTCTTTCAGTTTGTTGGCCTGCCGAAGCAGACCCATTCCCATTCGGAGCCGCTTCTTCCCCAATGCTTGCGTATCTGTACGGAGTTGTTGCCGCCGGTGCTGTCAATCAGAAACTCGCCGTTGATGTATATGGCAACATGGTGTATCTGCAACCAGCGTTTGCATTTGCCTGTTCCGCAGCGCTGGGCGTCAGTGCAATAACCTTCGCCGCGGGAAGCGTCCTTGCGGGCAAAAAAGATGAGGTCGCCTGATTGAAGCTTGGAAGCGTCAGTAAACAGCACATTCATGTCGCGGCACTTTTGCGCCATGCCTGTGGATGTCAACCCGTTCATAGATGATAATCCGCAGTCACGGTATGCGGCCCGTACAAGGCCGGAACAATCCATGCTGGAATAACTGCGGCCTATGTACTTCTTGGCAGCCGAAACGATTTGCGCGCCAAGCTCGGTCGATGGAAGATCCGGATTGATGTCCAACCCAAAGCCGTATGTTCCGCCGTCGCCCACGGCATCGCCAAGCAGCTCTGCAAAAAGCGGGTAGTAGTCGGGCTGCATAAGCTCGGTAAGCATTTCGTTCTGGTCAGCGTTGAATCGGTACATATCCGCGCCGTCGCGGTAATCCATGCTCAACACATTGACGTATATGAACAGCGTTGTCTTGCGCTCAGTAATCGGCTTCCCGTTCTTATCAAGAACAATAGCGCCGTATTCATCGGTTACTATGACAGTTTCGGTTTCGGATTCTGTGCGGTATAAAACCTTGTTCATATCAAGAAACACCCTACGGAGTTTTTCTGCGTTCTCAGGCGACATTTCCGTTACGTCGGATGGGGTTTCTGCATCTGCACCAACTTTTATGGCGTATACGCCCACCACGTCGGCCCAATTCGGTACGGCGCTTTCGATGCTCTCATGGCGCAAAAGGGCTATTTCTACGCTTTGTTCACCGTCGCGCAGTAAACAATATTGAACCATGATACGGCCCGCCGATGGCGGGCTTTTGCATATTTGGTTGACGAACAACCGTTAGTTAGTTATAATTGCGTTGCGTCAAGGCGTATCCTTTTTAGGCCGCATGGAAAGGAATAAGGTAATATGAATATAAAACACGCTAAAATAATTCTTGCGCTGCTCATTGCGGCGCTTACGCTTATGCTTTGCGGCTGCGGCGGGGGCGATATACAGCCCCCTGCGGAAACGGATGCGCCGAGGCAGCCCGTGCGCACGCTTAGCTGCATAACGGCGGACGCGCTTTCGGGTATGTGCCCCGCGGGCGGGGAGAACGTTGCCGTGTGCCGGGCGGATTACGAGGCGGGCGTTACCACGCTTTGGCTTGCAGATACGGCTGATGACGCAATAATTTGCGAAGCGAAGCTGAAGGGTGCATGGGCGCTGAAGGAGCAGACGTTTGCGGACGGCAGGTTTGCCCTTTGCAACCGCGATACCAACACATGGAAATTCATGAGCGCGGAGCTTATGGAAATAAGCTCCGTGCAGACCGAAAATGCGGACGGCTTCTTTTCATATGCCGCGGATAAGTATTATTACCTGAGCGATAATGTGCTTTGCATGCAGGATATAAAAAGCGGCGAAAGGGGCGCGGTTCCGCTTTCACCCGATTTAAGGCTATTGTATATTTCTGCGTTTGATAATAAAAGCGGCCTTATAGCGGCGCAGTTTTTCCTTTCGCCATACAGCAGCGAATGCGGCACGGCTATAATCGATATTGCCGCGGGTAGGCCGGTTATGCTGCAAAAGGAGCGGTATCAGGCGTATTTTACGCCGAACGGCATACGGCTGATGTACTTTGATTCGGATGCGATGGCGTACAGCTTTCTGTACAGCGGCTCAGACGGGCGGGCCATGCTTGCGGATTCCGGCATATTCATTGATGCGGGCGGCGATATTTACTCCGTTGCGGATTCGCCGTACGTTATCGGCATAATCGGCGGCAAAACCACGCTTTATTCAATGGATAATGAAATAAAGTCCTGTTCGCTTGCGGAAAGCGGAATAGCCGGGGAAATGTATAATTCGTGCTATCTTTATGATGCGGGTGTGCTTGTGGGCGCGGCGTATCACGGCGGGGAGTTCCGCTTTTACGCGGCGGATGTGAACGCGCTTGAGTTTGAATACGTTGCGGATGCGGCAGAGACGGCGTCGCCCTTTACTGTTGATGAATCGCTTGCGCAGGCATACTGGACGGCGGACGCGGGCGCAGGTGTTGCCGAAAGCCTGCAGCAGGCGCGGCAGTATGCGGACGAGCTTGAAGCGGAGTACGGCGTGCGGATACTGCTTTCCGTGCAGTGCCGTGAGACCGCAGCCCTTTGCGACCATGCAATAACATTGACTGATACAATGGGGCAAAGCGAGGAACTAAGCGCCGTAAACGCCGCGCTTGGCGCGCTGAAAAGGAGCCTTTCGCTCTATCCGGAAGGATTCTTTGCCCAGTTTAAGAACGGCATGGGCGAAGGCGGCGTGCGCATACTGCTCATTGAGCAAATCGAAAGCAATTACGGCGCAATAGGCTGCACATATGAAAACGGCATATGGCAGAACATTGCGCTGGACGTGCGCACGGGCGAAGGCATGGACAGCATTATTTGCCACGAAATATGGCACGCGACCGAGAATCATATACTTACCAAGGATTATTCCGCCATATTGCCGGACGAATGGAACGCGCTCAACCCCGAAGGCTTTGAATATTACTGGGACGCAACGCTTGTAAACAACGCGCATGAATGGACGCTGTACAGCGGAAACATAGCTAATGTATACTTTGTGGACAGCTATGCGTGCGTGGACGAAAAAGAGGACCGCGCCCGCATAATGGAATACTTCATGACGCATGACGACGAAGCGGAGCTGCTTATACAATCGCCGGCGATACGCAAAAAGCTGGAGCTTATGTGCCGCGCCATACGCAGCACGTTCGATACATCGTCGTGGGAAAACGTGCGCTGGGAAAGGCTTTTGTGAGCCATAAAGGGGGAACGGAGGACGTATGAGGACTATTCTTATAATAGATGATGACATTGCCATAGGCAACATGGAGCAGGAGGTGCTTGAGCGGGCGGGATACGCCACGCGGCGTGCTTATTCCGGCACGGAGGCGCTGCTTGTGCTCAAAACCATGCGCCCTGACCTTATATTACTCGATCTTATGCTGCCCGGCCTTTCGGGGGAGGAGATATCAAGCCATATATTGGATGAACTTTCGCGCCTTGCCACGCATTACGGCTTTATTGATTCCGGCCGCATGGTGAAGGAGATGAGCGCGGGGGAGCTGGAAGCGCGTTGCCGCAAGAGCGTGCGCATAGAAGTATCCGATACCAAGGCCATTGCCCGCGTGCTGGACAAAATGGGCGTTGAATACAGCATAGCAAGCGACACCGCATCGTATGCATTGCGGCGGGGGCGATTCAGATAGATAAGGCGGCGCTGGAACTTATACACCTGCGCGATGAAATAGCGAACGAGAAAAACGGTATACCGCCGAAAACGCTCATTGTGCTGTGTGCGCTTACAAACGCGGCATACCAACGACCGGACGACGTATATGTTGTACCGATAACGGCATTGAAGGATTAGCATTTATAATTAATCAGCCCCACCTGTCTTTTGCGGACGGGCGGGGCTGTTTTTTTAATCGGGATTTAGACTTTTATCACAGCACAAAGTGCAGGAAGCGCATTGCGTCGAGCCAATCGGTGCACTCGAACTCTATCGTGCGGGAGCCGGTTTGCTTTGCGCCGGGGTAGAAGCCGCCTTCGTAGGCCTTGAAATGCTCCTTGAAGTTTATTTCAAGGTGATATTTGTCGCTCATGGGGAACATGCAGTCCTCTTTCTTCTTGGTGGCGATTGCGGCGGACACGGTTTCGCGGATGCGGCGGACGGCTACGTCAGGATGCAGCGTAAGCGCGCCCGCGCCGGTGCCTTCGTTTATGGGAACGGTGGCAATGTTCGGGTTTATCTCGTTCATCCATTCGCACAGCCCGCGGTCGCCGCATACGCAGTATACGGGCACGCCGAGGGAGCTTGCGACGAGGGAATTGAGCATAAGCTCAGGCGCAAGCATACCGTTCACCTTAACGAAGTTGTTCTGGGTATTCATGGTGTGGGAAAGCGGATTGCCCGGCATCTGCGCGGCGCTGTGATAGCCGGTGAAAACCACGCCGTCAAACGTTTCGTCAAGGCCGAACATCATGGAATACGGATGGCGTGCCCAGCCGCGATATACGCGGGTGTATTCAGGCAGCTTCGCGGGGTTCAGATTGCGTGCGCTGTCATGCGCATCCTTAACCACTATTTCTTCCACGCCCGCGTCATGCGCGCCTTCGCAGGCGGCGGCGACCTCGCGGGTCATTTGGTTGGCAAAATAGTCATAATCATGCGGAACGGAGCGCTCTGTCTCGTTCCAGTTAACTATGCCCGCGGTACCTTCTATATCCGCGCTGATAAACAGTTTTTTCATCGGTGTTTCTCCTTAACGTTTTATTATAAAATGCGTGGTTTTGCGCCGCAGGGGCTTAAAAACCATATTTATCAAGAAATTCGTTGACCACGGCGTAATACTTTTCGCGGTCCGTGCTTATGCTGCGCACATGGCCCGCGCTGGGGCAGATGTAAAGCGCCTTTTTGCCGCGCTTAGCGTCATAAAGCCTTAGCGTATTATCATACGGTATCAGCCTATCCGCCGTGCCGTGTATGAACA
>ERZ857965.3867-NODE-3867-length-10811-cov-12.411305_pt1 | contig 10811 bp, 7 predicted proteins | sample MGYA00519758_ERZ857965 | MGnify/ENA primary metagenome ERZ857965 (study PRJEB31778, sample SAMEA3449381) | human gut metagenome | biome: human gut; feature: human-associated habitat; material: faeces | place: United Kingdom | collected 2010/2012 ...
TCTTCTCCCTGTCTCTGGGCATGGGCGCCATGATCACCTACGGCTCCTACCTGCATAAGAAGGAGAACCTGCAGAAGAACGCCCTGCTGATCATCATCATGGATACCATGGTGGCGCTGATGGCCGGTCTGTGCGTCATGCCCGCCCGCTTCGCGCTGGATCCCGCCGGCAACATCGGCGGCCCCAAGCTGCTGTTTATCACCATGCAGAACGTGTTCCACTCCATGGGCACACTGGGCCCCATCTTTGGCATCCTGTTCTATCTGCTGGTGGTGTTTGCCGCCATCTCCTCCTCCATCTCCCTACTGGAGGTCATCGTGGCCCACTTCGTGGATAAGGCCCGTATCGAGGGCAAGGGTGACAAGCGCAAGAAGTACACCCTGATCGCCGCGGCTCTGGTGGGCCTGGGCTGCATCCTGGTCTGCGCCGACTGCCTGGGTTCCAGCGGTATCGCACCGGCCAATATACTGAATATAGCGGAACCCAAGAACTGGGCGGCTGACTGGCTGGACTTCTGGGATGCGCTGTCCGAGGGCGTTATGATGCCGCTGGGCGCCCTGCTGATGTGCCTGATGATCGGTTGGGAGATCGGCCCCGAGTTCGTCAAGGAAGAGGCGGAGCAGTCCGGTCATGCCATGGGCAGCTACGGCTTCTTCAAGGTCTGCGTCAAGTTCATCACCCCGCTGTGCATGGTCCTCATCCTGTACGGCCAGATCAAGGAGTTCTTCTTCTAAGTAAATGCAGAACGCCGGAGCATTGCTCCGGCGTTCTTTCTGCCGCAAAAGGCCGGGCACTGAAAGCGCCCGGCCTTTTGCTTACTTAAGCGTAATGCTGTTTTGCAGTACGGCAACGCTGTATAGCAGCAGTACATCCGCCCCCTCCGGGAATTCCGTCACCCGTGCCAGCGCGTCTGTGGCCATATACCGGATATCGACCACATAGACGGTGCGGTAGCCGCCCGCCAGCAGCGGCACAAGGCTGCTGCCGAAGGAATCCCGGAACACGATCAGCGTCCGGTCGTTGTTCGCCGCCGGGTTTTCGATCCGCAGCAGCGCCTTCGGTCCGCCCAGAAACAGGTCATAGGGCGATTTCTCCGCCGCGGTAAAGTCGTATACGCCGCCGGTGCTGTCCGTTTCATAGTCGTACACCGTGCAGCCATCCAGCAGGGGAGAGGTGATATAGGACAGGACGTCCGCCGTCAGCGGCTCCGCCGTCTTGCCCCAGTAGCTGCCGTGAAATTCGCCCGCCAGCGCGCACAGCGTCTCCTCCGTCGTGTCCGGCACAGGCGCGCCCATGGCCTCCGATATGGCCTGCGCCACGGCGGAAAGACGCTCCTGCTGCCAGTGGGGATCGGTACGGTAATAGTCCTCCAGCGCCAGCAGCGGCGCGATGTCGATGATCTCCACCGGCAGCCGCTGCGCCAGATAGTCCGCCGTCTCCTGGGCCCCGGCGGGCGTGTAGCCCTCCGGCGTCTCCATAAAAGCGGCCTTATCTGGGATCACGCTCATATATACGTGTTCCGACCCGGGAAAATATGTCTCCAACAGGTGAGAAAACCGTTTTACGGCGAAGTCCAGTGATTTCTCGCTCCACGGTGCGTCGGTGGCGGCGGCATAGCCACGGTACACATATACCTCCGGCAGCGTATCCTCCTGCACCCGCCGGGTGGGAATGGCGGCAGCAGCTATGACCATAGCCGCTGCCGCCAGCAGAAATACGCCTCGCTCTATCCAGCGCTTCACAGGATGGCCTCGTCGTAGACGGGCTGCACGCCGAAGATGCCGTTCAGGTGGGACATAAAGGTGTCCACCAGATCCTCGGCACCGAACACGGACACCACATACTCGCCCACCACGGCCACGGCAACCTTATCGGGGAAGCCGCACATCCACTGCCGCTGCTGGATGTTGTCCCGCAGGGCGGTGGCCAGCGCATCGGCATCATCGGTGCAGTGGTACGCCGCGGCGGTAAAGGTGTTCTGGTTCATCATATGCACCAGCGACGCGGCCTGATCCACCTTGGCCGTCTCCGGCAGGCCGAGGGTGCTGTCCACAGCGGCGCGGTCGGTCAGGTCATAGACGCCGGGGGCGTCCTCCTTGCTGTTCGCCTCGGAGTAGTCGCCGCCGGAGGTGGGGAACTTCTCGTCGTCGGTGTAGGTGCTCCACACCTTTTCCAGCAGGTCAAGAGCGCTGGCAGGCGCGGCGGGCTGATCGCCCTTGCTGTCGTTCTTCGTGCCGCAGGCGGCGAGACTCAGGGTCAGCACGGCGGCGAGCACAAGGGAAATGATTTTTTTCATCGTGTAGTTTCCTCCTGAAATAGGTTTCTGTCCATTGAGACGGAGCGCGGTGCGATTTGGTTCCATGAAAATTCTGCCGCTTTTACAGCCAGCTCTGGTCAAAGCCGTAGGGCAGCAGCTCCTTCAGCGCGAAGCGCTTGCTCTCGCCCTTTCCGTTCAGGCAGATCACCGTCAGGTCGGGTGCGAACTCCATCATCACCTGCCGGCAGGTGCCGCAGGGCACGCAGTAATCCTCGCTGCGCCCGGCGATCACGATGGTGTCGAAGTCCCTGTGCCCCTCACTGACCGCCTTGACCATGGCCGTCCGTTCGGCGCATATCGTGGCGCCGTAGGCGGCGTTCTCCACGTTGCAGCCGGTAAACACCGTCCCGTCCTTGCACAGCAGCGCCGCGCCCACCGGGAAGTGGGAGTAGGGTACATAGGAACGCTCCAGCATGGCCACCGCCATATCACAAAGCTGTTTTTCCGTCATGGTGCATCCTCCTTTGATCTTTTCCGGTTTCTTCCTCGTTTATACCTCAGCTCAGCTCCGCCTTGCCGGTGTAGAGCTGATAATACTTGCCCTTCTGCGCCAGCAGCTCCTGATGGTCGCCGCGCTCAATGATGCGTCCGTGCTCCAGCACCAGAATGGCTTGGCTGTTCCGCACGGTGGACAGCCGGTGTGCGATAACGAACACCGTCCGGCCCTCCATCAGCGAGTCCATGCCCTGTTCGATCAGGTTTTCCGTCCGCGTGTCGATGGAGCTGGTGGCCTCGTCCAGGATCAGCACCGGCGGGTCGGACACCGCCGCCCGCGCGATAGCCAGCAGCTGGCGCTCGCCCTGGCTCAGGCTGCCGCCGTCCCCGGTGATGACCGTGTCATACCCCTGGGGCAGGTGCCGGATAAAGCTGTCGGCGTTGGCCAGCTTCGCCGCGGCCCGGACCTCCTCGTCCGTGGCGTCCAGCCGTCCGTAGCGGATGTTGTCGGCGATGGTGCCGGTGAACAGATGGGTGTCCTGCAATACCATGCCCAGCGAACGGCGCAGGGAGTCCTTCTGGATGTCCCTCACGTCGATGCCGTCATAGGTGATGGTGCCCTCCTGTACGTCGTAGAACCGGTTGATGAGGTTGGTGATGGTGGTTTTGCCCGCGCCGGTGGAGCCCACAAAGGCGATCTTCTGCCCCGGCTTGGCGAACAGCGATACGTCGTTCAGTACCGTCTTTTCTCCGTCGTAGGAGAAGGTCACATGGTCGAACCGCACGTCGCCCCGCAGCTCCACCAGCGTGCCGTCAGGCTTTTTCCACGCCCAGCAGCCGGTACGGCGGTCTGTCTCGGTCAGCGTATCGCCATGCTTTTCCACCCGGACGATGACGGTCTTGCCCTCATCCACCTCCGGCTCGGCCTCCATCACGGCGAAGATGCGCTCCGCGCCGGCCACCGCCGCCAGCAGCACGTTCACCTGCTGGCTGATCTGCGAGATGGGCTGGCTCACCTGCTTCACATACAGCAGATACGCGCCCAGCGAGCCCACATCGAACATCCCGCCGATGGCCAGCAGCCCGCCCACGCAGCAGGTGACGGCGTAGTCGATGCGTGACAGGTTGGCCATGGCCGGCATCATGGCGCCGGAGTAGGTCTGGGCCGCCGTGGCGGCATCCCGATAGCTGTCGTTCAGCCCGGAGAACTGCGCGATGGCCTTGCTCTCGTGGTTGAACACCTTGATGACCTTCTGGCCCTCCACCATCTCCTCGATATAGCCGTTCATGGCGCCCAGCGCCTGCTGCTGTGCCTGAAAGCTCACGCGGCTTCTGCCGCCAACGCCCTTGACCACCAGCAGCATCAGCACCAGAAAGGCAAAGGTGATCAGCGTCAGCACCCAGTTCATATACAGCATCATAACAACAATGCCGATAAACGTCAAGGCGCAGGACACCACACTGGCGAAGCTGGAGTTGATCATCTCCGACACGGTGTCCATGTCGTTGGTAAAGCGGCTCATCAGGTCGCCGGACTGGTGGGTGTCGAAGTACCGCAGGGGCAGGTCCTGCAATTTGTCGAACAGATCCTGCCGCATCTGGGCCACCGTCCGCTGGGAGATATGCACCATGATGCGGGCGTAGGCATAGGAGCACAGGCCCGACAGCAGGAACAGTCCCAGCAGCAGCGCCAGCATTTTCAGCAGGCCGGCGAAGTCGCCTACCAGAATATAGTCGTTGATAATAGGCTTGAGCAGATAGCTGCTCATCACCGAGCCCACGGAGCTGATCACCAGGCATATAAACACCACCACCAGCGCCGCCTTATAGCGCCCGATATAGCGCAGCAGCTTGCTCACCGTGCCCCGGAAGTCCTTGGGCCGCTGGAAGCCGTGCCCCTGGGGCCCGTGGCCGCGCGGTCCGCCGCGTTTCTGTTCAGCCATCGATGCTCACCCCTTCCTGCTGGGAGCGATAGACCTCCCGATAAATGTCGCTCTGCGCCATCAGCTCCTCATGGGTGCCTATGGCGGAGATGTGCCCATCGTCCATTACCAGTATCAGGTCGGCGTCCATAACGGACGTGATCCGCTGGGCGATGATGAGCTTTGTGGTGCCGGGCAGCGCCGTTTTCAGCGCGCCTCGGATCTTCGCGTCCGTGGCGGTGTCCACCGCGCTGGTGGAGTCGTCCAGGATCAGTATCTTCGGCTTCCGCAGCACCGCCCGGGCGATGCACAGCCGCTGCTTCTGCCCGCCGGAGACGTTGGTGCCGCCCTGTTCGATATAGGTGTCGTATCCGTCCGGCATTTTCTCGATGAACTCGTCGGCGCAGGCCAGACGGCAGGCCGCCTCGATCTCCTGATCGCTGGCGTTCTCGTCGCCCCAGCGCAGGTTCTCCCGGATGGTGCCGGAGAACAGCGTGTTCTTCTGCAATACCATGGCGCAGCCATCCCGCAGCGCCTCCATGGTGTAGTTCTTCACATTGTGGCCGCCCACATACACCGCGCCGCCGTTCACGTCGTACAGCCGGGGGATCATGCTCACCAGCGTGGTCTTGGCGCTGCCGGTGCCGCCGAGGATACCCACGGTCATGCCGCTTTCGATGTGCAGGTCGATGTCCGTCAGATTCCAGTCCTCCGCTGTGGGATGATACTTGAAATACACATGCTCAAACCGGATGTCGCCATTTTCCACGGTCAGCGTCGGATCGGCCTGCGCGTCGGTGATCTGGGGCTGCTCGTCCAGCACCTTCACGATGCGCTTGCCGCAGGCGATGGCCCGGGTCAGGAACATCAGCACCATGGATACCATCATCAGCGACATCAGGATCTCGCTGGCGTAGGTGAAAAACGCCATCAGGTCGCCGGAGAGCAGGGTGCCCTCCGCCACGTCATGGCCGCCCAGCCACATCAGGGAAACGATGGTGCCGCCCATGATCATGATCATGATGGGCATGAACATCACCACGAAGCCGAAGGCCCTCTCCGCCGTGTCCCGCAGCCGGTCGCTGCGGACGCGGAACTTCTTCTCCTCCTCATCCTCCCGGACGAAGGATTTTACCACGCGGACGGCATTCAGATTCTCCTGCACCACCAGATTCAGGTCGTCCGTGGCGTTCTGCAGCGCCGTGAAGAACGGCCCCACATAGCGGATGACGATGACCACCGCGATGATCAGCAGCGGCACCGCCACCAGAAACACCTGGCTCAGATCCAGACTGATCTCCATGGCCTTCACCAGCGCCGTCACCAGCATCACCGGCGCCCGGACGCACATGCGCATGCCCATGAACAGCGTCATCTGCACCGACGACACGTCGTTGGTCAGCCGCGTGATGAGGCTGGCGGTGGAAAAGTGCTCGATATTGGCAAAGGAGAACCGCTGCACCTGCTCATACTCCGCCTGCCGCAGATTGGCGCCGAAGCCCATGGCCGCCTTGGCGGCCAGCACCGCCGCGCCCACGCCGCAGCCCAGCGCCGCCATGGCCATCAGGAACATCTTCAGGCCCGTCAGCAGAATGTAGCTCCTGTCGCCGCCGGCGATGCCCACGTCCACGATCTCGCTCATGGCCTGCGGCAGCTCCAGCTCCAGCACGGCCTCGCCCGCCGAGAACAGCACGCCCAGCATGACGTACAGCCGGTAGCCCCGCGTATACGGGGCAAGCTTTTTCAGCATACGTCACCCTCCTCCGTGAGATTTTTCGCCACCCGCAGCAGCAGCGATGTCAGCGTCCGCACCTCCTCCGGGGAGAAGCCCTTCTCCAGACAGGCGTTGACCTCCTGCACGATGGCGGTGAACTTATCATAAAACTGCATGCCCTGGGGCGTCAGCGCCAGAATGCGGCAGCGCCCGTCGGTGGGACTGGCGGTGCGCCGCAGCATGCCCTTTTCCTCCAGCCGGTCAACGATACCGTTGACCGTGCTGGGCTTCACCATCAGGTGCCGCTCCAGCTGCTTCTGGTTGACCTCGCCCTCCGCCTCGTGGAGGTAGGTCAGCGTCCGGCACTGCATGGGCGATACGTCATACTGCCGCAGCTTGCGCACCATCAGCTTCTGCACCTGATGGTCGCAGTAGCCGAACAGCGGGCCGAAATGCTCCGGCCGCTCTGTGATACACGGTTTCACAATGGGTCTCCTTCCTTTTATTTCGCACGCGAATTATTAGTGCGCTAAATATTAGCACGATGTCCGCGGAATGTCAAGGGCGCTTTTGCAGGGGGCTTGTAAACAATTTGTGAATCCTCTCACAAACCCGTTGACTTTCGGAGCGGCCGTGCTATGATAGCATCAGAAAGCATGTAAGTGACATTGTTATTCTCTCTCCTTTACCAAAAAGAAACCGCGCACCTCTCGGTGCGCGGTTTCTTTTTGCGCATGATGCGTGTTTCCCTCGTGCGCCGCAGCTTCTCCGCTCTTCGGAAAGGAAGGATATGTGCAGGAAACCCATCAGGGGTGTCCTGCACGTCCGATCCCCGCCGCAGCGCCCAAAAGCACGATCGCCGGAAGGCGGTTGTGCTTTTCTGCGTTTGCCGGAAACCGGCAAACGCAGCCGCGCACCTCTCGGTGCGCGGTTTCTTTTTGCACCCGCCGCCCCGCCGCCGCATAGGATGGCCGGAAGCAGCCTGCAAAAAGGAGGAGACGGCCATGGAGCAGTACACAGCGGCACTGGCGGGCAACCCCAACGTGGGGAAGTCCACGGTATTCAACGCCCTGACGGGCATGCACCAGCACACCGGGAACTGGCCCGGCAAGACGGTGGCGGTGGCGGAGGGTACATACAGCTGGCAGGGCGCGTCCTTCCGGCTCATCGACCTGCCGGGGACGTATTCCCTGCGGGCGGACTCGCCGGAGGAGCAGCTGGCCCGGGACTTCATCTGCGGCGGCAGCGCCGACGTGACGGTGGTGGTGGCGGACGCCACCTGCCTGCGGCGCAACCTGCTGTTGGCGGTGCAGCTCCGCTGCCGCACGCCCCGGCTGGTGCTGTGCCTGAACCTGATGGACGAGGCCCGGAAAAAGGGCGTCGCCGTGGACACGGACGCTCTCTCCCGCGGCCTCGGCGTGCCGGTGGTAACGGCGGCAGCCCGCAGCGGGCAGGGACTGGACGCCCTGCGCACAGCGGTGCTGAACATGGCCCGCCGCCCCGTCACGGAGGACGCATGGACGCCGCCGGACAGCGACAGCAGCGCCGCCGTAGCCCGCCGTGCGGCAGAGATCGCCGACGCCTGCCTTTCCTCCCGTCCGGAGGATATCCACGCCCGCGACCGGCGGCTGGATCGTCTGCTTACCGGCCCCGCCACCGGCATCCCGGTAATGCTCCTGCTGCTGGGCGCGGTGTTCTGGCTGACCATCTGGGGCGCCAACGCCCCCTCCGCCCTGCTGAGCCGGTGGCTCATGGCGCTGCAGGAGCCGCTGCGGACGCTGCTCTCCGGCGCGCCGTGGTGGGTGCAGGGCGCGCTGGTGGACGGCGTATACCGCACGGCGGCGTGGGTGGTGGCGGTGATGCTGCCGCCCATGGCCATCTTCTTCCCGCTGTTCACCCTGCTGGAGGATGCGGGCCTCCTGCCCCGCGCAGCCTTTCTGATGGATCGCTTCTTCCGGGCCTCCGGCGGCAGCGGACGGCAGAGCCTCACCATGTGCATGGGCTTCGGCTGCAACGCCTGCGGCGTCACCGGCTGCCGCATCATCGACAGTCCCCGGGAGCGGCTGGTGGCTATCCTCACCAACGCCTTCGTCCCCTGCAACGGCCGGTTTCCCACCCTTATCGCCCTCATCAGCCTGTTTTTTCTGGGCGGTACGCTGGGCCTTGGACGCTCCCTGCTGGCCACAGCTCTGTTTCTGGCGTGCATCCTGTTTGCCGTGGCCATGACGCTGCTGTCCTCCCGCCTGCTGACGGCCACGGTGCTGCGGGGCCAGCTGTCCACCTTCTCGCTGGAGCTGCCGCCCTACCGGATGCCCCGTGTGGGGCAGGTGCTGGTGCGCTCCCTGCTGGATCGGACGCTGTTTGTGCTGGGGCGTGCGGTGACGGTGGCCGCCCCCGCCGGACTGCTCATCTGGATACTGGGCAGCGTATCCGTGGGCGGCGTCACCCTGCTGACGGCGCTGGCCGCCGCGCTGAACGGCCCCGGACGGCTCATGGGGCTGGACGGCATGGTGCTGCTGGCTTTCCTGCTGGGCTTTCCCGCCAACGAGATCGTACTGCCGGTGCTGCTGATGGGCTACCTGCAAACCGGTACGCTGACGGCCTACGGCAGTCTGGCGGAGCTGTCCGCCGTACTCACCGCCAACGGCTGGACGACCCAGACGGCGGTGTGCATGCTGGTGCTGTGCCTGCTGCACTTCCCCTGCGGCACCACCTGCCTTACCATCCTCCGGGAGACGGGCAGCGCCCGTTGGACGGCGCTGGCGGCGGCGCTGCCCACCGCCATGGGCGCGGCGCTGTGCATGGCCATCCACGGCGTCTGGACGCTGCTGGGGTAGCCCCTCGACAAAAAACTGTTGCCAAGCGTCCGGTTTTGTAGTAAAATACTTGGGTGAACTCGTCCTCCGCCGATAGCTGCGGGGCCGGTCTCGCGCAATGGATACCCACGAATCATGTCAGGCGGGGAACCGAGCAGCATTAAGAGGGATCATCCATGTGCCGCGGGGAAGCCGGCTTCGCGGCTATGGGCGGAGGACATTCCATTTTGTTTTGTCAGGAGGTGTGCCCATGTATCAGGCCCTGTACCGCAAATACCGCCCCCGTACCTTTTCGGAGGTGGTGGGTCAGTCCCACATCACCGATACCCTCCAGCGTCAGGTGGCGGAGGGCCGCGTGGGCCACGCCTATCTTTTCACCGGCACCCGGGGTACCGGCAAGACCACCTGCGCCCGCATCCTCGCCAAGGCCGTCAACTGTGAGCGCCCCGTGGACGGCGCGCCCTGCTGCCAGTGCGACAGCTGCCGGGGCATCGACGCCGGCACGCTGCTGGATGTGACGGAGCTGGACGCCGCCTCCAACGGCAGCGTCAACGACGCCCGCACCCTGCGGGAGGAGGCGGTCTACCCCCCCTCCGTGCTGAAAAAGCGGGTGTACATCATCGACGAGGTGCACATGCTCTCCCGGGACGCCTTCAACGCTCTGCTGAAGATCATGGAGGAGCCGCCGGAGCATTTGCTGTTCATTCTGGCCACCACGGAGCTGCATAAGGTGCCCGCCACCATTCTCTCCCGCTGCCAGCGGTTCTCCTTCAAGCGCATCCTGCCCCGGGACATGGAGCAGCAGCTGCTGAAGATCGCGGCGGCGGAGGACATCGCCCTGACGGCGGACGGCGCGGAGATCCTGGCCCGCATGGCCAACGGCGCTCTCCGTGATGCCCTGAGCCTGCTGGATCAGTGCCGCGCCGTGGAGGGCAACATCGACAGCCGCACCGTGCTGGACACGCTGGGTCTGGCCGGCAGCACCCAGACGCTGCAGCTGATGCGCTGCCTGCTGGCCCGGAACGCAGCCGACGCGCTGGCGCTGTTTGACCGTCTCTATCGCGGCGGCAAGGACGTGGCCGCCCTGCTGGGCGAGCTCAGCGACTTAGCACGGGACATGACGGTGATGAAGGCTGCGCCGGAGGGCGGCGCCGCTCTGCTGTCAGGCGTCTACGACCGCAGGACCCTGACCGATCTGGGCCGCGATTTGCCCATGAGCCGGTTTCTGTACATGGCCGATACGCTGCAGGGCTGCTGCGCCGCGCTGGCGGACAGCATCCGTCCCCGCACGGCGGCGGAGCTGTGCCTGCTGAAGCTGTGCGACGAGAGCCTGTCCGGCGACCTCACCGCCTTTGACCGGCGGCTGGCCCGGCTGGAGCAGGCCGTGCAGCAGGGCGGCGTACCATCGCGTCCGGGTCCCGCCCCCCGGCGGGAGACGCCCCCGTCCCCGCCGGCTCACGAAGAACCCCCTCTGCCAGAGGAGCCGCCTCTGCCGGAGGATATCCCTCCTCTGCCGGAGGCCCGGGAGGAGACGCCGGACTGGAAGCCGCCGCGGCTGCCCCTGTGGCGCAAGGCCCTGGCCGCCGTGTCCGGGGCGGGGGCCATGG
>ERZ857965.3872-NODE-3872-length-10801-cov-2.990322_pt1 | contig 10801 bp, 8 predicted proteins | sample MGYA00519758_ERZ857965 | MGnify/ENA primary metagenome ERZ857965 (study PRJEB31778, sample SAMEA3449381) | human gut metagenome | biome: human gut; feature: human-associated habitat; material: faeces | place: United Kingdom | collected 2010/2012 ...
CCAGATGAACGAGACCGCGGGCGCGCGTCTGCGCGTTCCGCTCGCCGGTCTCACGATCGCCGAATACTTCCGCGAGCACTCCCACAAGGACGTGCTGCTCTTCATCGATAACATCTTCCGCTTTACGCAGGCGGGCAGCGAGGTCTCCGCGCTGCTCGGGCGTATGCCCTCCGCTGTCGGCTATCAGCCGACGCTGGCCTCTGAAATGGGCATGCTGCAGGAGCGTATCGTTTCCACGAAGAACGGCTCGATCACCTCGGTGCAGGCGATCTACGTCCCCGCGGACGACCTCACCGACCCCGCCCCGGCGACTGCGTTCTCCCATCTGGACGCCACGACCGTCCTTTCGCGCAGCATCGTCGAGCTCGGCATCTACCCCGCCGTCGCGCCGCTGGAATCCTCGTCGCGCATGCTCACGCCCGACATCGTCGGCAAACGGCATTACCAGACCGCCAAGGAAGTGCAGCGCGTACTGCAGCGCTACAATGAGCTGCAGGATATCATTGCCATTCTCGGCATGGACGAGCTCTCCCCGGAGGATCGGAAAACCGTTTCCCGCGCGCGCCGCGTGCAGCGCTTTATGTCCCAGCCGTTCCATGTGGCGGAGAGCTTCACCGGCATGCCCGGCAAGTTCGTGCACATTGAGGACACAATCAAGGGCTTTGAAGCCATTCTCGGCGGCGACTGCGACAACATCCCGGAGCAGGACTTCCTCATGGCAGGTTCCATTGAGGACGTATACGCCAAGGGCCGCTGAAAGGGTGGGATAACGGCATGACCGGAAAAACAAACGATTCCACCGCACCGCTTGAGCTCATTGTTCTCACGCCGCACGGCGAGGCCGTTGACGTTCACTGCGACAGCGTACACCTCACGGTCTGCGATGATGAGACCGGACACGGGGGCGGCCAGGTCGGCTTTCACCGCGGCCATCTTCCGGCGGTGCTTGCGCTGGGCGACGGCCCGGCGGACGCGCTGCTGCACGGCGAGGCCGTGTTTCACACCGTGGTGCACGGCGGTTTTGCCTCCGTGCGGAACGATGTGATCCGCATCATTACCGACAGCGCCGTGGAAACCGAAGAAAAATCCGATACAGAAAATGAGGACTGATGCATTCCGCATCAGTCCTCATTTTTTGCTTGTATATACCGCTTTTCGCGGCTGTGGCAGGAAAAGAGCAGTATCTGCCGGTGCTGCGCCATCTCGGCGAGATAGTCGAGCGCATAGCCCATGCGCGCATCGTCAAAGTTGATGAGCGCGTCATCGAGCACGATCGGGCAGGGATCCTCTCCGCCGAGGAGCATGTCGCACAGCGCGAGCCGCAGCGCCAGATACAGCTGATCGGCTGTACCCCGGCTGAGGAAGGCGCTCTCATGGAGCACCGGTTCCCCGGCGCAGCGGACAAGCGCATTCAGCTCGCGGTCGAGCGTGAGCTCCGTATACGCTCCGCCGGTCAGCCGGGAGAGCACCGACGCGGCGCTTTTTGCCAGCGCCGGGGAAAACTCCGAGCGCATCTCCTCATCGGCAAGCGCCAGCTCGTCGAGCGCGGCGGTCAGTGCCTCCAGCTCAAATTCCACACGTTCGTGTTCCGCTTCCAGCTCACGCAGGCGGGTTTTCCAGACCAGCGGATCGCCCAGCGTATCGAGCCGTCCGCGCAGGCGGGCCGTCTCTTCACGGAGAAGCTGCTCCTTCTTTTCGTTTTCCGACATCTGGCGAAGCGGCGCGGCGCCGCCGCCGAGGATCGCCGTGAGTTCCTGATGGAGCCGCAGCTCCTTTTCGGCAAGGCTCCGGGCGTATTCGCGCTCTTCCTCCGCCGCACGGGCGAGCGCGTCGGCCTCTTCCCATTGCTCGTAATACTCGTCGAACCGTTCCGGAATATCCTCCGGCGCTTCGGCGCCGTACCGGTCCAGTATCTCATGGAGCACCCGGTTGGCATCGGCACGGTCACGCGAACGGAACGCCGATACGATCCCCACCGCCGCGAGCGCGAGAAGAGCCGCGGCAGCACCGATCCAAAACACGCTGCGGAAAAAGCCCGCGGCAGCGAAGCCGCCGGCGAGAAGAACAAGCAGTATCCATACCCACCGTCCCATGCCGGGTGCGTTTGCCGCGCGCTCGGCTTTTTTTGCCCGCCGTTCGTCGTCAAAGGCTCGGTTTTCCGCCGTTTCATCCGGCTCTGCGCCGCGGAGGATCCCGGTGCGAAGCGCCTCGTCTGCCGCGGCAGACGCCTGCTCACGCCGCGCGGCCTCGCTTTCGGCCTTTTCACGCGCCGCACGGCAGGCTTCGAGCTGCGCCATCGCATCGGCGCGCCGCTTTTCCTGCGCTCTGGCGAAATTTTTCTGGGCATTTGCGCTGTGGAGCCGGGCGTTTTCTGCCAGTTCCTCCGCGCGCGCGAGCTCCTCGGCAGTTTTGTCGATAGCGGCGAGCTTTTCCCTCACCGCCGCCATTTCCGCTTCCAGCTCCGGCAGGCGGCCGCCGGTACGGTAACGGCACTTTCGCTGCAGGGCGCGCAGCCGCGCCTCCGCCTCCGAAAACGAGCCGCTCTCCTCCCCTGCCGTGACAAGCGAGGCGATCTTCTTTTCAAGCTCCGCGCCCTGCTGCACGCCGAGCCCCGCCGGGCCAATGAACGCCGTGCGCTCAAATACCGGCAGTGACGCGCCGGTGAGCGTTTCTCCGGCATTTTCCCCGGTAAGGTCGAGAACCGGCTGACCGGAGCGGGAATACACAGCGGAAAAAATGCGCATGGGCGCCGAGGGAATGCGCGTCGAGCGCGAAAGAGTAATGTCCTTCCCGCCGAATGTGATCTCCATTGTCCCCGCCATCGGGGAACCGCTCCACGGAGCGTACATCACCTTGTCCGGCTTTTTCCCGGCGCGGCCGCGCTGGGCGGTGTCGATGCCGTAGAGCATGGCGCGCAGAAACGCGCACCACGTTGTTTTTCCGTATTCGTTGGGCGCTTCAATGATATTCAGCCCCGGTGACAGCTCAAGCGTGCGGTTTTGCAGCACGCCGAAGCTCGCCGTCATTTTCCGCACGATCACAGCCGCACCTCCCAACCTTCGAGCGCGGCAATGCCGCAGCGCACGGCGCGCAGGAGCAATTTCTTTTCCTCTTCGGTCTGCGCGGCTTCGATGCGCCGCTGCATCCGGCGCAGAAACCGTCCGGCGAGGCTGTCCTCCCCGGCGCGCCGCCAGAGATCGCGCGGCGGTACCGTTTCGTCCGAGAACGTGAGCGCGAAGAAATCCCGTTCCAGCGCCTGCCGGAGATAGGCAAGATCCGGCGCGGCAAAACTCTCGCCGGTCAGGATGATCTTATATACATCGTCCGCCGTGTCTTTTGGCAGCGCGGCGCGGATCGCGGCGAGAGCATCCACCCCCGGCTCCACGCGCAGCTTTTCATACCGGCGCGCAGCGGTCGGGATGAAACCGGCTTTCACCGTTTCGCCGTCAATATCGATCTGCAAAATTCCCTTTTCGCCGCACTCGTCAAAGCCGCGCCCCTCCGGACAGCCCGGCCAGGCATAAAAGCAGCTTCCGGCACGGCGCAGGCCGCTCCCCAGATGGATATGACCGAGCGCGGCATATCGCATGCCGCTTTGCGAGAGTTCCTCCTCCGTCACCGGGCAGTACGGCGAGCCGGCGCGGCCCGGCTCGGCATGCAGCACCAGAAGCTGCGTTACGCCCTCCTCCGCCGGGGCATGAAAGCCGCCCAGAAGAGCCTCGCACGAGGGCGACGTATACCCCGCGCCCCAGACGCGCGCGCCGAGCTCTGGCAGGAAAACGCTCTCCAGGCGGGGCGTGCGGAAGATATGGACGTTATCCGGGAAGGGCAGGAGCGCATACGGCGAGCGCCGGGAGTACCAGTCATGGTTTCCCGGCGCAATAAATACGGGGACGCGCACCTTTCCGAGCGCGGCAAGCAGCGCCTCGCCGGTCTCGGCGTAGGCGCTGCCGCTGTCCAGAAGATCTCCGGCAAGGAACAGGAGATCGGCATTTCGCTGGTTTACCTCCGCCGCGATGCGCTCCAAAAGCGCTCTCTGCTCGCTGCGGCGGACGGATGCCTTTTCCGCGTCAAGCGATTCAAAGGGGGAATCGAGATGCAGATCGGCCGCATGGATGATCCGGATCATGGCGTTATGCGGATCGCTTCGACCGCGGTGCATGCGCCGGTCTCGGTATCGACGGTGAAAACCGCGCCCTCGAGCTTTCCGGGGCCCTTCGCCTGCTCGTACCGGCGCGGGGGATCGCCGAGGAATTTGCGGATGGACTGCTCCGGCGCGATGCCGAGCACCGATTCGCTCGGCCCCGTCATGCCGAGATCGGAAATGTATCCCGTGCCGCGCGGTAAAACCCGCGCGTCCGAGGTCTGGACATGCGTATGCGTGCCCCACACGGCGGAGACGCGCCCATCGAGAAACCAGCCCATGGCGAGCTTTTCGCTCGTCGCCTCGGCGTGCATATCAACGAGCACCATGCGCGTCTGATTTTCCGCGAGCAGCGCGTCCACCGTCGGGAACGGGTTATCGGTGTTCGTATCGAGAGAAAACCGCCCCAGAAGATTGATAACGCGGATGGGGCCGAACGGCGTTGTGTACGTCGCGTCGCCCCGGCCGGGGCACTGCGGGGCGTAATTGGCCGGGCGCAGGATGCGCGCCTTCTCGTCGAGATACGGCTGCAGTTCCCAGCGCGTCCATGTGTGGTTGCCGAGCGTCACAACGTCCGCTCCGGCGGCGAGAATGGCGTCCGCCTGCGCGGGCGTGATGCCGACAACGTTGGCGTTTTCCCCGTTCACAACGGTGAAGGAAACGCCCTTGAGCTTCTGGAGCGGCTTTAAATGCTCCTTGAGAAAGGCGAGGCCGGTCTGCCCGACAACGTCGCCAATGGCCAAAATATTGATCGTCATGCGTTTTTCTCTCCGTCCGTTCCGGATTCGTTCGTCCCGGCTTCGCCTGTTTCCGCTTCGCCGGTTCCCGTTTCGTCCCCGTCGTTCAGGTCATCCCCCACGGAGTTGAAGATATGGAAAATACCGCTCGAGTTGAGATCCATGATAATGGCGGCGGTGATCGGCAGACCAAAAAGACCGATAAGACCGCCGAAGAGCTTGGAACCGGCGTACATGCACGTGAGCGTTACGATCGGGCGCAGACCGACGTGCTTGCCGACGATCTTCGGCTCAATGATCTGGCGCGCGATTACAACGACGGCATAGATGATGAGGATGCCGAGACCGCGCATCGTGTTGCCGGTGAGAAGCGTGATGATCGACCACGGAAGAAGGATCATGCCGCTGCCGACGATGGGCAGCGCATCAAAAATGCCGATGAGGATACCGAAAAGCAGCGGGTTCCCCACGCCGACGATCAGAAGGCCGACGGTGATCTCCGCCACGGTGATGCAGAAGATGATGGCATAGGACTTGATGAACTGCCAGATCATCTCAAGGAACGAGTTCTTGACATTCACCGCAACGCGCAGCGGTTTTTCGGGCAGGTTTTTCCGAATGAAGAGCCTGATGCGGTCAAAGTCCACGGAAATAAAGACCGTGGCGATCAGGCAGATGATGCTGTTGAGCAATATGCTCGGCAGGCGGCTCGCAATGCCGGTGATGCCGCTGACGATCTTGCCGGAGAGGTTGGTGACGGCGCTGCCGAGATTGGAGATCATGCCGGGCAGGGCCTGCTCAATAGCGTCCATGATGGACACATCGAACCGTTCGCCTACCTCCAGCACCCAGTTATAGAGCTTTGTGATGCCGGGGAGGACGCTCTGTTCATAAAACGTCGGCGCGAACGACACGAAATCCACGATCGTATCGGTCAGGCGGACGACGATGAGCGTCAGAAGGCCGCCGACAACGATGAACAGCACAAGCACGCTGATGATGCCGGCCACATTGCGGTTCATATGGAATTTCCGCTTCACGAGAACCTTGTTCCCGTCCTTACCGCGGACATAGCGCGTTTCCCGGCTCAGCGCGCGGGAGATCGGACGCACGACCGCCGCGAAAATGAACGCGAGGAAGATCGGCATCATTATGTTGATGAGGTACTTGAACACCAGGAAGATGATCGCAACGATCACCGCCCAGTACGCAATGTTGATAAGGAAGTTTACGCGGGGATTCGTTTCCCGTCTTTCTTCCATAAAATTCTCTCCTTTCAGGGTATCACATATCGGCTGTAAGGAACGGCAGCGCGAAACGCTGCTCCTCGCCGTCGAGCGTATATTCAATGCGCGGCATGCCGTCCATGCGTACACGCACGTTTTCGGCGTCCAGCAGCCGGCGCAGCTCGCGGTAGGTCTCGCGCTTTTCCTCGTCATAGGCGTTCATGTCGTCGGAGGTGAAGAACACGCTCCCGAGCAGCGCGTCGGCGCGCGCAAGCATCGTTTTCTGCCCGCCGGAGAGCTTGAGATTGTCGCTGCGGAGGAAGAACACATCCGGATCGTTCCCGAAAGCGCGGCCGTTCAAACCGCGGCGGAAGAGCGTATTTTCAAGCGAATGCTTTGTGGAGATGCGCTCGCGGTGTGCCATTTTCATAATAAATGAGCCGTCCCAGTCGAGCCCCACATCGCACCCGATGCGGCAGTAGTCCACGAGCCCGAACGCAGGCATGAGCGGCGCGCCGCAGCCGATGATGAGATGCTCGCCGCACATCTCGCGCAAGAAACCCATCGCGCGGCGCATGCGCTTTGCGCGGCTCTCCGTCGGGAGATTGACCGGCGCGGCGGCATAGAGGAAATCGAGCTTCACAAGATCGAAGCCCCAGTCGGTGAACACGCGGCGGAACACGTCGCGCAGGTACTGCGCGGCCTGCGGATGGTCAAAATCGATCGCATAGAAGCCGCCCCAGTTCATGCCGCAGTACCACGGCTTGCCGTCTACGCGCAGCAGCCAGTCCTTGTGCCGCCGGAAGATCTCCGAATCCTTCTGGCAGACGAACGGCGAGAGCCAGAGCCCCGCGCGAAAGCCATTTTCATGGATCTTGTCCGCCGTGCCGCGCAATCCCTTCGGGAATTTCTTCGCGTCCGTCGTCAGCCAGTCGCCCACGGCGGGCTCCCAGCCGTCGTCGATCTGGAATACATCGCCCTCGGAGAGAACCCCGGCGCAGCCGGAGAGATCGGAGAGGATGCATTTCTCGTCGATATCCTGATAGCGGTTGTACCAGCTCGAATACCCGGCAATGCGCTCTGCGGGCTTTTTCGGCAGACCCATGGCGGCAAACCAGCCGTCGTAGACCTCCTTCTCCGCGCCCTCGGCATAGAAGAGATCAAAAACATGGAACTCTCCGCTGCAGCGCACGCCGCAGCAGTCGCGCGAGAGCGTGAGCTTCCCGGCGTTGGCGTCATAGCGGATCATGGTGTAGCCGCTCGATTCATCGAGCGAGCCGAGCAGCCGGAAATGCTCGCCTCGCCGCCAGTAGGCATAGGATTCGCCGTGCGTCACGCCCGGCGTTTCCGGGTAATCGGTGAAATAGTAATCGCCGTAGCGCTCCAGTCCCAGCGGCTTGAAGCGCGCGAGCGGACTTGCAAAGGAGGGCGTGCGGTCCTTCACACCGCACTCCGGCGAGTACGTCCAGCTCTGAAAGCCGTTGATGAAAATGCGCTCGCCCGGCTCCGTATTCCAGAGCATCGCGCCGGTCACGCTTTTAAGCGTATCGTCCGGCAGCTCGCAGACGATGCGGTTCTCTCCCGGCTGCATCAGCGTGCTGCCGGTGACAGTCGCTCCGTTTTCCAGTTCCACGCGCCATAAGAGTTCCATATTCTTCACTCCTGTTCGACGTTTTGTCCTTGTATCGAGAAGCGCACCTCTTCCTCCGGCAAACCGGCGGCGGAAATGCGGAGAACGGCCTCCCCGCTCTCGCCCGTGGTGCGCACATAGGTACCGGTCATGCCTCCCTCGGCAGTCACGGTGTCGGGCCCGATGAGCGCCGCCGCGCCCGTAAGCGAGAACCGCACCGGGAGCTGCGCATAGGGGGCCGGGGTGCCGTGCTCATCGAGAATGCGGACGCGCACCGCGGCGGCGTCCCAGGTATCCCCTTCGCAAAGCGCCGTTTTGCTCACGCGCACTTCCATGTGCAGCGCCGCGCCCGAGGCGCGCGTCACGCTCGCAACGGTCTTGCCGCCGGTACGGGCATCAAAGCGCCAGCGCGTCGCCGCGCCGCCCCAGTTGCCGACGTACTTTCCGAAGAGCGCCACGCCGTCGTCCATCGTGAGCTTATAGCGCGCCATGGCCCACGCCATGCGCGCCTTGTCCGCGACCGGCATCCCGGCCAGACCGTTCTTTCCGGCGGAAACAAGGCATTTTCGCAGCAGCTCCGCCTTGTCGTGCGGGAAATGCTCCTGCGTTTCGAGCAGCTCGCCGATCGTATCGTCGATCGCCACAGGGCCGTGCGGCAGACCGTCCCAGCCCTTTGTGCGGAACGACGCGACGAACCGGTCATTCTTATAAAGCGCGACCTCCTCGGCGTTCGTAAACGCCCAGATATCACCGATATTTCCCGCGGGATAATCGCCGATATCCATCGGCGAGCCGATCTCGAGCACCGGCGTCTTGTCCCCCTGCGAGGCATAGAGCGCCGCGGCAAGCTTCGGATTGCGGAAGGCGTCCATCACGCCGTGGTAGCACACGCGGTCGCCCGAGCCGAAGTCCTTGTGCGTCGGATAATCAAACATCACCCAGCCGAAGCAGCCGGAGATCTCGCCGTCGGACGCGGCGGCGTTCTGCACGCGCGCATGGCGCAGCGCGTGCTCCTGCCGCTTTTCCCACGGGTCGAAGGACTTCGTCGGGAACATGTGGCCGTTGCACTCGGAGATAAGATAAGGCTTGTCCATATCCGGCGTCACGGCGCTGCGCTTCTTTGCGCCGGGTGCCGTGCCGTCGTGCGAAAAGTCGTTATAGGCGTATACGTCCTCCAAAAGATGGCTCTTTTCAAGATAGCGCACGCCGGAGGTCTGACGGGATGGATCGAGCGAATGTGCCAGGGCATTCGTCTCGCGGTAGAAGTCATCGTCATCCAGACTTTCGTTGATGCGAACGCCCCAGAGGACGATGGACGGATGATTGCGGTACTGCGTCACCATCTCGCGCACATTCTCCACCGACCGGCGCTTCCACGCCGCGTCGCCGATGTGTTGCCAGCCGGGAAGCTCGGTGAACACGAGCAGCCCCAGCTCGTCGCACGCATCGATAAAGTGTTGGCTCTGCGGATAGTGCGACGTGCGCACCGCCGTGCAGCAGAGCTCTTCCTTCAATATCCGCGCGTCCTCGCGCTGGAGCGCCTCGGGCGCGGCGTAGCCCATGTAGGGATAGCACTGGTGACGGTTCAGGCCGCGGAGGAACACGCGCTCGCCGTTGAGATAAAACCCGCCGCGGCGGAATTCCGCCGTGCGAAAGCCGAAGCGGACCGTCTTTTCATCGGTCACAGCGCCGCTCGCGTCAAGCAGCTCGGCGCGGATCGAGTAGAGATTCGGCTCGTCCAGCGTCCACGGGCGGGCGTTTGAGTAGTTTACATAATATTTATTATCGTCACCCTCCGCCATGGCGCAGACCGCGCCCGCGGCGTCGAGGTCGGGGCCGATGGCCGCGGCGGTGCCGGGCCCGCCGATCATGGAGATGGAGCCGCAGCCGAGGCCGTAGAGCGGGTTTTTGCCCATGAGCGCCATCACGCCGCTGCCGACGGCGTTTTGCAGAAGGATGATGACGATGCTCAGTGCGAGCAGCAGCATCACGGATCTGCCGCTCTTGACAAGCATGGGGATGCTCACGGTGAAGCCGACGGTGGTGAAGAACAGGATCATGAAGACCGTCTCGAGCGTTTCGTCAAAGGTGATGACCGCAAGACCGGAGGCATAGAGCAGGGTGTTGAACAGCGCGAAGCACAGTCCGCCGACAAGCGGAGCGGGCACGCAGAAGCGCCGGAGCGCCGGGAGCTTTCGCGTCAGTGCCGCGCCGAGCCAGTACATAACGGCGCCGAGCGCAAGGGCATGGTACATATTGAGCTGGATCTCTCGCATGGGGTGGTTCCTCCGGTTCTTTGTTTTTTCGCTGGGACGGAATACGCCGCATTGCGGCGGAAGGTGGGATAGGACTTCCTGCGGTGCGAATAGAATGGCAGGGAACAGGGGGGAGCGCGATGAACTGCCGATTTACAGACCTGCGCTGCAAGGAGGTCATCAACATTTGCGACGGCTGCCGTCTGGGCTATGTCGGCGACGTGGAATGTCAGCTGCCCGAGGGGCAGATGACCGCGCTGATCGTGCCGGGGCCGTTCCGCTTTTTCGGCCTGTTCGGCCGCGGCGAGGAATATTATATCCCGTGGGACTGCATCCGACAAGTGGGGGACGACATCATTCTGGTCGATAAGCCGTTCCCGCAGCGCGAGCCGCCGCGCCGCGAACGGCGCGCACGCCGTCGGCGTTTATGATGCACAGGACGATTTTTTATTATCAAAGAAATTGTTAAGAAATGCAAGAGCGGGATGCGGAAAATGAAAAATGTTTAAAATTTCTTCACAACTTGCTGCTCCGCGCGGGAATTTGAGAAAATGTGCGGGAAACAGGCACTTTTCTGAAAAAAGTGCTTGCAATCTATAGTAATGTACGGTATAATGCTCGGGTATTCCGCACGGGGACCCGACTTCCTGTCTGTGCCAAAGGTTGGCAGGGGGGATGAAGGCTCCGGAGGTAAAACTAAATTTGAAGGAGAAACTACAAGCAATGGCAAACGTCGTATCCATGAAAGCCCTGCTCGAGGCAGGCGTCCACTTCGGTCATCAGACCCGCCGCTGGAACCCCAAGATGGC
>ERZ857965.3875-NODE-3875-length-10794-cov-2.425459_pt1 | contig 10794 bp, 8 predicted proteins | sample MGYA00519758_ERZ857965 | MGnify/ENA primary metagenome ERZ857965 (study PRJEB31778, sample SAMEA3449381) | human gut metagenome | biome: human gut; feature: human-associated habitat; material: faeces | place: United Kingdom | collected 2010/2012 ...
CCAGGATGACAACGAAGAGCACTACGGCGAGTTTTTCACGTGCGGCTTGCTGCATGATTCGGCTATTATACGCCAGCTGCCTGTTCCGCGCCTCCGTTGCCCAGAGCCTTCTGCGCGCCGCCGCCGAACGACAGCAGAGGTGCCAGGAACCTGCCCGTCCAGCTGTCCGGACATTCCGCAACCTTTTCCGGCGTTCCGCACACGACCACGGTGCCACCGCGGTCGCCACCTTCGGGACCCAGGTCGATGAGGTAGTCCGCGCTCTTGATCACGTCAAGGTTGTGCTCGACCACCAATACGGTGTTGCCGGCGTCCACGAGGCGCTGAAGCACCGCGAGAAGCTGACGCACGTCTTCGAAATGCAAGCCGGTGGTAGGCTCGTCCAGGATATAGAACGTCTTGCCCGTCTGACGGCGCTGAAGTTCGCTGGAAAGCTTGACGCGCTGCGCCTCACCGCCGGAAAGCGTGGTTGCCGGCTGTCCCAGATGCACATAGCCCAAGCCCACATCGTGCAACGTCTGCAGCTTGTTCTTCAAGCGCGGAATGTTCTTGAAGAATTCCAGGGCCTCGTCGACGGTCATCTCCAGCACATCATGCACGTTCTTTCCGCGGTACGTGACCTGCAGCGTCTCGCGGTTGTAGCGCGCGCCATCGCAGACCTCGCAGGGCACATAGATATCCGGCAGGAAGTGCATCTCTATCTTCACCTGGCCGTCGCCCTTGCATGCCTCGCAGCGGCCGCCCTTCACATTGAAGCTGAAACGGCCAGCAGAATAGCCGCGGGCCTTCGCCTCGGCCGTGCTGGCATACAGCTGGCGGATGTCATCCCACAGTCCGACATACGTCGCCGGGTTCGAACGCGGCGTGCGCCCGATGGGGCTCTGGTCGATGTTGATGAGCTTGTTCAGGCCGGTGATCTTGCCGTATTCGCCCACGCGCAGATGTGCATGGTTCAACCGGTTCGCCAGCGCCGGTGCCAGCGTATCGGTCACGAGTGAGGACTTTCCGGAACCGGAAACGCCCGTTACCACCGTAAGCGTTCCAAGCGGAATGGAAACAGTGATGTCCTTCAGGTTGTTCTCCGAGGCCTCCGTAATCGTAAGCTTTCCGCGCTTTGGATTGCGGCGCTGCTCGGGCACCGGGATGATGCGGCGACCGGACAGGTAATCCGCCGTGATAGAACCTTCCGTACGCGCCACTTCCGCGGGCGTGCCGGCGGCAACCACTTCGCCGCCATGCTCGCCGGCTCCGGGCCCGATGTCGATGAGGTAATCTGCGCGGCGCATGGTCTCCTCGTCGTGCTCCACTACCATCACGGTGTTGCCCAGGTCGCGCAGGCGCTCCAACGTCGAGATGAGACGGGCGTTATCGCGCTGATGCAAGCCGATGGACGGCTCGTCCAGAATGTAGAGCACGCCCATGAGACCGGCGCCGATCTGCGTTGCAAGGCGAATACGCTGCGCTTCGCCGCCGGACAGCGTGGCCGTCGCACGTTCGAGCGTCAGATAATCCAGGCCCACGTCCACCAGAAAGCGCAGGCGAGCGCGAATCTCCTTGACGATGGGGCCCGCAATCATCTCCTGGGCCCCGGAGAATTCCAGCGCCTCGAAGAACGCAAGCGAGTCGCGGGCGCTCATCTCGCAAACCTCATGTATGCTCTTGCCGTTCACCGTGACTGCCAGAATCTCGGGCTTCAGGCGCTTGCCATGGCACGTCTCGCACGGCGTGACGGCGAAGTACTGCTCCAGGCGTTCGCGCATGCGGTCGCTGGAGGCTTCCGCATAGCGGTGTTTCACCGCCTCCACGATGCCGTCCCATTTGATGTACCAATACGTATCGCGACCGTCCACGGTGTGGTAATCCACCCGCACCTTACCCCGTTTCAAGCCGTACATCATCACGGTGCGGGCGCGCTTCGTCATATCCTGCCAAGGCGTGTTCTCGTCATAGCCCAGATGCTTCGCAACCGCCACCAGCACCTGCGGATAGTAATTGCCGGACGTAAACGGCGCCACCGCGCCTTCCTTCAAGCTCAGGCTGGGATCCGGAACCACCAGGCTGGGGTCCACTTCCTCACGGCTGCCGATGCCCAGGCAATCCGGGCAGGCGCCGTACGGGGCGTTGAAGCTGAAGTCGCGGGGCTGGAGCTCGTCGATGGAATGGCCGTGCTCGGGACACGCGAGTGCGAGGCTGTAGAATTCCTCGTGCTCCGTTTTGTCGCGGTCGATGGTCTGCACCAGAAGCCGGCCGTCGGCAAGCTTTGTGGCCATCTCGATTGCTTCCGCAATACGCGCGGTAGCCTCCTTCTTGAGGACCACGCGGTCCACAATGACCTCGATGGTGTGCTTGAACTTCTTGTCCAGCACGATGTCCTCGTCATCCAGACGATGCACCTCTCCGTCGATGCGCACGCGGGCAAAGCCCTCTTTGCGCAGGTCGGAGATAAGCTGGGTGAACTCGCCCTTTCGGCCGACGACCACGGGAGCCATAATCTGCGCGCGCTTTCCCTCGCCCGCCGCAATCACCTTGTCCGTGACCTGGTCTGTTGTCTGCTTCTCAATGACGCGCCCGCATTCAGGGCAATGCGGAACGCCCACCCGCGCGAACAGCAGGCGCAGGTAATCGTAAATCTCCGTTGTGGTTCCCACCGTGGAGCGGGGATTCTTGCTGGTGGTCTTCTGGTCGATGGACACCGCCGGCGACAGGCCGTCGATGGAGTCCACATCGGGCTTGGACATCTGGCCCAGGAACATGCGGGCATAGCTGGAAAGGCTCTCCACATAGCGGCGCTGGCCCTCGGCATAGATGGTGTCGAAGGCAAGGGAGCTCTTGCCCGATCCAGACAGGCCGGTAATCACGACCAGTTTGTCTCGGGGTATTTCAAGGTTGATGTTCTTGAGATTATGCTCGCGCGCACCTTTGATGACAATCGAATCCTGTGCCATGCAATCTTGCCTTTGCTCTTGCGGGATATGTTTTCTGAAGAAGGTATTTTACTCTGCCCGTACGGGGTGCACACCATATCGGGCGGCATAGACACAGCACGAGCACATGATGTTCGCATCAACAGAAAGGCGCGCGATCGGCCATCACCCACGGGGATGGGCGCGATGATGCACCTGGCGCAGGTATTCGTTCGAAACATGCGTGTACACCTGCGTGGTGGAAAGGCTGGCGTGGCCGAGCATCTCCTGGACGCTGCGCAGATCCGCGCCGCCTTCAAGCAAATCGCTTGCAAACGTGTGCCGCATATCATGCGGCGAATAATGCCCCTCGATGCCGGCTGCCGCAAGCGTCTTCTTGAACATGAGGCGGATAGCATCGGCGCTCATGGGATTGCCGCGCGTGGACAGGAACACGGATTCCGTCGGCCTTGCAGGCCTTGCCAGCTGCGGACGGCCTTCCCGCAGGTACCTGCGAAGCGCAACGAGCGCCTCTTCGTACATGGGGACGATGCGCTCTTTGCTCCCCTTGCCCATGACGCGAACCTGCGCGCCGGTGAAATCGATGTCGCCCATCTGCAGACCCGCCGCCTCGGAGACGCGCGCTCCTGTGGCATAGAGGAATTCCAGGATCGCCTGATCGCGCAGGTCCGTGACGGATTGCGTGCGGGGATTTCCGTCGAGGTCAACATCGTCATGGACGGCAAGCAATGCGTTCATTTCTGATGCGGGGATGCGGCTCGGCAACGGACGGCGCACCTTCGGCCCCTGCATGACAGCCGTCGGGTTCGCATCAATGACCTGCGTGATCTCCAGCCACGAGAAGAACGTCCGCAGGGCGCTGAGCCGGTTGTTCACGGATGTCCGTGCCATATCCGAAAGCGAGGCCAGAAACAGACGAAGATCCCGATGCGTTGGATGCAGCGGATCCACTTCGGCATGTTCCGCCCACGCGGCATACTCCTCCAACGCCGTGCGATACGTGCGGACCGTGTTCTGCGAGAAGTTCCGCTCCACCTGCAAGGCGTGGCAGAACGCCCGGATATGCTCCTGGATGCCGGATTCGCCCAAAGCGATCCCCCGCTATTCGCGCAGGGGCATGAGGTTGCAGCGCCTCAGCAGCGTCGCATAGTCGTCCATGGCTTTGTGTCCCCGGGCCATGAACGCCGCATAACGGTCGCGTTTGTTCTTGATATGCGGTTGAATGGGTAGGAAGACGCCGAAATTCACGTGGGAGGGTTGGTAATCCCGCGTTTGCGGATCCGTGGCATATGCCAGAAGCGAGCCGAACGCCGTCTCACGCGGGAATTCCGGACAATCCGTACCGGCAAGCAGTGCCGCTACACAAAGAGCCGCATACAGGCCGGACATGATGGCCTCGCAATATCCTTCTGTACCCGATACCTGGCCGGCGAAGAACAGCGGATGCGCAAAGGAACGCAGGCGCAAGGAACGATCCAGGACGCTGGGCGCATCGATGTACGTGTTACGGTGCATCACTCCGTATCGCGCGAACTCCGCATTCTCGAACCCCGGAATCATGCGGAATACGCGCCGTTGCTCGGGGAAGGTGAGATTCGTCTGGAAGCCGACGAGATTGCAGCTGCTGCCGTGGGCGTCCTCAAAGCGCAGCTGGACGGCGGCCCACGGACGCTTTCCCGTGCGCGGATCCACCAGCCCGACGGGCTTCATGGTGCCATGGCGCGGTGCATCGAACCCCCTGCGCGCAATCTCTTCAATGGGCTGGCAGGCGCGGAACAGCTCCCGCGTTTCGAAATCTTTTGCAATGACTCGGTCTGCCGCCAGCAGCTCTGTAATGAAATCCTCGTATTCCTGCTTCGTGAATGGAGCGTTCAGGTAGTCGCCCTCGCCGGCATCCTCGTATCGACTCTGGCGGAACAGCACGTCCTCATCAAGAGAATCCGTCATCACAATGGGCGCCGCCGCATCGTAGAACGACAGATGCTCGGAACCCGTGAGACGTTCTATGCAGGAAGCAAGCGCATCCCCGGTCAAAGGGCCGGTGGCAACAATGGTGGCACGAGGGGCGGGGACGACATCCTGCGATCCGTCGGGCGCACGAAGCACGAGCAAGCCGTCGTCCCGGATATCCAGGACCTCGCCCTCGCGGCAGCAGATCAGCGGCGATGCCTTGACCGCTTCCGTGACGACGTGGGAAAACGCCGTTCGATCCACCGCAAGAGCACCTCCTGCGGGCACAGACGTACGATAGGCTGCTGCCAGCACCTGGGAACCGAGCGCATTCAATTCGTATTTCAGCATGCCGGCAGCGCTTTCGGGCTTCGTACTCTTTAAAGAGTTCGAGCAAACGAGCTCCGCGTAGTCGCCCGTCTTGTGCACCGCGGTCTCCGTTGCCGGGCGCATTTCCACCAGCGTCACGGGAATGCCGCGCGCTGCAAGCTGCAACGCCGCCTCGCTTCCCGCCAAGCCGCCTCCGATTATGTTCACCTGCGTATCCATACGGTGAAGCCTACCATACGCGCTGGCCGCCCATGACGCACGAACGCGAATCTCCCACAAGGGGCTTCGTCATGGCGCCAGCGGGCGCGAAGAGCAGAACTTCTCATGTGCATTTGCGTAAAGCTGTCCCCCATGCAGGTGTAAACCGATATCATCGGGAACCAGCAAATGCAATCCCCTATACAGGAGGCGCAACGAAATATGTATACTCCCGAATATCAGCCCAATGGCAGCGAAGTGGCTGTCATCACCACCGATAAGGGTGTTATCAAGGTGCAGCTGCACGGACAGGATGCCCCCATCCATGTGGGCAATTTCGTCGAGCTGGCCCAGAAGGGCTTCTACGATGGCCTGAAATTCCATCGCTACGTCCCGGATTTCGTCATCCAGGGTGGATGCCCGAACACCCGTGACATGAGCCAGGAAGACGTTGCCGCGGGCAAGATGGGCCCCTCGGGCATGCCCGGTACCGGCGGCCCCGGATATACCATCAAGCACGAATACGACACGAACCCGAACAACGAGCATAAGGACGGCACGCTCGCCATGGCACGCAGCCAGATGCCCGACTCCGCCGGCTCACAGTTCTACCTGTGCCTGGGCCCCCAGCCGTTCCTGGACAGCGGCTACACAGTCTTCGGCGATACCATCGAGGGGCTCGACGTGGTACATTCCCTCCGCCAGGGCGACCTGATCGAATCCATAGTCATCGAGGGCGCAAACTAATCTGACCCTCTCGTGCGGCGGGAAGCGCAACGCTCGTCGACTCATCTGCTTTCCGGAAGGGACCTGCAATGCGGGTCCTTTCTTCGTTCCACAAGTCGTCAAGCATGTACGGCCATGTCGCCCTTCGGCCCATAGCGCCCATCCGGATAGCGCACAATCACGCCCTGTCCCTCAAGCTCTGCCAATCGCACCGTCACCGTCGTCAACGCATCGAATCTGCCGGCGCCCTCCACGCCCGAGACGGATACCATCTCCTCCAAACGCATCGGGTTCGCAAGCAGAGCAGCCAGCAAGGGGTCTTCGGCACCCTGCTCTTGGATGCGCGCATGCTCTTGGCGTAGCAACCCGAAGGTGGCGAAAAGGGCATCCGAAAAGCTCTCGTCATCCACAATGGGGGTAGCGCCCTGCAGCAGCAGGCGGTTCGTGCCCGCCGAAGTCGGGGACGTTATGGGACCGGGAACCACATACACCTCCCTCCCAGCGGAAAGCGCATCGTCCGCCGTCGAGAACGTACCCGACGGCAAACCCGCCTCCACGATGAGCGTCGCCTTCGCAAGGCCCGCGATGAGCCGGTTGCGGGCACGGAACGTATACGGCTGCGCGGGAAACTCCCAATCGTGCTCGGACACAATGGCGCCGCCCTTGTCCACGATCTCCTGGAATAAGGACAGATGGCGGGCGGGATACACGTGGTCACAGCCTCCGCCGAAGAACACGAGCGTTTTACCGCCCGCATCCAATGCAGCGCGATGCGCCTCCGCATCGCATCCGTAAGCGCCACCAGAGATGATGACCAGCCCGCGCCGCGCGGCCTCCCCGGCGAAACGGCGGCAGAGTCCGCGGCCATAGGGCGTTGCCTTCCGCGCGCCGATGACCGCAAGCCCCTCCTGGATGACCACCGGATTGCCGATGACATACAACCGCTGCGGCGGGCGCTCAATGCGTCGCAGAGCATCAGGGTATCGTTCATCGCTCTGCGATATGACCGTTTTCGGCCCCTCGATGCGTTTTCCGCGATACGGGCCATAACGGCGCTTTCCGCCTGTTCCCGACCCTGCCGCGTCCTGCGTTGCCATGCAATCACTTCCCTTCCGTTCGGAGTCTCAGAGACAAAGCCTCCGCCATATGCTCTTGCCGAACCGCTTCGCTTTCGTACATATCTGCAATCGTGCGTGCGATGGACAAGGTCCTGACAATCCCCCGTCCGCTCATGTGCACGGCATTCGCCATCGATTTCAAAAACGCCTCCGCTTCATGGTCCACCTGGAAATGCGACAGCGTATCCCCTCCATCCGCCGATGCGTCCTGATGATTATGGCGCCACGAGGCAAATGTCCTCGCACGCAGCACACCCTCGCGCAACTCGCGAGAGGATATGCCCGCGCCCGCATGAACGACCTTGTCGAAATCGGACCTCCAGACATCCATCTGAATGTCTATACGGTCCATCAGAGGTCCTCCGATGCGCGATTGGTACCGGCTGATCTGGTCGACCGTGCATGTGCATGGAATGCCGGGGTCGCCCAGATAGCCGCACGGACAGGGGTTCATGGACGCAACAAGCATGAATCGAGCGGGAAAAACGACCGTCGTATCCGCGCGGACAATGGTGATATCGCCCGACTCCATAGGCTGGCGTATGGCCTGCAATGTCGACGGCTTGAATTCCGGCAGTTCATCCATATACAGCGCGCCGCCATGCGCAAGCGATATCTCACCGGGCCGTATCGGATTCCCGCCTCCGACCAGCCCGGCCGTGCTGATGGAATGATGCGGCGCACGAAACGGCCGCCGGCCCGCAACGATGCCCCCGATGCCCTGGCCTGCGACGGACCAGATACGCGCCGTCTCCAACTTCTCGTCCTCTGCAAGCGGAGGAAGGATGGAGGGCAGCCGGGAGGCGAGCATGGTCTTGCCTGACCCGGGCGGACCGATCATCAGCACGCCGTGCCCGCCGGCAGCAGCCACCTGCAACGCGCGTTTTGCCTGCTCGTGACCGCCGACCTCCGCATAGTCCGTCGGACGTTCGCCCGATTCTGCAGACAACAGCAACGGCGTCGAGAACATTCCTGTACGAAAATCCCCGATCTTCCGAGCGCACGAGATGCTCAACCCGTCGAGCGGAAGGACGTCCGGCGACGACGCGGCGCAAATGAGGCGTCTGCCGGAATCCCGGGCAAGCACCTCCAGCGCCAGCGTGCCGCGAACACCGCGGACCGTGCCATCAAGTGAGAGCTCGCCGGCAACGAGCGCCTCGCGAATCGGCGCGGGGTCGATCTGCCCGGTGGCGACAAGCAGCCCCAATGCAATGGGCAGGTCGAACCCCGAACCCGTCTTCCTCAACGAACCGGGCGCAAGATTCACGACAACCTTGTTGGCGGGAACCTGGAATCCGCCGGCGCGAAGTGCGGACTTTACACGTTCACGCGATTCCTGCACGGCGGCATCTGGCATGCCGACGATGGAAACGCCGGGAATGCCCCGGGATACGACGACTTCAACCTCTACCGGCACCGCCTGGATGCCCACAAGCGTCGCGCTGTGAACCGTATAACCCCTATCGCCCATGACGGCACATCCTTTCCGAATGAAAACAACCGTCAATCGCAACTGGCGAACGCATTGCGATGGAACCGCAGAAACGCGCGGTTCGGCCCCGTGACAACGATGGAGATGATATCGAACAGGACGTTGACGTCGACGTATTCGTTGCGAGAGAGATAGATGGCCGCAATGCGCTCGTACCTGCTGCGCTTTTCGGGTGTGACCGCCTCGGAGGGAAACCCGTGGGCGATATTCGACCGCGTCTTCACCTCCACGAAGTGGATGGCCTCCCCATCATGCGCGATGATATCCGCCTCGCCGGCAGAGCATACCCAGTTGCGTTCCAGAACCTCCATGCCACGGCGCTCGAGAAAGCGCGCAGCAGCCTGTTCTCCCCTGCGTCCCAAGTCCTTGTTATGGCCCGAAGAGCCGCTGTTCCGGGAATCGGGTTGCCCCTCCCCGCAGAAAGGGCGAGACGGCGCAGCGTCGGGTTCCGAATTCCCGGCGCAATCTTTCTTTTCACGTAACGAAGGCGAATCTGCGGCAGATGTCGGATCGGGGCCTGGCCCGCCGTCGCTTTCGGGTATCGCCCCGAAGACCGTATACGGCATATGAGCTGGTCCGGATTCGCGCTTCTCCGAATCGACCGCATCCTCCGCCGCAGAACCGCCATCCAAGCATGCGCTGTCATCCCTTGCATGAGCCGACATGAGCGGCTGCCGCTCCGCATCCAGCAGAGAATTACCCGCCATCGCTTGCGCTTCGTGCGGCAGTGCGTCGCCTTCCCGCTGCGGATCCTTGCCGATAGCAGAGGACGCATCCGGGCGGACAAGCTCATCCCGATTAACTTCGCGGTGTTCCCCATTCCCGCATCCTTGACGCATGGGGGACAAGATAGGCTGATCTTCCATGATGTTCTCCCTTCTCCATTTTCGCAGGATAGGAGAAGACCCTCTCGCGTGATTACGAGAACGTCACGCTGCTGCTCACGCGATTCTCGCTTCGGAGATTCGCGGTACTAAAACACCAGATGGGAAATAGGATTCAACGCAATCAGAACAGCGTGCCCTGGGAGAAATTCTGACAGAACGATTTCCGATGCAGCGGGCACAAGCCTTCGTGCTCGATTGCCGCGATATGGGCCGCACTGCCGTAACCCTTATTCGAATCGAAACCGTAAGCGGGATACGTGCGCGCATATTCGTCCATAAGGGCATCGCGCTCCACTTTCGCGATGATGGACGCAGCGGAAATAGCGGCAACGCGCGCATCGCCCTTCACCAGATTAACCTCGCGCGAATCGATATGCAGCGGATTGCCATCCAAGAGCACGGCGCGAACTGGACCGGCGGCATTCCCGTCGAGTGCTGCAACCTTCTCATCAATGGCGGCAACGGCACGCGAGAAAGCCAGACGCAGGCAGGCAGACATGCCAAGATCGTCAATCTCGGCCGGCGGTATGTGCTCGATATCCCAGGCCAGGGCCGTATTCCGAATCTCCTCCGACAATTCTTCGCGACGTGCCGGCGAAAGCTGCTTCGAATCGTTCAGTCCTTGAATCTGCGGGAATGCCGGCAGCACCACGGCGCCAACGGTCAGCGGCCCGGCCAGAGGTCCGCGGCCGACCTCGTCTAGACCGACTGCCGCAATCCATTCGCCCGCATCCGGAGCATCTGCTCCTTCGATGCTGCGGACGGCGGACAGCGCAACTTCGTTCTGGAAGCGATACAGGCGTTGGATGCGGTCGCGTTCTGCAGCCTCCGCATTCAGGCGCTTACGGGTCCGTTCGAGTGCCTGCTTGATGCCCTTTCGGGTATCTGCGGCCAATGCGCGTTCCAGAACAGCAAACTGCTCCTCGTCGGCCTCGTCGAGGCGTTTCCTGATATCGGCGATAGTCTGCTTCATGCGCCCGGGCATCCTTTCGAAACGGACTCGCAGTTGCAAGGCAACTGAGTAACGAGAAATAAAAAGGCCCCTGTTGGCAGGGGCCTTTCTTGTTTGAGCGAGCGCGCGAATTAGTTGCGAGCTGCTTCCTTGATCTTCGCAGCCTTGCCCACCTTGTCGCGCAGGTAGTACAGCTTGGCACGACGGACGTCACCCT
>ERZ857965.3879-NODE-3879-length-10791-cov-2.528968_pt1 | contig 10791 bp, 8 predicted proteins | sample MGYA00519758_ERZ857965 | MGnify/ENA primary metagenome ERZ857965 (study PRJEB31778, sample SAMEA3449381) | human gut metagenome | biome: human gut; feature: human-associated habitat; material: faeces | place: United Kingdom | collected 2010/2012 ...
TTATTACGTTGCTGATGTCCTGAGAGCGGGAGATACCATACGGATAAGCAGGAAGAATACCCACAAATTTGACGGTGGCTCCATACTTGACGGAATGAGATCATATTACACGAAGAAGTATGGTGAGGATTATTTCGGAGATGATGAATCGTCGGCGGAATGGTCCAGAAATTATTACATGCAGCTCCGGCTTGCCCAGTACAGTAGACTCGCTGCAGATGACGGCGTTGTGGCTGTGTGGGGAACCATACAGCGGGATCCGGATATGATGAGTGATGCCGATACGGAAAATTATGGCAGCTATATGGTATACGACATAGATACCCTTAAATATGAGGATGTGGATGGAGTTTATTATTACAGCATTTATGACAGGGATGAGAATGGAATCGGCGGATCAGATTATGGTGATGACGATCTGTTGATGTATTCTGAAACCGTGGACGTTAACATCAGATTTGGCAAGAATGATGATATAACGGAACTGATATACGATAAGACCCAGGCGGGAAGCGGCAAGAACAAGGTCGTAGTGCAGATGCTCAACAGAGAGACCGGTGAATATGACACGGTATTTGCCGATGGACAGACGATCATAAAGGGGCAGGAACTTGACAAATATATGTCGGACGGATGCCTGGCTATGAGATTTATATCTCCTCAGCAGGGAGATTATTATGTGGACAGTTACCTTCCACATATCAGTGCGAGGGGAGGTGTCCGGTAATGGTTGATATAGAAGAACTCACCAAGAGATATGGAAAGTTTGTTGCGCTCGATCATATGAACCTTCATATTGATAAGGGCGAGATATTCGGATTTGTCGGACCAAATGGTGCCGGTAAGACAACAACCATGAGGATCATGTGCGGACTCCTTAAAGCCACATCGGGAAAGGTCACCATAGACGGTGTAGACGCACTTGGCAGACCTGCGGATGTGAAACGGAAGATAGGATATGTTCCTGACTTTTTCGGTGTGTACGACAATCTGAAGGTCATGGAGTATATGGATTTTTATGGCTCCATGTACGGCATGAGCAAGCGGGAAGTGGAGAAGGTCGCAGATAAATATCTGGAGCTTGTCGCCCTTCAGGATAAAAAGGATGAGTTCGTCGACAGCCTTTCAAGAGGTATGAAGCAGAGACTCTGTGTAGCAAGAGCGCTCATACATGATCCCGAGCTTCTGGTGCTCGATGAGCCGAGTTCGGGTCTGGATCCAAGGTCAAGACATGATATGAAGAATATACTGCGTGATCTGAAGGAGATGGGCAAGACCATCGTGATAAGCTCGCATATTCTGCCGGAGCTTTCAGAGATGTGTACGAGTATAGGTGTCATAGACCACGGAAAGATAGTGGCCAGCGGAAGCGTGGATGAGATTGTAAATGGTGATAAGAACATGCCTCCTGTAAGGATAAAGGGATATATGTTGGGACTTGATGCGGAGGCCTCAGCCAACAGGATATCTGTCATTGTGAAGGAAAGATTCAATGTGGATCGCATAAGTATACAAGATGGAGAAATTCTTGTCTATTATTCAGGCACGAGGGAGTCTGACGCCGAGCTTCTCAGAAGTCTTGTGGACAACGGTGTGCACGTTCATCAGTTTTTCAGGGAGAAGGAAGATCTGGAATCCCTGTTCCTTAAGATTACGGGAGGTGAGAATCGTGGCGCGAAGAACAATTATTAATCCCATATTGAAGAAGGATATTCTGGTAAATGCGAGAAGTGCCAGAATGGTCGTGACGATAACAGTCATCAACTGCCTGTTTGCGCTGGTTGTCGGAATGCTCTTCATGACGAGCAGAGGCTCGGCATATCAGGTATATTATTCAAATATTGCACAGATGTTTCCTGTGCTTGCGGTGTGTGAGCTGTGCATAATAGGACTCATAGTTCCGATAATCACATCCACCTCGATATCCGGTGAGAGGGAGAGACAGACGCTTGAGATCATGCTGACGACTCCGGTAAGACCTATATCGATAGTTGCAGGAAAGCTCCTGTCGGCAGTTGCCACCACGGCAATGTATGTCATAGCAACTCTTCCGTTTATGGCGGTTGCATTCATAGTTGGAGGAATGGGCTGGGACGAACTGTTCAAATATCTTGGAATGGTTCTCTTTATAGATATATACGTTGGTAGTATCGGAATATTTTACTCCTGCGTGAAGAGAACTTCTGTGTCGGCGGCCATATCAACCATAGTGACTATAGCGGTTGTTGTGTTTTTATCATATGCGATAGGAAAAGTTTTTGAATCCATGATGTATATGTCGGACGGTTCAAGAAGCAGTTATGCTGCTTATATGATGGGAAAGGCAGTGTGCTATGCAGTCAATCCTGCCATGTGGATAGCAGAAAATTTCATCAGATTGCTCGGGGATGAATCTGTGGTGGAAACCATGACGGGATACGGTAAATACACGAATTTCGTGGTGGATCATATGGCCGTGATCTCAGTGTGTGTGAATCTCGCAGCATCATTTGTGCTGCTTAAGGTGGCTTCGGTGAAGCTGGTTAAGGGCAGCAGAAAAAGGAAAAAGTCAAGGATATGATATTCCAAACAGGTATACAAAATGGAGTTTGACTTGTGTTTGATTATGGGATATCCTTTTTAGTGTAATATGTGCTCCGATGGAGAGGCTGCTCGGCAGAGCGGGAAGGAGCACTTGCTTATGTATAGTAAAGTATTAAGTGGACTTGTACAGGGAATCGACGGGACGCTCATATCAGTGGAGACGGATATACACGATGGGCTTCCCGTTATGAATATGGTCGGATACCTTTCCTCCTGCGTGAAGGAAGCAGGAGAACGGGTCCGGACTGCACTGCGCAATTCTGGTTTCAACATTCCTCCGAAGAGAATAACGATCAATCTCTTTCCGGCGGATATCAGAAAGGAAGGCACTGCCTTCGATCTGCCCATCGCAGCGGGTATGCTGGCGTCCATGGGCGTTATTCCAACAGACAATATAAAGAACATACTTATCCTTGGAGAGCTGGGGCTTGACGGACATGTGAATACGGTGAGCGGTGTGCTGTCCATAGTTCACTCTGCGTACAGCGAAGGTGTGAGGAGCTGTATAGTGCCGGCGGGGAATTCCAGGGAGGCCGCCATTATACGTGGGATGACTGTTATACCGGTCACAAGTATAGGAGAGCTGGTCGATCACTTGAGTGGTATACAGACCATAGAGCCTGAATATGTTGATGTAGAAGCCATGCTGGATACGTCAGGGGATGAAGCTGAAGTGGATTTCTCTGAGGTAATGGGGCATGAATCCCTTAAACGTGGAGTGGAGATAGCCGCGGCGGGAATGCACAACATACTCATGACAGGCCCCGCCGGGGCAGGCAAATCCATGATAGCCAGACGTATCCCGACGATACTTCCGAGACTCAGCCTTGAGGAGAGTATAGAGATAACGAAGGTGTACAGTGTGGCGGGGCTTCTGGATGAATCCTGTCATATAATAAACCGCCGTCCATTCCGGGCACCTCATCATACGATATCCCTGCATGCCCTGTCCGGCGGCGGGCATAATCCGAGACCAGGAGAGATAAGTCTTGCACACGGTGGTGTGCTGTTTCTCGATGAGCTGCCGGAGTTTAACCGGAACGTGCTCGAGGTCATGAGACAGCCCCTTGAGGACGGTGAGGTCAGTATATCAAGGCTTGGTGGAATATACAGATTTCCTGCGGACTTCATGCTGGTTGCGGCGAGAAATCCATGCCCCTGCGGACAGTACCCGGATATGAACAGGTGTACATGCACGGTCAGGCAGATCAGGAATTATAATGCCAGGATAAGCAAGCCTCTGCTTGACAGGATAGATATAAATGTGGATGTTAGGAAGGTGGACTGCAGACAGTTATTTGGTGGCCGGACAGGGAAGAATTCAGCAGAAATGAGGGAGAGTGTGCTGAGGACCCAGAGGATACAGAGTGAAAGGTTCAGCGGTGAAAATATACGGTTCAATTCCCAGATGGATTCGGCATTATGCAGTAAATATGTAGTGCTTGACGGCGAGGCAAAGAATTTCATGGAGGACTGTTTTGCCGATATGGATATGACTGCGAGAGGAGCATACAGGGTACTCAAGATAGCCAGGACTATTGCGGATCTCGATGGAGATCCTGAGGTCGGGATAAAACACCTGAGAGAAGCGGTGTTCTTCAGAAATGCGGACATTCAGGGAGGTGTGTGACATGACGGAGGAATTACTTTATCTCTGGTTTGGGATGATAAGCAGAATGACTCACACTGTGAAGATGAACGTTGCCATGAAATACGGAGGTATAAGAGGACTGTGGAACACTTCTGAGGAACAGCTTCGGGATGAACTCACACAGGCTCAGGCTGACGGATTCCTTGAACACAGGGATGCCGGGAAAGTTGCGGCATATGCAGAGGAGCTTCGAAGAAATGACATTACATATATTTATCCGGGACATAAGCTGTATCCCGGGAAGCTGTATGATATACCGGATCCCCCAATGCTTCTGTTTGCAGCAGGGGATGTGGATGTGCTGGCGGATCTGGACCCTGCGGTTGCGGTGGTAGGGGCAAGAAAGGCCTCTGTGTACGGAAGGGAAGCTGCCGACAGGCTGTCGGGGGAGCTTGCAGCATCAGGGGTTACTATAGTCAGTGGAATGGCACTGGGAATAGATGGCGCTGCGCACAGAGCTGCCATGAAGGCCGGAGGAAAGACTGTGGCTGTGCTCGGAAGTGGTATAAATGTTCCGTATCCGAGGGAGAACTATGATATATATCACGACATAAGAAATGGCGGCGGAGTAGTGCTGTCGGAATGTGGGCTTGACATAAGACCGGATGCTTTCAGATTCCCGTACAGGAACAGGATAATCAGTGGACTTTCGTCCGGTGTGCTCATCGTTGAGGCGAGGGAAAAAAGCGGTTCTCTGATCACTGCGGACCAGGCGCTGGAGCAGGGGCGGGAAGTGTATGCTGTTCCCGGGAGGATCACGGATTCGGGCAGCAGAGGCTGTAACGGACTTATCAGAATGGGGGCGGTGTGTGTCACACAGGTGGAGGATATACTTGATGAAATGGGCATAAACCGAGCTGAATCAAAGGCGTTTAACAAAAATTTACTTGCGCCTGCAGAGAAAAAAGTGTATAGTTGTGTACGTTTGGAATCAAGGCATATAGATGATATATGCTTCGAGACTGGGATTTCAGTGTCTGAGGTGACTCAGATATTGTATGAATTAGAACAGAAAAGATTGATAAAACAGTTGGTAAGAAATTATTATGTCAGAGCCTGACCATGAAAATGAACACTGCCGGAAGATGCTCTGGGATGATAAGAATTACAGGAAACCTACAGAAAGGACAGATAGCTATGGCAAAAAATCTTGTTATTGTTGAGTCTCCAGCTAAAGCTAAGACAATAAAAAAGTTTCTTGGATCAAACTATGAGGTGATTGCTTCGAATGGCCATGTGAGAGATCTGCCAAAGAGTCAGATGGGAATAGACGTTGATAATGATTTCGAGCCCAAATATATCACTATAAGGGGTAAAGGTGATATCCTTGCCGCTCTGAGAAAAGCGGTTAAGAAGGCCGACAAGATCTATCTCGCAACTGACCCGGACCGTGAGGGAGAGGCTATATCCTATCATTTGATGAAAGCACTTAAGCTGGAGAATAAGGATTACAAGAGAATTACGTTCAATGAGATTACAAAGAATGCGGTAAAGAATTCTATAAAGCAGGCAAGGGACATAGACATGAACCTTGTGGATGCCCAGCAGGCGAGACGAGTGCTCGACAGACTTGTTGGTTACAAGATCAGCCCGGTTCTCTGGGCAAAGATCAAGAGAGGTCTTTCTGCCGGACGTGTACAGTCTGTTGCACTCAAGCTCGTGTGTGACAGGGAGAAGGAGATAAATGATTTTATCCCGCAGGAATACTGGACACTGGACGCGAATCTGACCGGCGGCAAGCTCAAGAAGCCTATCACGTTCAAGTTTACCGGAGATGGTAAGAATAAGGAAGAGATATCAGGCAGAGCGGCACTCGATGAGATACTCAGCGGTCTTCAAGATGGAGAGTACGTTGTAAAGTCCATAAAAGAGAGTGAGAGAAACAAGAAGGCACCGCTGCCATTTACAACAAGTACGCTGCAGCAGGAGGCTTCATCGAAGCTCAATTTTGCGACATCCAAGACGATGAGGATCGCACAGCAGCTCTATGAGGGAGTTGATATCAAGGGCCGTGGAACGATAGGTCTCATAACATACCTGAGAACAGATTCCACTAGAATATCAGAGGAAGCAGTTGCTGCTGCTGACAAATATATAACGGACAATTTCGGTGAGATATATATTGGCGATTCAAATGGACGCGCCAAGACAGACAAGAAGATACAGGATGCTCATGAGGCTATCAGACCTACAGATGTGACTCTGTCACCGGTCATGGTAAAGGAACAGCTCTCAAGGGATCAGTTCAGACTGTATCAGCTCATATATAATCGTTTCCTTGCAAGCCAGATGGCGGGGGCGGTATATTCTGTCAAGAGTGTAAAGGTAAGCTGCGGCGATGCGACATTCCAGACATCCGCATCAAAGATAGCATTTGACGGATTCCTTGCTGTATACAATCTGGACAATGACAGAGGAGAGACAGTTGCGGGAATCAACAATCTTGCTGAGGGCGATGTGCTGGAGCTTGACGGCTTTGAGGAGAAACAGCATTTTACACAGCCGCCTGCAAGATATACAGAGGCATTGCTTGTCAAGACATTGGAGGAGCTTGGAATTGGAAGACCAAGTACCTATGCTCCAACCATATCGACCATACTTGCGAGAAGATATATAACGAAGGAACAGAAGAAGTTATATGTGACAGCCATAGGTGATGCGGTTAACCAGAGCATGGAGCAGGCGTTCCCGGTTATCATAGATGTGAATTTCACGGCTAACATGGAGTCTCTTCTCGATAAGATAGGAGAGGGAACCGTGGACTGGAAAGTGGTTGTCCGCAATTTCTATCCGGATCTCGACGAGGCGGTGAAGAAGGCGGAGGCAGAACTTGAGTCCATCAAGATAGAGGATGAGGTGTCCGAGGAAGTGTGTGACGTGTGCGGACGAAACATGGTCATCAAGTATGGTCCTCACGGCAAATTCCTGGCGTGTCCTGGATTCCCTGAGTGCAGATTTACAAAGCCGTTCTACGAGAAGATAGGTGTTACCTGTCCTAAGTGTGGCGGAGACGTGGTCATCAAGACGACGAGAAAGGGTAGAAGATACTATGGATGTATCAATGCACCTGAGTGTGATTTCATGTCATGGGCAATGCCAAGCAATGAGAAATGTCCTGAATGTGGAAAGTACATGATAGTAAAGGGCAATAAGCTGGTATGCTCAGATCAGGAGTGTGGTTATACCTGCAACAACAAGGCGGCGGAGACTGCTGATAAATAATTAAGATATAAGATATGTGACAGACAGATTCCTAATTGGAGACAATTAGTGAATTTGTCTGTTTTTTTGTTGAATTGTAGAAAAATTAAAAGAAGTGTATGGTTGTCATAATTATTAAAATTGTGTCGAAAAAAAGACTGACCACTATATGTTGTGGCTGAAAAATCCAGTAAAATCAACACTTTCTTAAATCTTTGTTTTTAGGACAACTTTACATAAAATATGGTTGTTATGTTAATCTTGTTGTGGTAGAATCACAAATAGTCATAATATTTCGAGCAAAAGATACTTTTTGTTACATAAAAAAATGGAGGATAACTTATGAGTGTACAATTGTTAGATAAAACACGAAAAATCAACAAGTTATTGCACAATAACAATTCACATAAGGTTGTTTTTAATGACATTTGTGATGTGCTCAGCGACATTCTTGCTTCAAACGTGATGGTAATAAGCAAGAAGGGCAAGATACTCGGACTCAAGAACAGAGAGGATATTCCGGAGATCCATGAGCTCATTGAGGGTAAGGTAGGAAGTCTCATAGACAACATGCTCAACGAGCGTCTTCTTCTCGTCCTGTCCACTAAGGAGAATGTTAATCTGACGACACTTGGATTTGATGGAAAGGATATAGACAAGTATCATGGTCTGCTCCTTCCTATTGATATAGCAGGAGAGAGACTTGGAACTCTGTTTCTGTACAGACTTCAGACTGAGTACGATATAGATGACATTATTCTTGGCGAATATGGAACCACCGTTGTGGGACTTGAGATGATGCGGGCGCTCAATGAGGAGAATGCTGAGGAGAACCGCAAGCTGGCCATAGTGAGATCAGCGATCAACACTCTGTCGTTTTCAGAGCTGCAGGCGATCAAACACATTTTTTCCGAGCTTGACGGCGAAGAGGGAATACTGGTGGCAAGCAAGGTCGCAGACAGGGTAGGCATAACAAGATCGGTTATAGTGAACGCACTCAGAAAGTTTGAGAGCGCAGGTGTTATCGAGGCGAGATCATCGGGAATGAAGGGCACGTACATAAAAGTGCTGAATGATGTGGTGTTTGATGAACTGAAGAATGCCTGAGAACAGAATTATAAATACATCGAAAAGGAGAGACGTATATGATACCGGCAATAGTGACATTGATAGTAGGTGTAGCGATAGTGATAGTAAGCTTTTTCCTTACTGACGGTCCAAAAGAGAATACAGAGAATTCTGTGATGGATGAGAGCAGGGAGAATCTGGAGAAGAAGCTTGATGAGTATTGTGACAGCCTTGTAGAGAAGAAGAAGAATGAGCTGAAGAAACAGGGCGAAGCTGTGAAATCAGACATGAAAAAGGGCCTTGATGAGGTCAGGGAGTCATCGAAAAAAGAGCTTGCTGAGATGAGAGAGAGTTCAAAGAAGGAAATGAGTGAGCTCATGGACAGCACAAGGAAGGAGCTGGATGAGTTCAGAGCCGGCACAGTCAAGGCAAATGAGACAGCCCAGGCTGATACCCAGAAGAAGATAGATGATGCAGTCAAGGCATACGAGGAGGGTATAGAGGCTGCAAAGAAGAAGATGCAGACAGAGCTTGAGGCTTGTGAGAAACAGTTGTCAGAGAAGGCCAAGAAGCAGATGATAGATTACATCAACCAGAGCCTTAAGGACGCATACGAGGCATATGATCCGGATGACACCAGCGAGAAAGAGCCTGTGACATACGATGAGCCTGAGACTGTAGAGACTTCCGAGTCAGAGCCTGCGGAGGCAGATAACGGATCAGAGAAGACTGAGCCGGATGCAGAGAAAGCTCAGTCAGAAAATGATTCTCAGGCAGCAGATAAGACAGAGACAGCAGATGGAGCTGAGACTAAAGCTGATGCTGAAGCAGAAGATGACGTAAAAACAGACGGTATCGCTGACAATGATAAGTCGGAGACATCCGAGGGTGAAGCGCAGAAAGAGAATACCGAGTCAGAGAGCAGCACTGAGGCTGCTGCAGATGCAGAGGCTGCCGAGAAAGCAGTCAGTGTGGAGGATGCACCGGTAACAGACAGTGCATTTACAGTGGTAGAGGCTGAAAATCCTGAGAAGGCAGCCGCAGCGATCGCTGAGAATAACAATGCTGCCAGATCTAGAAACAATCGTTCAAAGAAGAGAAAAAAGAAGAAAGCCGCTCAGAACAAGGTTGTTGATATATGGGATGAAGGCACAGATGTAGAGTCACAGGTTGCAGATCTGCACAAGAAGGGACTCAGCATCATGGAGATCGCAAACAAACTTGGAATAGGAGTTGGAGAGGCTAAGGTTATGATGGACAAGATCAATGAGGCTGACAAACAGTAATCAGTCCGGGAGGTAAGCTATGTATAAAAAAAGTTATTTCAGAGGCCTTGGTACAGGGCTGGTGATAGGAGCACTTACCATGACTGTTGCGTTTAATTTTGGAAATGCCGGAAAAACTGATTCAGGTCAGGGCAAGACGGCGGTCGTAAGTCAGCAGCAGGATAAGAGCACAGAGGATTCTTCCACAGAGACAACAACAGAGAAGAAGACCGAGGATAAGACGACAGAAAAGACAACGACAGAGAAAGTAACCACGGAAAAGAGTGCCAATGCCGATAAGACTACAACAGAGACAGGCAAGTCAGAAAATGGCAAGAGCGATGCAGAGAGCGGCAGCGGAAGCAACAGTGGTACTACCGGAAGTTCCGACAAGTCAAATGAAACCGGCACAACAGATAACAACGGAGGCCTTTCTGATAAGACAGAGAGAGTTCCATCTGCCAAGGACAACGGCTATACAGAGGATAAGAATTCGCAGACCGGTTCAGGAAGCAGCACAAATAAGACTACCGAGGCGGCGACAGAGGCTGTGAAAGCGAGTGCCATCAAGTATGACAATGGCGGCGGAGAGATCACATTTGGAGCCGGCACATCAGCATACGAGATATGCCAGTTGCTTGGACAGATAGGCATCAGGGATGCAGATGAGTATTACGACTGGCTTCTCAGATCGGGATATTCTGAGAGTCTTGTACCTGGAACATACACATTTACCGGAAATGAGACAAACGGCGGAATAGTATGGATACTATTAGGTAATCAGTAAAGATACGAGAAAAGGGAGGAGTAATCAATTATGGGAGACAATATGAATAATGAGGAGATGGGATATCCGGGACAGCGTTTCAGTGCGGGTAGTGGTAGTAGTAGTATGGATCCGTTTGCGCCAAATCCGGCAGCCTTGCAGTATGTACCGAATGAATTTGGAATAACTCACAGTGAGACCAGTCCTATGTACCGGTATAACAATCCGGCTGAACCGGATAGTGGAGCTGCCTCACA
>ERZ857965.3889-NODE-3889-length-10769-cov-3.899851_pt1 | contig 10769 bp, 10 predicted proteins | sample MGYA00519758_ERZ857965 | MGnify/ENA primary metagenome ERZ857965 (study PRJEB31778, sample SAMEA3449381) | human gut metagenome | biome: human gut; feature: human-associated habitat; material: faeces | place: United Kingdom | collected 2010/2012 ...
AAAATATAAGCGTCTAAAACTAGATATATAACTAACCTTCTTCTTATTATTTTCATAAGTCAACTGCTTTATCTTAGTAGACATTTTATCTCTATATCCATGTACACCATTTGCAAAAATATCATCCACTATTAAATTTATATTCTTTTCATCTCTGACTTTATACTTCTCTAATTCATCTGGTATACTCATCTCAAATAATTTATTACATATAGCAAATATACTCATAGTAAATTTATCGATGCCACTTCTCTTGGCCTTAATCATAAATCTATTCCAATCAATAAACTTACTCCTTTGCTCAACTAATAATAATACATCGCAAACTTGACGAATACCAAATCCACTATTTATAAAATGTTTAGCCATATGTATACATAAGTATACTAATAAATCTTCATCACACATAGAAAGTGCCTTACTAGCACCTATTTTAACTTCTACAGCATTTAACCATATCTCATTATTAAACTCATCTATTTCATTAAACATACCTTCATTTGTCAATGACCAATGAACCTCTATATGTGAATTTCCTTTCCCAAATTCAATATGATAAGTATCCCTATCCTCCTCTTTATATCCAAGGTTATCGAGTATCTCAATTACAGTTTCTATATCCTTTTCATGAATTAATATATCAGCATCCCCCATAGTTCTCAGTTCACTCTTTGGATATAAGTCTCTTATTACTAATCCTTTAAGCACTATAATAGGTATGTTTTTATCATTAAAAATACTTAATATATTTGAAATTTGCTTTATATGATTAATTTGATATACATTAGACATAAAAGTTTGCTTTTTCCAATATTCTAAAATTTCTTTATCTATAGTTTTTAATGTGTTACTATTGATACCATAATATACAAGAGACTCTATATTATGGCTCTTGCACTCTTCTAATATATCTTTCCATGAGATATCTTCATTTGTATCTAACTCTATTTTCTTATTATGTATACTATGATTTAAAATTTGCACTATATATTCTTGAGCTTTATTCATAAATCAATCCCCTTTATATAACTATATATTATAGTAATATTATATAGTTCATATAAATCTATATACATTACACCTTTGGGTAATATTTTATTTTCTTAAGTTGTATTATTATATTTAAGGATACTTTAATAAAAGTATAAAAATAAAAAATAAGTCAATATTCTAAAAGTATTAAAATTAATTAGAATGGAGTTTTTATGTTATCACTAATGAGATTTAATATATTTCTTGTATTTTTATTTATATTTTTATATTTAATATTAAATAAATATGGGATTTTTTTATCATTATTACTCATAATAGCTTTAACAATGTTCCCAACTTCAATTGATTTTAAACAAGAAATAAATTATAACATAGTACCTTTTAAGATTATCACCGCTCATATCCAAGAAGGTGTTACCTTTTCCTCTATTTTTAATATAGCAGGAAATATAATACTATTCATCCCACTTGGATTTTTTGGATATATTAAATATAATCAAAATATATTTAATACTTTATTTCTGTGTTTATTTAGTACCTTATTTGCTGAATTCACCCAGTTGTTTATGCCTGCAAGATTAAGTGATGTTGATGACTTAGTACTTAATTTTTTAGGTGGTGTTATTGGTATGTTACTATCTTATCTTATTTCATATACAATTTATCCCAAACGTATAAAAGTCGAAGACTAATGTCTTCGACTTTTTAATTTAAACAGTTGATGCTACTTCTTCTTTATACTCTTCATCATTTATATCTTTCTTAGTTTTCGTATTTAAAAACTCCATAAATTGATCTCTAAGCTCAGGTCTTTTTAGTGCAAAATCTACTGTCGCCTCTAAAAATCCTAATTTATCACCTACATCATATCTTTTTCCTTCAAAATTATAGGCATAAATAGCTTCATGAGTAGCTAAAGTTTTTAGAGCATCAGTTAATTGTATTTCTCCACTTTTACCAGGTTCTTGATTTTCAAGTATATCAAATATATCAGGAGTTATTATATATCTACCTAATATAGCTATGTTTGATGGAGCTTCTTCAACCTTAGGCTTTTCAATCATATCCTTCACTTTGTATACTCTATCTTCTATATATTTTACATCTAATATTCCATACTTATCAGTATCTTGCTTATCAACTTCTTGAACTCCAAGTATAGATGTTTTATATTCATTATAAGCTTCTATTAATTACTTTAAACAAGGTTTTTCTGAATCTACTATATCATCATCAAGAAGTACTGAAATAGCTCATTACCTATAAAACTTTTGCAATATAGATAGAATGACCTAATACCTTAGGTTCTTTTTGCCTTATATAATGTATATTAAAGGAAGTAAGTCTATATAAATTTACTTCCTTTAATACTTATTCTATTTTATTTGCTATTTTTTTATTAATCATATCTGTTATTATACTTATTTCTTCAACTTTTAATACTATTACTAATATTCCATAAACTATAGCTCCGAATATTATAGAGACAAATAACGATATAGCATCATATACAAATCCATTCCCTAACATGCCGCTTATTAAGTTGTATCCAAAGTATGTTACAACTCCCATAACTACTGATGATGCTATAGATTTCAATGTTGTTCTTATTATCTTCTCCTGTCCAAAATATCCTACTTTTTTCTTAAGACTATCAAATAATAAGAATATACATATTATAGAAGATACACTAGTAGCTAGAGCTAATCCTGCAATCTTTAGTTTTTTAACTAATATTATATTTAAAACTATATTAAGAATCATTGCTAAAATTCCATTCTTCATAGGAGTGCTAGTATCTTGTATTGCGTAGAATACTTTACTTAATATATCTTTAAGTCCAAAAGCTACCATCCCTATAGAGTACATTATAAGAGCTATAGCAGTCATACTCGTCGCTCTTGAGTCAAACTCTCCTCTTTCAAATAACAGTCTTACTATAGGTGTGGATAATACTATTGCACCTACAGATATAGGAGTGATGAGAAGTATTACACTATTAATACTTTTTATTACAGTATCAATAAATTTAGTATTATCATTTTGAGATGATAACTTAGAAAGCATTGGGTATATAACAGCCGATACAGACATTATAAATAATCCCATTACAAATGTATTTAATTTATTAGCATAATTTAAAGCTGATATAGAACCTTCAACTAAAGTTGATGCTAGCGTTCTATCTATCATCGTATTCACTTGATTAACAGCTGTACCAATAAGAACTGGTCCTATTAAGATTATATTTTTCTTTATATATTTATCTTTTATATTTACATATAGCTTGTATTTATATGAATTCTTAATTGCAAAAGGTAATTGAAATATAAATTCCATAAAAATACCTATTAACGTACCCCATATCATTATATATGGATTATATTTAACACTTAGTATAATAGATATTATTATTATTATATTTTTAGGTATACTAGCTAGTCCCGGTATAGTAAAGTTATTCTTAATCTGTAAGTACGCCGTCATTATATAACTTAAACCTGTAGCTATAATCCCAAATATAATTATTCTTGTAAAGTTGACTGATATTTCAAGTATTTCTCCCTCAAATCCAATAGCAAATATTTTTACAAGTTGCTCTGCAAATATAAATCCTATTATACCCAGTAATATACAAAGCATTGTTACTACATTCAATATATTATTTATAAATTCAAGAGATTTTTTATTCCCTAGCTTGTTCTCCACTTCAAAGTACATTGGTATTAATACAGTACCTAATGTTCCTCCAATAGATGCAAATATAACTAACGGTATATTCATAGCAGTTATATATGCATCACTATACATAGATGCACCATAACATGATGCTAAAACTAATTCTCTACCAAAACCTAAGATCTTAGCTAGTATAGTAGCTATCATTAGTCCTAGTGTTGCTTTTGCTAATTTACTCATTTTTCCTCACTCATTTTTATTTAAATATTCAAATTTCTATCAGATATTATTGTAGTTTCTCTATAATTGGCTACTTCTATTCCAAATATTTCTTATTGTTTTATATTCACTTTTTTATAACTTCATATTGAGTATTCCATATTTCCATTAAGTTCTGCTATTATATAATTATGTTTTTAGTCATAATTTAACCTATATTAATTTATTGTTTGTACTTTATAATTTATATTTTATTAGCTACACTTTAAATTTGCTTTAATCTCTGTAGTTGATATTCCCTCTGTTCTTGGTAGATATATTACTTCACAATATTCCTTTAAATAATCAAATTTACCTTCCCAGTCATCTCCCATAACAAATATATCTATATTATATTTTTTTATATCCTCTATTTTTTGTTCCCAATTATTTTCTTTTATAACTTCATCTACATATCTTACTGACTCTAACATATATTCCCTTTTTTCATAAGAAAAATATGATTCCTTTCCTTTTAATCCATTAAATTCATCTGTAGATAATCCTACTACTAAGTAATCTCCTAAATCTTTAGCTCTTTTTAATAAATTTATATGTCCAAAATGTAACAAGTCATAAGTTCCATAAGTTAATATTCTCTTCATAATACTCTCCTTCAAAATAACTTCTTTATTTTTTTAGCTAAATTCTCAGAGCAATTTTCTTTATTATCATCAAATACAATTTTTGTTATTTTATCATATTGTTTATTATATTTATTTATGTATTTCTCTTTATTATTTATTACATAATCTATCTCATCTAATAATTGATTAATAGTATAAGCTTTACTTCCTGGAGTAAATTCATTATAATCAAAAATTAATCCTCTTCCTTGTAAAGGATCACTATAATATTCTAAATCGAAGGGATAAAATATAATTGGTTTTTTAGTAATTAAAAAATCAAAATATACCGAAGAATAGTCTGTTATTAATATATGTGTTTCTGTTAATATCGGATATACATCTATAATACTCTCAAGGTTCAATATATTATTATCTATACTATATTCAAATTGTGTATCATCCTGCGCAAAGTGAAATTTAGTAACTAGTAATATTTTGTTATTCTTTAGAAATTCTGTTAATTCTTGTAGTTCTACTTGACTTTTAATATTTAGTAATTCTATATTTTTATTATCTCTAAATGTAGGTAAATAAAATATTACATTATATCCTTTTTTCTTATAAATTTGTATATTATTCATAGCTATTCTTTCAGATTCACTTAAATAACAATTCCAATAATCATTACTAAATACATCATTTCTAGGATATCCACTCATTATAGTTCTTCTATCATTTATATTAAATGCTTTAGACAATATTTCTCTACTTAATTTAGATGTAACTTGTAAATAATATTTACTCCATCCTCCTAATTTAAAGTATTTATTATATAAATCATCTAACTTAAAATCTATAGACTCAACCAATGATCCTATCTTCTTTAACGGAAATCCATGCCACATATTTATTCTATTGCATCTTATACAAAAATACTTATTAACATCATTCGGACCTTGATCTACAAATATGTTTTTAGCTCTAAAATGATACCAAATAGATTTAATACTCCATTTCTTATATACTTCAAATCCTTTTGACTTTAGATCATCATATATACATGCATCTTCAGTTATCCAAATAACTTTATCTAATCCTAACTCTTCTTTAAATTGATTACAGTACAAGTAGAAATATCTAGAATTGTCCGCAAACCTTCTCCCAAACCAACCTCCGAATAGCCATATTTTTTTAGATTTTGGAATAAACGAAGATATAATATATATTATTAAATTTATACATATACTTATAAGTGATTTAGTTATTAATTTAATTAGATTCATACAATATCCTTCCTTATACTATTTTATATAAAGATTAGATAAGCAATATTTCTAACTAATCCATTTTTATAAAATTTATTTTTAATTACTGAAATCTTCTTATAAATTGTATTTTTATTTTTTAATTCACAAAATTCATCTATAATATATTTATTTTTATCATTTAATATATTACTAAATATATTTCTAAATTCATTCCCTTGAAGTATTGTAGCATTTATGCTATTTTTTATTTTATTTATATTTTTAATCTTACTTTTTATAAAATCTAAACTTCTGTATTTATGCGCTCCTACTTCATTATTACCATGCTGTCTGTATAATATAGTTGATTCATTCAATGTCTCTATTTTACCAAAACAAGATGCTACTAAAGCAATCCACCAATCATGCATAATGCATTTACTTGGTATATCCTTTGATAAGTCTAAAAGAGATTTATTCAACATCATAGTGCATCCTGTTACATTATTTTGAACTAACAATTCATTCATCTGTATAGCATTTTGGTTAAGATTTTGATATTTCCAAAATGAATCATTAATAACATTTAATTCTACATCAACGACTTTTAAATCTGTGTGTACTAAAATAGGAGTCTTTTTAGAATATTTTTTTTCTGCTTGTTTCATTTTTTCTAATGTTTTTTCTATTTTGTTGTCTATCCAAATATCATCTTGATCTGAAAACATACAATACTCTTGTTTTGAATATTTCATTAATTCTGCAAAATTACATTTAGCACCTAACCCATTTTTCTTATCTTTAACTAATATTATTTTATTTGGATATTGCTTTTCAAAATCTCTTATTATACTTATGGTATTATCTTTAGAACCATCATCTCTTATATATAACTTCCAATTTTTATATGTTTGATTTAATATTGATTCAATTTGCTCTGATATATATCTTTCTCCATTATAAGTTGCCATTAATATATCTATCATATTTTTTCCTTCTTTATATAATTATTTTTATTAATATTAAATTCAAAAACTATATTCATAATAATTAACATATCTAGTATAAAAACTCCAAAAGCACCTTTCATATAAGGATTACTAATTCCTACTATAATTACTGATATTACAGATATCATCCAAGCATTCAATAACTGTTTATCATCATCATATAAATAATTATTCAAAATAAGTCTATATGTTTTAATAAATATAGTTAATAGTAAATAAAGGATAACTATTATTCCTATTATTCCTGTTTTATATAAAAGCTCTAAGTAGTATACTTCTACATTTAATCCATCTCTACCTGTAATTTTTTCATAATTCGTAAGGCTTGAACCAAATCCACCACCTATAATTGGATGTTTTTTAATTTCTTCATTTAAACATTCTATTTGTATTGATCTAATATTATTAGATATATCATTTTCGAAATCAGTTATTGAAAATAGTCTATCTAATATCAATTCTTTTTCTGGAACTATAATTAATAGTGGTATCAAAATCAATAAAATGGTTATTCCAATTTTTATTAATTTAAATTTATTAATATTTTTTGCTATTATAAAATGCATTACTATAACTAAAAATGATCCTAACCAATACCCTCTTGTTCCAGAGCTAAATATAGCTAACATTAAAATCATTGCTTCAATATAATATTTTTTTTCTTTAAACTTTAGTATATCAGATATTACTAGTGATAATGATATTTGCATATATATTCCATTAGCAAAATAAACTCTTGCAAACTTCATATCATAAAGCCATCCAGTTATAAACCCATAATTTGTTTTTTCTTTAAAATTAACTAATGTTTGTATTGCATCTATTCCTAAATATTTTGCAAAATAGCTCCATATAAAAATACTTATAGTCACTATTGATAAGCAAAATACATACATTCTAAATAATTTAATTAATTTATATAAAATATTTCTATCGTAATTTATGCAAATTATAAATACAATAACATATAAAATAGATATAAAATTTGTTATATCCTTTAAAGAAATTTTTAAACTGTTGCCTCTAAATACACCTATCAAGACTCCACTTAAACAATATAAAAATAGACTTAATATTCCTAATATAATATATCTAGGTATTACAATTTTCTTTTTGTATGCATAAAGCAATGCATATATAAATGCAAAAATAAATAAACTTATCCTAAGTGGAAAATAGAATAGTCTACCTAATCCTCCTATAATTAATTCTGTGAAAATAACCAATAAAATAATAGGTATTTTAGAATTATAATTTTTTTTAATAATCATACCTTTATTCTCCTTAATATAACTAGATAATTAAGATATCTAGTTATATTAAACTAGATTTCTTAATTATAATTACTTATTATGGATTTTTTATAGATATTCTACATATATACCAGATAATATATTCTCCCACCAATCTCTATTTTCTAGGTACCATTCAACAGTCATACCTATTCCTGTGTCAAAATTATACTTAGGCTTCCATCCTAATTCATTTTCTAACTTATCTGGATTTATAGCATATCTTAAGTCGTGTCCCGGTCTATCATTAACATAAGATATTAAACTTTCAGGCTTATCTAAAGCTTTAAGTATAGTCTTAACAACCTCTAAATTAGTTCTTTCGTTATGTCCGCCAACATTATAAACTTCTCCAACTCTACCTTTATGTATTATTAAATCAATTGCTACACAATGATCCTCCACATGTAACCAATCTCTTACATTCTCTCCATTCCCATACACAGGAAGACTTTCATCGTTTAGTGCTCTAGATATCATTAATGGTATAAGCTTTTCTGGGAAATGATATGGACCATAGTTATTTGAACATCTTGAAATGGTTGTTGGAAGTCCAAAAGTTCTATGATATGCTTGAACTAAAAAATCTGCACTAGCCTTTGATGCTGAATATGGAGAACTTGGGTTTAAAGGTGTTTCTTCTGTAAAGAATAAGTCAGGTCTATCAAGCGGTAAATCTCCATAGACTTCATCTGTCGATACTTGATGGTATCTTTCAACATTAAATTCTTTAGATGCATCTAACAATACTTGTGTTCCTATAACATTTGTTTTTACAAATATTCCTGGATCTTCAACTGATCTATCAACATGAGATTCTGCTGCAAAGTTTACTACTATATCAAATTTTTCTTTTTCAAATAAGTCAAATATAAATTCTCTATCGGCTATATCACCTTTTACAAATTTGTAATTTGGTTTATCTTCTATAGGCTTTAATGTTTCTAAATTTCCTGCATAAGTTAAAGCATCTAAATTTACTATCATATATTCAGGATATTTATTAACCATATAGTGGACAAAGTTTCCCCCAATAAATCCTGCTCCCCCTGTTACTAGTATCTTTTTTTTCATATCATTACTCTCCTTTATATGTAAACGGTAAATCTAATTCATTTAATTTTGGTTGTTTTTTATCTTTTTCTGAAAGTATTATTTCATCAATTCCATCTAACGGCCATTCAATTCCTACATCTGGGTCGTTCCATAAAAGCCCACCATCATATTCTGGTGCATATAAATTTGTACACTTATAATTGAATACTGCCTCATCAGATAAAACTAAGAATCCATGAGCAAATCCTTCTGGTACATAAAATTGTTTTTTATTTTCTGATGATAAAAGTATACCTTCCCATGCTCCATAAGTTGGTGATCCTTTTCTTAAATCAACTGCAACATCATAAACTTCACCTTGAATTACTCTAACTAATTTACCTTGAGTAAATTTAGTTTGGAAATGCATACCTCTTAATACACCTTTTTTAGATTTTGACTCATTGTCTTGAACAAATCTCATATCAAGACCAGCTTCAACAAAATCTCTTCTATTATAACTTTCCATAAAGTATCCTCTATCGTCGCCAAATACTTTAGGTTCAATTATATATAAGTCTTTTATTTTTGTTTCAATAAAATTAAAGTTTCCTTTTGTTATAATTTTTTCTTTTAACATTTCACTCATTTATATCATCCCTTCTGCTACTACATCAGTCTCATTTAGATATTCATTATTTTGATTTTCATTAGCTATTTTTACTAAATATTGTCCATACTCTGTCTTCATAAGTGGCTTCGCTAATTTTAATAATTTATCTTTATCTATATATCCTTTTCTATATGCTATTTCTTCTAAACAAGCTATATATAATCCTTGCCTTGTCTGAACAGCTTCAACATAATTAGATGCTTCTAACAATCCTTTATGTGTTCCAGTATCTAACCAAGCCATTCCTCTACCAAATAATTCAACCTTAAGTTTTCCTCTTTTTAAGTATTCATTATTTACAGATGTTATTTCAAGTTCTCCTCTTTCTGAAGGTTTAACATTTTTAGCAATTTCAACTACATCATTATCATAGAAATAAAGACCTGGAACTGCATAGTTTGATTTAGGAACGTCTGGTTTCTCTTCTATTGATAATACGTTAAAATCTGTATCAAACTCTACAACACCAAATGCCTGTGGATCACTTACATGGTATCCAAATATTGTAGCTTCCTCTCTATCAACTGCATTTTTTAATCTTTCACTAAATCCATATCCATAGAATATGTTATCACCTAAAACTAAGGCTACTTTATCATTTCCTATAAATTCTTCACCTATTATAAATGCTTCAGCTAATCCATTCGGTTTTTCTTGTATAGCGTATTGTATATTTAATCCTAAATTATTTCCATTGCCAAATAATTCTTCAAAAACACTTACATCTCTTGGTGTAGATATTATTAATATATCTCTTATTCCTGCAAGCATTAATACTGACATAGGATAATATATCATTGGCTTATCATATATAGGTAATGCTTGCTTTGATGTTGATTTTGTTATTGGATATAATCTTGTTCCAGATCCTCCTGCTAATATAATCCCTTTCATACTACTCTCCTTTTGTTGATGCTACTTCTAAAAAAGCCTCTTCATTTAAGTATTCTATTAGTGCATCTTCCCAATTTCTAAATGAATTAAGTCCTACTAATTTAAACATAAAATTATCA
>ERZ857965.3893-NODE-3893-length-10764-cov-2.420861_pt1 | contig 10764 bp, 19 predicted proteins | sample MGYA00519758_ERZ857965 | MGnify/ENA primary metagenome ERZ857965 (study PRJEB31778, sample SAMEA3449381) | human gut metagenome | biome: human gut; feature: human-associated habitat; material: faeces | place: United Kingdom | collected 2010/2012 ...
TCCCCCAATTGACGGCTGATGAATCATGGGCGTTTCTCAAACAAGCCATCCTTGAGAATCTGCCGGTAATCCGCAAGAACCTGCATGGTCACGTCCAGCTCCGCCGCCATATGCCAGGTGTCGCCGTCCCACAGCTCTTCGGCCATGGCGAACTCGACCGGGCTTATCAGCATCAAAGCCGTCTCACGCCGCGCCCTACGCTCGCATTTCACGCCGAACCGCGTGCCGCAGCCAAGATCACGATACTTCGCATGCACAAGCTCATGGCATAGGGTGCAGAGCCTCTGCCGGTCGTTGAGCCAGTCGACAAGCCATATCGTTCGCAGCTGGTCGCAATACAATCCGCAGGTAGTGCCTGGAATATCGGATTCCAAAACCTTCAAACCCATGTGCTCGGCCTGACGTTCCAAAACGTCGATGGTGATTCGAGACATTGTTCCCTTCGTATTATTAGGCGGCGGCATCACGAGTGAATACCGCCGCCATATTCATTGCTGTCGTCAGTCTTCCGGCGTTTCGGCCTCAAGCCTCGCGTTCGGATCGTCGTTCGCGGCCATGATGATCGGACTGTTCGCCCAGTCGGCGTCCGCGTTTTCCTTGAGACGGCGTGCGAGTTCCTGAAGCAGCTCGTCATTCGAAGCGTCATGCAGCCTTGCGACGGTCTTTCCGTTATCCATCTCGTCGGCTCTTATATATCCGAACTCAACCAGAGCTTCTACGGGATTTTCGCCATATGCTCTAGCGATGATGATTACCGACTCGGCGCTGAACTCGCATCCTTTGTTGTATTGACGCCAGAGGGTTGAGACGCTGAGTCCGGTCTTGTTGCTGATTTCATTGATTGCCGCATCATGCGTTAGCTGTGCGAAATATGTTTTCTTATCCATGTATTTCATTATGAAATAAAAACTCTTTCATGTCAACACGCCGAAAAGGTGTTTCGACTTGAAAAATCTCTTTTCACCGTGGTATATTACTTTTCAGGTTGAAAAACAAAATGCTTCACAATGAAAGGAACAGTGCTGATGGCTGAATACAAAATGCAGTTCCGAGACGGCTTCCTAGACCGAGCCAAACGCATGAGCGGACTCAAAACAGACGAAGCCTTCGCCGGAGCAATCGGAGTCAGCGAAAGCGTCCTCGCCCGAGCGAAGAAGACCAACGAATGCACGCCACTCATGATGGTCGGCCTATACAAAGCCTTCGGTTTCCAACCCGGCGAAGTCAGCCAAATCAAGGCTGTCGGGGAAATGGGAAAGACAGCGTAATCACGTTTCTCGCCAAACCCTTTTTCCCGACCCAAGGAAAAAGGTTCACACCCCAAACAAGCAAAAGGAAACCACAATGAAAATCACCACACCAAACGGCACTCTCGAAGGCGAAAGCATCGAAGCCATCCTCAAAGAACACGGACTCGACTGCCTGCGCTCTGCCGACCTGCGCTCTGCCGACCTGCGCTCTGCCGACCTGAGCGATGCCGACCTGAGCGATGCCAACCTGCACGGTGCCAACCTGCGCTCTGCCGACCTGAGCGATGCCGACCTGCGCTCTGCCGACCTGCGCTCTGCCGACCTGAGCGCTGCCGACCTGCGCGGTGCCAACCTATCGGAACTCACCGTCGCCCAAACCAGCATCCTCCCGGACGAAGGCGACATCATCGGCTGGAAAAAAGCCATCACACTCGACGGAGCGCCCATCATCGTAAAACTTCTCATTCCGGCCGACGCGCAACGCTCCAACGCCACTGGCCGCAAATGCCGCGCCAGCACAGCGCGAGTGCTCGACCTGCAAGACAAGCAAGGCAACAGCCTCCCACCGGATACCACGGCGTACAGCTCATACGATCCAGACTTCACCTACCAAAAAGGCGAAACCGTGCACGTCGAAGACTTCGACACCAACCGGTGGGACGAATGCGCCCCCGGCATCCACTTCTTCATCACCCGCATCGAAGCCATCGAATACTAGGAGACTCCAAATGAACAATGAAATCCAGCGATTCGAGTTCAAGGGTGCATCATTACGCGCCCTGACCGACGAAGCGGGGGAGCCTTGGTTCGTCGCCAAGGACGCATGTGACATCCTCGGCATTGACACAAATCATCTCCGCGAAGCTCTTGATGATGACGAAATCACAAACCTCCGTAATTCGGAGGTTTGGAATCAGCCAGGGCGTGCGCCTCTCATCATCTCTGAGCCCGGCTTGTACAAGCTCATCATGCGCTCGCGTAAGCCGGAGGCGAAGGAGTTCCAACGTTGGGTGACTCACGAGGTGCTGCCGCAGATTCGCAAGACTGGCGGCTACATTCCAACCACAGACGCGGATGATGACATGACCATCCTTGCGAAGGCCGTGATGATCGGCCAACGCACCATGGAGGCGCAGAAGCGTCGCATCGCCGAACAGTCCGAGCATATCAAGGCGTTGGAGCCGAAAGCGCGGTTCGCGGACGCGGTGGCCGCAAGCGACGGTACGTGCCTGATCGGGGAACTGGCGAAGATGCTCCGCCAGAACGGTTTGGACATCGGCCAGAACCGGATGTTCGAGATTCTTCGACAGGACGGTTATCTCGGCAAGACCGGCTCGAACCGCAACGTGCCGACCCAGAAGGCCATGGACTTGGGACTGTTCCGAATCAAGGAAACCGCCATCACCCATTCGGACGGCCACGTGACCATCAACCGCACCGCGAAGGTCACCGGCAAAGGCCAGACATACTTCATCAACCGCTACTGCCCACCCGCCGACCATGAGTGATCTGCTCACGCCAACCGAACTGGCCGTCATGCTCGGCATGAGCGTGCGTACCCTCGCCAACTGGCGGAGTACCGGCAAGGGCCCGCCATATCTGAAAATCGGCGTGGAACCGCCCGAAGGCCATCAGGACAGGCGCAAAGTCCGATACCAGCGTCAAACCGCGGAAAAGTGGGCTTTAGCACACAAGTACCAGAGAACGGTGGCGAGATGAAAAAACGGCATGCCCGTTCCGGCACGCGGATTACAAGCAGTCCGAACGCCACAAGCGACGGGAAAGCACGTGTCGGCGACAACAAGCCGACCCTCACGCAGCAGGGAATCGACGTGGACGCTTTCATCCGCAAAAACCACGCGCTCATCGAAAAACTCAGAAAGGGAACACAGTGAAACACGAATACACGTTCGAAGAGCTCGCCGAACTGAGAAAAATCTACGACGAGTCGGGCGAAGCGGGACTCGATATCACGGAAATGCGGGCGCTGCGAAAGGCCGGACTCCTCACGCAGGGCCTGCCGGAGAAACCGTCGAAACGCGATCTCATCCTCGCGCACTGCAAGAAACGCATCGACCAAGGCCAGCCGTTCGACGGCAAGGAAACCGCCGAAGCGCTCGGCCTGAGCCCGAAAACGGTCGGCAACATTCTCGGCCAGCTCCGCAAGGAGGGACTATTGCCGGCCTTCGACAAGCACTCGCCACGCAAGACAACACGGAAAAACTCCACAACCGGAAAGAAGAAAGAAACCATGACCACCACATCGAAAATCGCAGCGTACCCCATCCCCACAACGAAAATCACGGCAGCCGACATCCCCACAGCGAAACTCCCCACCACGGAGGAGATGGCACCGGAAAAACAGTGCGAGAACCCACGCGCCATCATCGTGAACGCGCTGGTCGGCATCTATGACTCCATCTCCGCACTGCAACGCGCCGCATACCACGCCAACGACAAGGTCGTATACATGTTCGCCACCAAGCTGCTGAACGGCGAATTGATGGACATCAAGGCCAACTACAGCAAGGACACGGCGAAATGAGCTTCGACACGCTCGACCTGCCATCATGGCCGGCCGCCTGCAGGCTGACAATCCCAGGAGACCCGCAGTCAAAAGGCCGGCCACGCGTCTACAACGGCCACGGCATCACCCCCGAAGCCACGCGGAAAGCGGAGAATCGCGTCTACTCGGAATGGCGACGACAATACCCAGACCTGCTTCCATACAAAGGCCCGGTCGCCATCACGCTCATCTTCTGGACCATGACCCGGCGCGGACGCGACTGGGACAATCTCGCGAAACTCTTCACCGACGCGCTCAACGGCGTCGCATACGAGGATGACCGGCAGATCATCGACGCGAACGTCCACGTGAGACGCCCCGACAAGCTCGTCTCCGGCGTATACGGCCCCCGCAAACGCAAGACAGGCGACCCGCTCACATGGCACGGCAACCCCTACCAGCCGTGCACGCAGGCAATCATCAACTTCCAACAGGAATACGTTCCAAGATAAGGAGAAACCGCAATGAAGAAAACACCCCGCAGCAACTACGTCGTACAGTCCCTCATCGACGACGAGGACATGAGCGCCGACCTCGCAAGCCTCTATCCGGCCGCCAGCAAGATAGGCGACGCCGCAGCATCGTTCATCGACAAGGCCGACACGACCATCGAAAAGAAAGACCTGTACGGCACGCCCGCCGCCGTCATCGCGGAATGCATCGACATCTGCCAGAACGTCGTCAAGGAAGGCGCCGCGATCAGCCGACTCCTCCGCAATCCACTCCACTGCAGGAAAGAGCTCGACGACAACAAACTGGCCGAATCGGAGAAAAACGAAGCGGAACAGGCCGAACTCGAAGAAACACAGGAGAACTGACCAATGGCAGAACAGCAGGAACTGGCCACGCTGGCAAGCAGATACGCGGAAATCACCGACCGAATCCAACAACTGCAGGAACAGGCCGACAGTCTCAAAGCACTCATCATGGAAAACCGCGAACCCGGCGAATACGCGGCCGGACCATTGACCGTGAAAATCCACAAAGGCAAACGCAACCTCGACGCCAAAGCATTCGAAAAACCCTTCCCAATCCAACAGCATGCGGACTGCTACCAGATCAAACCGAAAGCATTGTCCGAGATCATCAAACTGGTCGGCGAAAACGCTTTGCAGGATTGCGTGAAAGTCGGCGCGGCAAGCCTGGTGGTCGAATAATGCGCATCCCAATCAGCCAGGAAGCAGTCGCCCGCGCGCTCAGCAAGACGCTCAACCATTACGACAAGGCGCCCGGATTCCTCGAAGACGCCTACATCATCGACACACAAGAGACGGGGAGCCTAGCGGCGTTCCTCTGGACCCGCCTCGACGAAGAATACGCGGAAGGGGTGAAACATGAGCTCACAACTCGACCTTGAAGCAGTCATGGCCGCAAACCAGACCACACCGGAAACCACGCCGGCACCCACGGTGGAACCGACGGAATGGGATGAGATCCGCGGCATCATCGAAGACCACATCACCAACCAGCCACGCAGCCTGCAAAAGGAGATCGGACCATCGGAGCTCGGCACCGACTGCCTCCACTGCCTCGCCGCCCGACTCGCAGGATGGGAGAAACGCCAGTCGGCCGCATGGCTCCCATTCATCGGCACCTGCGTCCACGAACGATTCGAACACCTGTTCAACAAGCGCAAGGACGAATTCGCCGTCCCAGACGACGATGGGGGAGAACCGTGGGCCGTGAAACGCTTCGAAGCCGAAAGACACGTCGACGTCGGCGAAATCCACGGACTCCACGGCCATCAGCAAATCCACGGCAGTATCGACCTGTACGACGCGGCAAACCACATGACCATCGACTGGAAGATCGCCGGCACGACCACGATCCGCAACGTCAAAGCCAACGGGCCAAGCCAACAATACCTCATCCAGGCGAGCCTGTACGGCATCGGATTGGAAAACGACGGCGAACCATGCAAAAGGAACGCCATCTACTTCCTACCAAGGAACAACGTCAGCCTGGCCGACGCACTGCCAATCGAATTCGACTTCGACCCGAAACCCGGCAAATGGGCTTTAAGCCGCGCGCAGCTCATCGCCAACCTCCTCGACCTCATCGAACAGGATTCCGGCGTCGAAATGCGTGACGCGTGGATCCACGCCCTGCCGACCAGTCCGACACACTGCTTCCAATGCGGCACATGGCCGGACGACCAGCTCGGCGACCTCGCCGAAATCAACCAAAGCCAATATCCGGCATTGCCGGACAAATGGGGGCAGCTCGTCGGGCTGCTCGAATCCACCTACAACAACAAGTAGAAAGGTAAAAAACACAATGTTCGGAACGAATAATTACGGTGGCGGATTCACCCAGCAAGGCGGAGCCAGCTACCGGCCACAACAGGCGCAGCAGCAGTCCGCCGAAGCGTTGAGCCTAGACGACGTGATGCAGGGCGGAGCGCCCAGCGCGTTCAGCAAGGACGATCCGATCGGCACCAGCGTGGAAGGCGAAATCGTCGAAATCCGCGCGGAACAGCAGACAGACTTCACCACCGGCGAACCACTGTTTTATCCGAACGGCAAGGCGAAACCGCAGGTCGTCATCCACTTGCAGACCAGCCTGCAGGACCCCGACAGGGTCGGTGACAGCGGCATCCGCGGAGTGTACGTGAAAGGCTACAACATCGGCCAATTGCGCCTCGCATGCCGTCAGGCCGGAGTCGGCGACCATCCGAACGTCGGCGACCGTCTGAAAGCCACGTTCGCCCGCACCCAGCCAGCGAAGACCCGCGGATACAACGATGCGAAGATCTACGACTACGTCGTCACGCCGAAGAAGCAGTCCGATCTGAACGCGGCGATGAACGACCCGCAGGCAGGACAGCAGCAGTATGTGCCACAACAGCCCGCTTATGGCCAGACGGCCACCATCGGCCAGCCGGCCGGACTGACCGCGAGCGACAGGCAGACCATAGGCCAGCTCGCCGCTGCGGGAAAGACCGCGCAGGAGATAGCAGGACTCCTCGGCAAGCCGGTCGACCAGGTCGTTAACGCGCTCGGCGCAGGCAGCGGCCACGAACCGGAATTCTAAAAAATGAGAAAAAGTCCCCTCGCGTTTCCCGTAGTGACGTTCACCTGAAAGAAAAAACGTCACTGCGGGGACGTGGGTGACATAGGTGGACATACGCAAAGTCCACCCAAAAAGGACGAAAAATCAACGATATATAGAAAAAAGGACAAAAGGACAAAGTGTTTTATATATATGTCTTTTTTGTTGTTTTTTTGTATGTGTGTTTAGGGGCCGTCACCGTCCCCTCAGACAAGGAGGTGAAAAGATGAGGGACTACCGCCAATACCAGCCGATACCAACCGAAGACCTGCCGGCAAAATTCGCAGGAATCTTCCACATGCTCGCACTCACCTTCACTCCGGCGAACGACCACACGATCGTCACGACCATCACCGGCCACAATCTTGAGCTCGTCTGCCAAGGCGGCACTGAGGAAGACCACCGCAAAAAAGAGCCAGTCGTCGCGGCGGGCTACCAGAAAGCCATCTGGGAACTCCGCGAAGGCCACCTCCGCTACTGTCCGTCACAGGACAGGCTCTGGCGCCGAGATCCAGACATGACCGACCATGAAGGCGAAAGACTCATCCTCAACAGCTGGCATCCAGTGAAGACCATCGAGGACGAATACCATATCGGCGGCAACGCGCGCAGCAGCGAACGCAATCCGCTCTATTCGGCCACGATTCTGCGCGAGGCGAAGCGAAGCCAATGGTTCGATCAAGTCGAACGCGGCGTGCGCTGCGATCCCTGCGTATGGGTGCGCCGTAGCGGCAAAGTCGTTTGTCTGCAGACCGAGCCGGATATCGCCGTCACACAGACGTTCACTCCCGTGGGCATGGGCTATCAGGCGTTGAAGGACGCTGAACGGATCCTCAGATGGCTGACCGTCGACGAGAAATCCTATGCGAACCTGTGCCGCATGTTCGTGACTCCGTGGCTGGAACCGTTCAAGCAACTGTCCTATGTGCTGTCAGGGCATGGCGGTGACGGGAAGACGCTGATCGCCCGTCAGGCGTTGCTTGGCGTGTTGGGCGTCGGCAAGGTTTTCCCCGGCTTCAGCGTGCAAGGCTACTGCGCTGGCGGCGGCTATACGCTTGGCCGCGAATCGATGAACGATGAGATGGACGGCAAGGCGTTCGCGATTGATGATGAGGCCTGCGCGGTCACGGAAGACATGCTTCCTTTGCTGCGTGCCTTGTCGACCGGTTCGCAGGTGAACGCCCGCGTTACCGGCGGCCGTTATCGCGTGATGACGCCATCTGCGACGTTGCTGATTCTGACGAACATGCAGTTCGCGGATTCCGGTGAGAATTCGGACTCACGCCGTTTCATCAAGGTCGAATTCCACCAGTCGAAGGGTCGATCGTATGACCAGTATCATGCGATCGAGGGCTTCTGCCATCGGCATCCCGCAGCGTTCTTCGTGCTGTCGTGCCGCCTGTGGGAGAGGTCGGACGAGCCGGAAGTCGTGAATCTGAGTCCTGCCCGCAACATCAGCGATGAGATGTATTGGCTGATCAGTGAGATCGCGTCGAATGAGGAACGTTATGGCGTGCAGGTCGCGTCCAGGAACGACTATCGCAAGGAGTTTCATACGGCGGTTCCGCAGTCTTTGATGGATGTGCTTGGTTTGGGGAATTCGAAGACCAAGGCTCTTCCCGGCGGTCAATGCCGCGTGGTGCGCGTCGTCGACCAGAATCGTTTCGGAGTGTATCGCAAGGCCGCTCTCGATAACGAGACGGAGCCTGCCGACACTTGGTGGCAGACGGCATTGTCGAAGCCGTCTCGTGACAGTCTGCTCCCGTTGGAGGATGTGGGCGATTGTCAGGATCTGGCCGGAATCGTCGAATCGGCGTTGGACGGCCATGTCGGTTTCGCTCCATGCGAAGGCAAAGCGCGAAAGGCCGGCGGTCCGGTTGACGGGAAGGTGTCGTTGTCGTGGAAGCGGTTGAATCCGTCCGACGATAGCCACGTGGACGCATCGTTCATCACCGGTCAGATGAGTCGTTATGCGGTCGTTCCGCTCGGCGACTGTTTCGTCATCGACTGCGACAAGCCGTCCGAGGATGGTGGCCCTGACGGTTGGCAGTGCTTGCAGGCGTTGACGGGCGACTATGGCGGCGACATGCTCCCTGCCACATTGGTCACGAAAACACCGCATGGCGTGCACTTGTACTATCGCATGCCGGCCGGCATGGATATCGGCTTGCTGAAGAACGCGGTGCATGAACAGAATCTGCCGATCGATCTGCGCGTGAGCAACAAGGGTTATGTGCTTGGGCCCGGCAGCGTCATCGACGGCAAACGGTATGAGCTGGTGGATCTGCCCGCCGGCGTGGTGCCGGAGGCGAGCGAGGCGGTCATGCGCATGCTCAAGGATTTCGGCTACACGAACGAGCCGAAGCCGGACGCGCCGCAAATGAGTCTGGACGATGTCATGGCCGATAGGCGTGCCACGTCGAATTCCAATGGCACGCCGGATATGACGCCGGTGCCGGAAGGCCAACGCAACAGCACATTGCATGCGTGGGCTTACGGACGGCTGAAGAATCATCCGGAAAACGAACGGCAGATCCACGATGACCTGCTGAAGCGCGGTAGGGATAGCGGCTTGGCCGATGCCGAACTCGACCAGATCTGGAAATCAATCAAACGAAGCCTCAACTAAGGAGGGGTCGACTATGTCGAAGAATATGACTGGAACGAGCAAGGCAATCCGACTTATCGAATGCGCGCATTGCGGAGAACATGTCGGCACATATTATGCCACCTGCCCATACTGCGGCTACAGGCTTGTGGAGGCGTCCGACGGTTTTTGGAAGCGGATGATGGGATGAGCAGGAAACCGCCGCAGTGGATGCGCCGGTTCGCCCCGGAAGGCAATCCAGCGCGTCTCTTTCCGGTCGTGTGCTCATGCGGCCGGTGGATTTTCAGCGAAAGGGACGTGGTCTGGCAGTCATGGGACGCGGGAATCATTGAAGGCGACGACCTGGTCACTGCGATCATCCTTGACAGGCCGCTTATACGCATCCGGCACGTGTCCCACATGGACATCATCAGATTGGAAACCGTCGCCGGACCATCGGGCATCAGTCCGGACGGCCAATATTTAGGCGCGCACGAATGCGGCCTGATGCCCGTCAGCGTCAAGCCGGCGGAAGTGGGCGACAACGGATTCCATTATTCGACGCTTCCTGGTTTTCCGAAAACACGGCCGGTGTCCGGCAATCCTGATCCGTGGGCCGGACTGCCGGTGAATGACCTATCGAATTTCGGATGGCCGCAATCCGAAGACAGCGAACAGCAAACACTTTTCTAACAAGGAGAAATCATGGCAACGAACATAAGCGAGAAAGACAGGACCCTGCAAGAAGTCATCGACTGGTGCGAGCAGCTAGAAGTGGAGGGACTGAGATTAGCGAACGCTCTTCTGATGCAGCATGAAATGGACGCATACGGTGTCGTGAAGGGACAAATCAACGCATACGAAAAGACAGCCGACCACTGCCGTTCCATGCTCGGCTACAGCGGCAACATGCCCACGGAAGTACCGAATCAAAGCGAGGACACGAAATGACGATTGACGAACTGCATGATTACTGCCGTTACCTCTTCGACGAGAACCATGAGCATGGCGTTCCTGACAAGTGGAGCGAAGGCTACGAGTTCGCGCTCAGCCTTGTCATGTACAAGTGCCATGAGGGATTAACAGACGAAGACCGCAAGACTGTAGCCGACTGGCGTGAAAAACATTGGAAGGACACGAAATGAGCAGAACAATCCGATATGTAGAGTGCACCCACTGCGGCGAAACGGTGGACACATATTACGTGACCTGCCCGTACTGCGGATACAGGCTGGCCGTGCACAGTCTGCCACCAATGGAGAAATGTGCGGACTGACCCAAGTCACCACCGATTGAAAGGAATTAACATG